>Ga0209089_10003243_pt1 | contig 13964 bp, 6 predicted proteins | sample ArcticOcean_MG_C_FD_187431 | JGI IMG/M metagenome (GOLD analysis project Ga0209089, IMG submission 187431) | Marine microbial communities from western Arctic Ocean - ArcticOcean_MG_CB2_150 (SPAdes) (version 2) | ecosystem: Environmental > Aquatic > Marine > Oceanic | place: Arctic Ocean: Canada... | reverse complement strand
TGGCAAGACTACGGTCTTGAAAAGGAGTCGACGATGCATCGGCACTTCCGTTCCCGGTCGGGGGTGAGTTCGCTATCGAGTTTCCAGCCGAGTTCCCTGCACTGGCGTGCTGCCGCGCGCTTCCCGAGTGAACTCCACCACACCTACAAGATATCGGGACCGCCATCCCGATGATAGATCGGTGAACTCCGATGATAGATCGGCGATCCCACTTGGGCGGCGGCGCTCTCGGTTCCCTACGCCGCCTTCTTGGCGGCGCCGGCGCTGCCGGAGACTCCGAGCAGGAACAAGCCCTTGCCCGCCATGTAGAGACCGAGCGCGTTGCTGAGCGCCTGGTCCTTGTTGCTGAAATCGGCGTTCCAGTACAAGAGGATCAGTCCTCCGACCAGACACACGACCGCCCCTGCTTGTTGCAGGCGTTCCCTCACGACATCGTTCATCTCGGGCCACCCTTCGCTTGGTTGCGATTGCTTCGAATTGCTCTAACCGCTCAATTCCTGCGATTCCCTGCGATTTCCTTCGATTCCCTGCGATTCCCTTCGATGAAAAAAGGCCGTGCCACATCCCTCATCGAGGGCAGTGGCACGGCCTGCAATATCGTTCGTCAGTAATCAACAGTGGCTCTACACCGATCAGCGCGGCTGGATTCCCAGTCCACGCAGTTTGGTCAGCAGTTCCTTGCGGTGCTTGCTCGCCTCTTTGCTGAGCTCTTCCAGCTTCGCAAACTCCTTCTCGATCTCCTGGTAGAGACGATAGGAATCGAGCAAGCGGCGATCCTGATGGAGGGCGGCGGCCTCGACCAGCAGGGTGGAGGCTTTCTGCTCGATCTCCCTCATATCCTGCGCGACCAGTCCCACGATGTAGCCGCTCATCACCTTCTTGTTCTTGACCATCGAATCGAGCACCCGGATAGCACGGCCATAGCGACCCGCATCGATGTGTCCGCGTGCGCTTTTGCGCTGCGCCAGGTGCGAATCGCGCAATCGTAGGCGCAAGTCACTCAACTTCTTGCTGCTCTTGAGCACCTTGACAAACTTGGGCGGATCCACGCACAGCTGCTGCTTGTGCAGCAGGCCTCCCTCGCTATCGAAGAAGAGCAGCGCCGGCTTGTCGTCGCGCAGGTCATAGCCGTGGACCAGTGCCTTCTCCTCCTCGTTGAGGGTTTCGATCTGCTGGCGATAGCAGGACCACAACTTGAACTGCTCGGAAGCGTACTTGTCACGAAACAAGGCACGCTCGAAGTTGGCACAGCAGCAATCCTTGGCCATCTTGGATGAGTAGAGGAACATCACGATCGGTTGCATCGATCCGCGCTCCCGATGCAAGGCATCGTAGAGACCCTGGTCCTTGCGCCATTTCATCCACTTGAGGGCAGCACTCTCGCCGGGTGCATAGGGAGCCGCTCCTGCGTGTCCACTGCCGCCACCACCGCTGCTCGAACCACTACCACTCCCGGGAACCCCGGGAATCGTTGGACCGACACCTCAGCACTGGGCGTAAAGAGACGAACTGGAGAGCTGGAACATCACCACGAGCAGGGCCAATAGGCCGAGTCTTCGCAGTCGATTCGATTTGGCTGAAAGCATCGAGCAAAACCTCATATTCCACTATCCTCCCCTGAGCGACGTCCATGATACTCTGATCCTGGCAACGATTCCAACCCTTGAACTTGGAGGCAGGATCGATTCTGTTCCTCTCCGACCCTCCACTGGCCAGGTTTATCCACAATTTCGGCCCTGGTGCCTCGCAGCGCTAGTGCCTCGCAGCGCTAGTGCCTGGGGCAGATCTGCGACTCTCCTCCTATTCACAAGGGTAGCCGCCCCAGGATCTCATCCTTGGGACGGCTACCCCTGCTGATCAAACGGTCTACCCCGGGATCTCGACCCTAGGGGCAGCCCTGCTCAAGAGAACAATCGAGGGCATCCGCAGTGGGATCACTGGCACAGAATCCATGAGGTGCAGGAAGTGGTCCGCTACCACCAAACAGGTGGAGCAACAATCTCACTGCATCGGACACGTCGACGCCGCCATCATCGTTGGCATCGGAAGCGTCCTGACAGTTCACCGGCGCATTGCTGAAGATGTACCCCAGAACTCCGAGTGGATCGGAGATATCGAGGGCTCCATCGCCATTGTGATCGCCTCTCCTGAATCGCGGAGCACATGTGGCTTCCGTCTGAGATCCACTGAGGGACAGCCCACAGGCACTGGTGGCATTTACCTGAATCGTGAAACTACCCGATCCGGGCATCGGCACCACGATGGTGGAATCCTGCGGAGTGGCGGTGGCCACCTGGACACCATCGACGAGGAGCTGTACCTCGGAGTAGTTACCATTGCTGACCCAGGAGACACTCGCCTCGCAGTTATCCGGATTGACCGAAGCGGTCACATCCGACGGGGCCAAAGCATCGTCGGCTGGAATCTCTGCGGTCACCAGGACCGGAGAACTTTCCATGTCATCGGTGATCGAAATCACCGCGATGGAATGGATCGTTCCAACCGCGAGAGTCAGATTGAGATTGTTCATGATTCCAGGCAAGGTCATCGCGGGTACACCATTGAGTTCAACGCGAATCCAATCGTAGAGACTGGTGTTCAGCCACGAGATGTTGGACGCACCGGTACAGGGGTCGTTGACCTGTACCTGAAGACCGATCACCGGATTAGGCTGGTAGTAGCCGAGGCAAATCTCCGATTCAGGTCCATCGACACTTTCAAATCGTGGTGTGACCGTGTATTGAGATGCTCCACCCAGAGCAGCGGTGTCGATGAAACTGGTCAAGGTTCCTGGCACTGTCGACATCAGCACTCCGCCACGACGGACATCGAGTTCGTCATAGAACTCTCCATTGGTCCAGTCGATGCTGACTCCCGAAGCCACCGTGCTGCAGGTCAGTCCGAGCACGCCAGCGGGGGCCATCTCCAGAGTACAGGTGTCCGCTCCAGACTCAGTACCCGCAACTGTCGCCACGATGCTGTAGGCAACTTGACCACTAGGGGCCGTAAGATCCATGTAAGACATCGTCTGTCCTGGCAGGGTGACCAGCGGTATTCCCTCACGAGTGATGGCGAGAGTGTCGTAGCTGCTCATGTTGGTCCAGGTCAACAGCACTCCCTGACCGGTGTCACTGCAATTGAACAGCACCACCTGACTGGGCGCGACGACGAGGCTGCACGATGCGAGCTCACCATTGATCCCCTGGACAAAGGTCCGAAGTGAATAACTGTGGATTCCGGCACCGGCGCTGGGCAACAAGAAATCGGTGTATTCGGTCTCGTTGGAACTCAACACGGCGATGATGGAACCATCCAGTAGCAGGTGGGCTTCATCCCATGGCTCAGGATTGGTCCAGTTGAGCACGCCATTGCCACCAGAGTTGTCACACACTAAGTTCGTGACCGCTAACGGAGCGCGTTGCAAGGAGCAATCGACCCCACTGGATGGTAATCCACCAGCCAGCGCGCGAACCGAGTAGGTGGTGATTCCCGCCGGAGAAGTCAGATCACTGTAGGAGGTGCTATCTCCGGTCACGGTTGCGATGTCCAGGCCATTCCTGGCGATCACCACATCGGAGTACACTTCAGAATTGGTCCAGTCGATTTGCGCTACGGTTCCACCTGGACTACTACATCCGAGCAGTTCAGGAGCCAGTGGCGAGCGTTCTGCCACCAGTGTTGTCATCTCGCTCTCGATGAAGAAACCCGGTGTGCTGGTGACGAGCTTGCCCACCAGCTGATAGGTGTGAGTCCCTGCGCTGACATTGGTATCCAGGTACAGGGTGGAAGGACCGGCAAGGTTTTCTGCCAGAAGTACTCCGTCACGGTACAGATCGATGGAATCGTAAAGCCAGCCGTTGGCCCAGAAGAGGGTCAGTACTGGACCGTTCGCAAGGGACTCCATGCTGGTCGGAGCAGGCGGAACGATGTATGCGGTACAGGAAGCCCCGAGGCCGAGGTGCGCATCCTGTCCGAACACCTCATAGAGACGTTCACCAGGAATCACCCCCACATCGGTGTATGCGGTCTGTAACCCGGAGGTGGTAGCGATCTCCACTCCATCCTTGAAGATCCGAATGGAAGAGAGCGCGGTGATCGTATCCGGAGTGGACCAGGTCAGATCAGTAGTAGTGGCCACCGAACTGCATTGCAGATCGTTGACTGCGGTAGGCATCAGGAAGGCCGTCAACGCTTCCAGTGGACGACCCGCTGCATCGGTCTCGACCATACGGCCTTCAGCACCGACCGCCGGGATCACTTTGAATTTATCGATCGCATTGCCATTGGCATCGAGGATCAGATCACCATTGGCATCGGCCTCGGCTCCGATGGGAATCAGCAGTTCCGGATGATCGAAGGGAGCTTTCTCCCAACGAACTCTCTCATCGGTGAGCGATTCGAGGAACGCCACCATCTGATTCTTGCGGTCGATATTACCGATGAAGAGCGGCATCGGGAACATCTCCGGAGCGACCGTCGTGAGATTCTCCGCGGTGAAGTTTCCTCCTCTGGCGTAAAAGTCGACGACTTGATCCAGAGTCGAGTAACTTCCGTTATGGAAATACGGCCCCGTCAACTCGGTGTTCCTGAGTGTAGGAGTCTTGAAAGTACCTGCGGTTGCGATGTCTTCCCAACCCTGTGGAGAAGGTTCCAAGACGATCGTCCCGGCGGGGAAGGGCAGGAAGTTGTTGTAGTTCGGATCGATGGGATTGGTCGCATGGATCTCCTGGAATCCAGCAGCCATCGACAGTCCGTGCCCGAAGGGATCCGTTCCCCCTCGACCGATGTCATCCTGGGTCAAGGTGACCCCCAGGTTGTAGAATCCTCCATCGTAGATGGAGAGCTGGAAGTCCTGCATCGGCATTCTTTCGAGGAGCCCCTCGACGGCAGAAAACTCCTGTTCCAGTACGGTGGAGATCTTCGAGCTGGTGGCACTGGAAAAGAGCGATGTGGTGTGACAGAACATGCAGTTGGCCTGGGTCAGGACCGCCATTCCTTGCATCTGTTCTGGAGTCATGGCGTTGATGTCCCCGGTCGGATCGGTGGCATCCAGTTCTGCCCTTCTGAATTGATCAAAGGGCGAATCGTCCGATCTGAGAGTCGACTCGTACAGCATGATCGCCAGTCCCCAGAAGAGCGAGAAGTTGGCTTCCTTCATCGTGTACTCGTCGATGTTTGCCGGAATCCCGGTACGGGGCAGTCCAGTCGTCGCATCGATCAGCGCGGCACCGGTGCTGTCGAACAATTGGTCACTGTTGAACCAATCATTTACAAAAGCCGCCGAGATCATGTCAGAATAGGTCGTCGTAAGTCCTCGCCCATCGACATTGTCACGGTAAGGACCGAGCACGCTGTCACTGGCGTGAACCTGCTGACCGCCCAGTGGCTCGAGCGCAAGAAGCTTCTTGCCGACCTGGAACAGATCACGCCCATGAGCACTCATCTCACCAGTACTCACGATCGGTCCGACCGCCTGTGAAGCGAGTGCCGCGTAATCGATGAGGACCGAGGTCTCTGCGACGGATCCATCGGGTTGAACCTTCAGTACGGTGGCATCTTGGTTTCTGGCACCCCAGTTATCTCTTCCGTTGAACCAGAAGGATGCTCTTCCATCCCAGAACGCCTCGACGAAGTGGATCGCATTGATCACGGTAGGAGCGTTTCGTGGGGTGGTGCTTCGGATTTGCGCAGACGAACCATCGGAGTTGGTCACCGTGAAATCGGCGAGCAGATGAGGAGAAGTATTCTCCTGATCACTACCTTCGATGATCGAGATGAAATCTGTTGCGAGGATACCTTCCGATCCGAACACGTCATTGGAACTGCTGATCACTCCAGAATTGGCATTATCTGGATTGGACAGATTGTGGAACGGGAAGTCCTGAGCGCTGATCATCGAGTTGAGGGAAGCGATTTCGAGAATCCCATCGGGACCCGCATTGAGTTGTTGGGTTTTGCGATGATCTGCACCGGCATGGTAGTGACAGGTGGCGCAGGATTGAACTCCATCGGTTCCCGCCTGCATGTCCCAGAAGAGTGCCTTTCCCAGGAGGATCGCAGCATCGAGATCCGCCACGAAATCAAAGAGGTTTCCAGGAAGGATCACCGGCATCTGATTCAGCGGCCCTGGCGGCTGCAGGTCCGGCTCGAGGGGCGGTGGGAACAACGTGATGGTACAGGAGGCTCCACCACCTTCCACCGATCCAGCGGCGCCGGTTCTCATTCCATGCACCGAATAGACGTGGAATGAAGCAGGAGAGTCGACATCCAGAAAGGAGGTCGCTGTCCCGGAGATGATGGTCAAGAGGATGGCATCTCGACGGACCGTGATCTGATCGTAGACCTCGGTATTGGTCCAACTCATTGCCACATCCGCCACCAGCGGACCGGAACCTTCACAGGTCAGACCGACGGGAGCCGTCGGGGGCGGCACAGGCGGTCCCTGGGCTGTCAGTACCGCAGGAACGGCGAGAAACATGAACATGACCAACAAGGTCAAGACGGACTGTACATCCGCAGCAGACAGTTTGGCTACACCTGAATCGTGACCAGGTTTCGTCTGGGGTTGACGTGAAAACACGGGACACCTCCTCCCACCCGTCCTCTCGGATCGGGCAATCTGGAAGGCGAGAATTTTGGCTCGCCTTCGTGCGATTGAACTCATCAGTTGCCGTGATGGCCCCTTCCTGATGAGCAATACTCTTCCAGTAAATCGATTGACACAGAAGTCCGTTCGGGCATACAAATAACGAATGTCTAGGTCGTTTGTATTGAGCACTCCCGGACTTACGAACTAGACTTCGATCCTACAAGATATCGCCAAAGACACAAACTGTCTTTCATCCGGCAACTATTACCGAAGAAATCCACAAACAACTTCCTGGCAATGACTTATGACACATTTTCCGCTCTGGCCAGAAGAAAGACAGGTCGGCATTTTTACCTGATCGAGGAAGATCTAAGGGACTGAAATGTCATTACTACCCTGTATACTGGGGGATCTAAGTTAGTTCCCCCCGGCCTCTCCCCCCGAAAGGCGATTGGTTTTGATGAGGAATCTCGTCCACACCATTTTGATCCTGCTGCTCGGGTTCGCCGGAGGGCGATGGAGTCCGTGCCAGGCGCAGGATCTGAGTGGATTCATCCGCGGAGATGTCAATGGAGACCTCTCCGTCGATCTGAGCGATCCAGTGCTGTTGCTAGAGGTCCTATTCGGTCCCTCGCAGGGACTCGCCTGTGCAGAAGCGGCCGATCTCAACGATGACGCGGCTCTGCAACTCGATGATGTCATCGTTTCACTGGGGCTCATCTTTCTCGGAGATCCGACCCAACTGGCCGTTCCCTTTCCCGATTGCGGGACCGACCCGCTGGCCAACACACTTTCCTGTGAAAACCCTCCCTGCGTGATCGGACCGATCGTCGCCCAGCGTCAGGTGACCCTGGCCACGGCCCGCCAGCCTCTCCCCTATCAAGATCAGTTGCCGAGTAGTTTTGAGCCTGGTATCGCCTGGCAAACCGGTAATCTCACTGGCGTCCATCGATCGGAAGTTCCCTTCATCTCCTATGGCCTGATGCCGGGGCAACAATTCCCGCTAGGGATGACATTGAATCACCAGAATGGGCGACTCTCCGCTACCGAGTTCACACCCGGAATGCACCAGTTGCAATTTTGGGGACTCGACTCCGAGGGAGGCGTGACCTTGCTCAATTGTCGCTGGGCCGCTTTCGATGCCCTCGAAACTGCGGTGATCCCCGGTCAAACGTTGAACACTGCCGGCCCGTATCCGGTGCAGATCATCAATGGGTTGACCGACTACACCCATTCATTGATCTGGCCGACCCCTTACCCACTGTGGGGCTGTGCAGCCACCGCTCCGCCCTTCTCTTCCCAGCTGGACTTCAAGGCGCTGCAGATCTTCGTGCCCGAGGGACTGACCGAACCGGCACCGTTGCTGGTGTTTCATCACGGCACAGGGTTCGACTGGAATGGCTACAATGGCCTGCTCGATTTCATTACCTCCCACGGAATCATCTGCGTCTCGATCAGTGATTCCTTCTCCTTCGATAGCTACACCAACTGGTATTGCTGGGGGGGCCACGATGAGGCCGCCCAGGTGATGGTTCACACGCGTGGCGTGATGGAGGACCTTTCTCAACAAGCGGGAAGCATGCTCGAGGGTCTGATCGATTCGAACCGGGTCTTCTACTCGGGACATTCTCGCGGTGGAGGTGCGGCGGTTGCAGCGGCCGAGATCGACCCCGACGTGAGGGGCCTGATCCTGCTCCAGCCGACCGATGCCAAGCAGGATTCCTGGATTGGAAACACCGATCGCTGGCAAACCCTGCCCGACATTCCGTTACTCTCGATTACAGCGGAGCAGGATACCGATGTGATCTACCCCTATGCCGAACGACTACTGGAGCGAATGACTGGGCCTTCCACCTCGATCTGTATCTATGGTGGATGCCACGGTTTCTCCAGTGATGCACAGAGCATCGGCTGCAACAATTGCGTGTGGCAGCCGGTCGCACCGATGGTCGATGCCTGCTCCTACATCGACCGATCCCTGCAGCACCAGCTGACTCAACAGTGGATGTGGACCTTTCTCAAACGCCACGCGTTGGATGACCTCTCGGTGGAGGGCTTGCTCTACGGTAGTGAGTCCCAGACTTCGCCCTACTTCTGCGTCGCCCATCGTCGTGACCTGTCGGGAACCCTGATCATCGATGACTTCGATCAGTTTCCTCGCAACAACCTGGGATACCTGATCTCGTCGAGCAATACCGACCTCTTTACCCAGGGAGCCTGCTATGACTGGCCATTTCCGCTCCCCCAACCACTGCCCCAGATCACCAATCTGGTGATGATCCTGCCGCTGGCGACCACTTCCATCCTGTCGATGCCATTGGGAACGATCGGATCTCCACTCGATGTGGGCCCTCGCAAGGAACTCCAGTTCAGGATCAAGAACCATGACGTCCACGGAGCACTGGATAACTCTGGCTGGCAGTTTGACGGCACCCTGTTCCTCTCCGATAGTCTAGGAACCACTGCCAGCGTCGACCTGGGACAGTTCCTGCCGCAGACGCCGCTCCACCCCGAGCCTTCCCCGGTTGGATTACAGGTGCCCCTCAAGTACCAGAGGTTCCTCCAGGTGGCGATCCCGCTGGAGAAGTTTCTGGAGGATCAGCCGCTCCTCGATACCAGTCAGTTGATACAGTTGGAGTGGCAACTGAATACGGTGGGATCCACCAATGTCGATATCCGCCTGGGGCTCGACGACATCCTGTTCCGATAGAAGCGTGATGCAGCACAGATGAGGTGCACGAGCGCGGTACACCATTCTCGACTCCCTCGTCACTGAATATGACACGAAGATCATCCAAATCTCCTCCCAAGCCATCATGAAGCCTGAGAGCAGTTCCACTTGGAGAAACCACATCGACGAGCAAGTCTGCAACGAATCCGTGAGAAATATCGACACTGACATGAAGATCTTCGATCAGGAGATCTTCATTGATCACCAAGGAATCGGAGATGGATACAGGAGTTCCATTCTCTCCTCCGAAATCCAAAGCGGGAGAGGAGCAAACCTCAAGATCGGGTTGAGCCAACACCCCTCCCGAGATCACCCATATCCAAATGAGAATCAAAGGTATGCGCATTAGGGACATGAATAGGTATCACAATCGAGAGCATCCCCAGTCGGATCGACTCCACAAGCCCCGAAAGGAATTGCTGGTTCAGGGCCTCCGCTAAACAGGGCGGAGAGCACATAAACCGCATCGGAAATATCGACAGCTCCATCATCGTTGGTATCGATCGCGTCGAGGCAGGTCGCGCCCCCACCCCCAAAGAGGTAATCCAATCCGCACACGGCATCCGCAATATTGAAGATCCCATCTGTATTACAATCGCCTCGTTTGAAAATCTCCTGTGAAACAGTGACCTGTGCCAGAAACTCTGCAGCGACCACGTTGATGCTGTAGTCCACCCCGGTGTTGGTAGAAAAGGTCGGCGTGACCATGCTCGGAATAGACACCTGTAGGTAGCCCGAGGCATGACTGCCCCACTGACTTCCCCAAAAACCGCTAGCGACTTGAGATATCGGAGCGTTGGCCGTTGGAGTCCCCGCAGTATTCGGAGTTCCCGAGTTTTCGAGAGCCGCGATGAGAAGTGAGTTTTCGCCCGAGGTAGTGAGACTGACAGAGTTCACCGTATTCCCCGTGTTGGAGTTGCTGGCCCCGTAACCCTGCGCAGTGCCGGACAAGGCATAAGCCGCACCGATACCGCCATTGGGATTCGACGCAGAAACTTCGATGGTTCCATTTCCTATCGGGCCGGGATGATCCAAATAAAAGATAGCAGCCGTACCATTTTCTCCAGCGGCATCCTCCTGAATCACTTCCGTCATGATTTGACCGGAGTAGCGAACATCGAAAACGTAACCATCTCCGTTGTTGAATCCATGTTCCGTGCCAAGGGTCACCACCAGCTTGTCAGCACCCGCCGCATCAAATCCAGCGAGACCTGTCACAGCATTGAGCCCATCGCCATTCTGCATCGCGAATTGAGCGGTAGCCTCCACCGTGATCACTCCTGATACACCTGAAGGATGAGTCGTCGCAAAGTGGATGTCGGATGGATCGGTTTCATAGAGACCTGAACGCATCGTCACAAGATATGAGTATGGAGTCGCCGGCTGCAGTCCGATATCGGTGTAGGCGGCACTCGGCTGCCAGCCACTCGAAGTCGCACCCGGATTCCCACTCATCTCTGTGAAGAGATATTCAAGGGGCTCTCCTGTACTGCTCGTTCCAGAAACGGCTCTCATAGTGATGGCTGACGAACTTCCGGCCGTCGGAGCCAAATCAAAGGCCGCAGGATCGGGAGTCACCTTCGCCCAGGTAAAAAGAATCTCGGGGTCGGTCGGAAGACCATTGATTTCCGCATCGGGCGTGAGCAACAACTGAATACGGGTGATTTCTCCAGCAGCTGCGGGCAAATTGATCGCTTCGGTTCGAAGACTGTTCCCTTGAAGTGGATCGATGCCTGGCTCCCATGAGGCCGCCAACATATAGGTCTTGACGATGCCGCCCTGTGTGACTCTGACACAAACATCACAGCCCCCGGAGGGGGCAAAGATCGCCTGTGCCAACGCTCGATCGTCGGCACTCGTCGGATCGAATAGCTGAATCAGGCCTCCGGTGTAGGGACCGATCGGCGGGTACGCCATGTTGACGGTAGGATTCGCCCCCGACACGGATGCCATCACGCTGTAGACCTGTTGATGACGTTCGAGGGGGAATTGGATGCCGTTATTGGAAACGATGTTCGTGTAATCGGCGGTGCCCTGATTCCAGGTGGCGTACTGACCGAGGCTGTCATTCCAGACGACCAGATTTCCTTCGAGGTAGTTTCGCATCTGGTTCATCGAGTAATCCGAGAAGTGATTCATCAGGAACGGAGGCTCCTGAAACCCATTTCCACCCCCCTGCATCGGATCCACCTTGTAGGTCCCCGGCTGCTGAAAGCCAACATTGTTGGGCTGTACCGTCGGTGGAATGAAGGTCTGGCTCGGGGCATCAAAGGCCCATGTCGGACCCGCATGGAAGTTGTTGGTTCCAGGAATATCGATGCCGAACATGCTGCCGACATAAGGATAGTTGGGATCGTTGGCCCAATGGGGAAGGGAGAGGGCGTGTCCCAATTCATGAATCAGGACTCCTTGGGAAGTTCCGTTGCCCACTCCGGCACAACCGCCCGCCTGTCCGCCGGCGTTGACCCCATAGATGTTGATGTAGGAAAGGGAGTAACAGCTAGAGCGACCTCCGGCGCGTCTCAAGGCCCCGTTCCAGGCCAAGGCCGCCGCTTGCTCGCCATCAAAGGGCTGACCCGTCTGCTCCAGATACTCCGCCTGTGATTTCACCCGGGCAGCGGGCAGATTCGCCCGTGGCGGAATGACCAGCTCTGGAAACACCACGTTCTCCAAACGGCGCATTTCCAAATCGGAAATCGGCCACTTCGATTCAAGCTCTTCGAAAGTCCCTGCCGGGTAATCACCATTGGTCTCTGAGAAATACTGCACATCAAACATCGTCATGATCATCCGATTCGGTGCACCGATCTGCAGATTGGTCACCGAGGTGCTGGCGGTCCCAGCATTGATCGTCACCTGCAAACCGGGCTGCACCCAATCCGCAGGGATGGTGGCCGTGAAACTGTTATCGAAATTGTGCTGTACCACACCGGGGCCGTCGGCGATGGAAGCGGGCAGCGTCGCAGGGCCGCTGAGATTCAAACTCATCGATTGTCCGTTGAGGTTGAGCACTGCGGTCACCGGTGGTGCCGCAGGGGTGGTAGGATCCACCACATGGACTTTGATGAGCGCTTCCCTTTGACTGACCAAACCAAAGTAGGGATCGGTCGGTTTCTTGACATGAGTCTGGCCAAAGTAGACCGCGTCGATGGTTTCAGATCCGCTTGGCGGATTGAGCAACAGGTTCATTTCCTGAGCCATGGCGGCGCCGATCAGGAAATAGGTCTCGGCATTGCGATTCCAGTGATACGACTGATCTGCCGGTGAGACCGCGGCATCGCGCCAGAAGTCGCGGGTTTCCACGACTGCCACATTTCCCTCGAACTGCGGATAGACGCTGAAATCTTCCATCGCCAACTGCGCAGCCATCAACGAGAGCGCCCGGGGGTGTGTCTCGCTCCACCCCGACATGCCGGTAGTCGCGAGGACAAATGGAAGATTGGGAGTCGCCAAATCCACCCGGATGTCTTGGATAAAGTTCTCTAGATTTTGTTCGTACTCATCGTTGTAGGATTGATTCACACGATCGTTCCAGCCCTGATGCCAACCCAATCCGACCAGCTCATAACCTTGACCATTATAGTCGGGGAAGTAGCTCTGCAGATTCGTCAAAACATCACTGACCGTATCCAACACCTCTTGGTAGTAGTAACCCTGATCCCCGGGTGCCACCGGAGGATTGACACTCCAGCCCGAACTCGGGGGTCTGAAATCAACCGCCAAGCTCTTTCCGCCCCATGCGGTTTTGATCAACAGCACCGGTTCGTCATAGAGATCTCCAAGAGCATGACCCCACTGTAGTTCTGGACCCATCGTTGTATCCGATGCGCCATAGCCCGCTGTCAGATGACCACTCACGACTGTGGTGCCCCCACGGTTGTACCAGATCCATACATCGTTTCGCTCAACCCAGTTGGTACCGTCGGTAAGGTGCCCATACATCGTAGGATTGTTACTCAAACTGTATTCGAGCGTCCCCGGTGTTCCGATCGGGCTGATTTCACCATGCCCCTCCATGTTCGATTGCCCCGCCAGAATAAAGACTTTCACGGGGCCCGACCCCGTCTGCGCATAGGCGAAAGGAGTGACCCACCCCGCAATAAACAAGGCGATGGCAAAGAAAAGAACTCCGCCTCTATCTCTATCTTTGGGGTAGATCTTCGAAGTCGGCATCGCTGAAGAGCAGGGAATCATCATGCTGGTTAAATCCTATTATTGGAATCCGCTATACATGTGCAAATCGAGTGCACCATCACCTGAAGAGAGCAATTATATGGAAGTTCAATGGTCATCTCTACGCTCTGAAAACACCTCTTTTGAGATACTTCAGATTCTGTGAATTCGTGATGGAGCGGCAGCGATGCGACGGACACCGATTCTTGCTTTAGTTCGAGATGCCCCTGTAGAGAAAGTGAGATATAAAATTGACTCGAACGCTTCCCTCGCCCATTGAGCGAAAAAAGCGTTCGAGAAAAATATGCTGAGGTAAAAACGAGAGTTAAGCCTTCTCCAGCAGGGTGTGCTCGATCTATCACAGCGCTCGATCTACCACAGCGCTCGATCTACCACAGCGCTCGATCTACCACAGCGCTCGATCTACCACAGCGCTCGATCTACCACAGCGCTCGATCTACCCCAGCGCTC
>Ga0209089_10003213_pt1 | contig 14043 bp, 10 predicted proteins | sample ArcticOcean_MG_C_FD_187431 | JGI IMG/M metagenome (GOLD analysis project Ga0209089, IMG submission 187431) | Marine microbial communities from western Arctic Ocean - ArcticOcean_MG_CB2_150 (SPAdes) (version 2) | ecosystem: Environmental > Aquatic > Marine > Oceanic | place: Arctic Ocean: Canada... | reverse complement strand
AGCCTGTGTTTCAGTCCATGGAGCAAATAGACTTGGATCAAATTCATTAATTGACCTAGTGGTATTTGGAAGATCAGCCGCACAAAGAGCTATAGAATTAATAAAACCCAATACACCACATGAACAAATTTCACCAAGTGAAACAGATAAGTGTCTTGATAGATTTGATAGATTAAGAAATGGTAGTGGCGCAAACAAGACATCTGAATTAAGATTAGCAATGCAAAAAACTATGCAATCTAAATGTGCTGTATTTAGAAATGAAAAAACACTTAAAGAAGGTGTGGATGAAATAAAAAAACCATATGAAGGTATGGACTCAATTTCAGTTAAAGATAAGTCATTAGTATTTAATACAGATTTAATGGAAACCCTAGAATTTGATAATCTTATTAGACAAGCAATAACGACTTTAGAATCTGCATACTCAAGGAAAGAAAGCAGAGGTGCTCACGCAAGAGAGGACTTTCCAAAACGTGATGATGTGAATTTTATGAAACATACTTTAAGTTGGCACAATGGAAAGGAAGTTAAGATTGATTATAGACCAGTAACCTTATCTACTATGAGTAACGATGTTCAATCTTTTCCTCCAAAAGAAAGAGTTTATTAATGGTACAGTTTAATCTTCCAGAAAATTCAAAAATTTTAAAAGGTAATTATTTTAAAGATACAACGGGATCAAAAAATTTAAAAAAAATTAATATTTATAGATGGGATCCAGATAAAAGAGAAAATCCCAAAATTGATACTTTTGAAATTGATATAACTAAATGTGGAAATAAAGTACTAGATATTTTAAATAAAATTAAAAACGAAATAGACCCTTCTCTTACTTATAGACGATCATGTGCTCATGGAGTTTGTGGTTCATGTGCAATGAATGTAGATGGAACAAATACGCTTTCATGTATGAAATCTCACAAAGATATCAACGGAGATATTAATATTTATCCTTTACCACACTTGAAAGTAATAAAAGATTTAGTAGCTGACCTAAGCACATTATATCGCCAGTATGAATCAATTGAGCCTTGGCTTAAAACTAAAGGAAAAAAATTCAAACAGGTTGAAATTAATCAGTCAAAAGAAAGTAGAAAAAAACTTGATGGTTTATATGAATGTATTATGTGTGCATGCTGTTCTACATCCTGCCCAAGTTATTGGTGGAATGAAGAAAAGTATTTAGGACCAGCCGTCTTGCTACAAGCTTATCGTTGGATTATCGATAGTCGAGATGAAGAGAGAAAAGAAAGGCTAAAGATTATATCTGATAAATTTAAATTATATGGATGCCATACTATTATGAACTGTACTAATTCATGCCCAAAAGGGTTAAATCCCGCAAAAGCAATAAGTTCACTTAAGAAAATGCTTGCAACAAACTAGAAGCTTAATTAAACCATTTTTATAGGCTATGAGAGTAATAAAACATTTTGTTGATGGAAAAGTTTTTGAAGGTTCTTCAACAAGAAATAGTATAGTTTTTAATCCAGCTACAGGCGAACAAGCTTCGAAAGTAAATTTAGCTTCTAAGAAAGACGTAGACTTTGCAGTTGAGAAAGCAAAAAAAGCTTTTATAAATTGGTCCAATAAACCTCCTGTTATTAGAGCAAGAGTTCTTTTTAAATTTAAAGAGCTGATTGAAAAAAATTCTGATGAACTTACTAAATTGATCGTTGCTGAACATGGAAAAGTTTACGATGATGCAAAAGGATCTTTGACTAGAGGATTAGAGGTTGTTGAATTTGCTTGTGGTATTCCTCAATTATTAAAAGGTGAATTTACGGAAAATGTTGGAACAGATGTTGATAGTTGGTCAACTAGGCAACCACTTGGAGTGTGTGCAGGCATAACTCCATTTAATTTTCCTGCAATGGTTCCTATGTGGATGTTTCCTTTAGCTATAGCTTGTGGAAATACCTTTGTTTTAAAACCATCAGAAAAAGATCCTTCATGTTCAATTAAGTTAGCAGAACTATTTAATGAATCTGGTTTACCAGATGGTGTTTTTAATGTTGTAAATGGAGACAAGGAAGCTGTTGATGCTTTATTAACAAATAAAGATATAGCAGCCATAAGTTTTGTAGGATCAACGCCGATTGCAAAATATATATATGAAAATGCTGCTAAAAATGAAAAAAGAGTACAAGCTTTGGGTGGAGCAAAAAATCATTGCGTAGTAATGCCGGATTGTGATCTTGAGCAAGCAGTAAATGGTTTGATGGGTGCAGCTTATGGTTCGGCTGGAGAAAGATGTATGGCACAATCTGTTGCTGTTGCAGTAGGGAATGTGGGAGATAAATTAGTGCAGCAACTTAAAAGTAAAGTTGAATTACTTAAAGTGGGGCCAGGCTCAAATAAAAGTTCAGAAATGGGTCCACTAGTTACAAAAGCCCACTTAGAAAAAGTTACAGGTTATGTCGATCTTGGTATTAAAGAAGGTGCAAAACTTATTGTTGATGGTAGAAATATTAATCTTCAGGGTTTTGAAAATGGTTTTTATATAGGTGGTTGTCTTTTTGATAACGTTAAGCCCAGTATGCAAATTTATAAAGAGGAAATTTTTGGTCCAGTCCTTTCGGTTGTTAGAGTAAAAGACTTTGAATCAGCTGTTCAATTAGTTAACGATCATGAATTTGGAAATGGAACAAGTATTTATACCAGAGATGGCGACACAGGAAGAACATATGCTAACCAAATAAAAGTTGGAATGGTTGGGATTAATATACCCATACCAGTTCCGATGGCTTTTCATAGCTTTGGTGGTTGGAAAAGATCTTTGTTTGGAGATCAGCATATGCATGGACCAGAAGGAGTTAGATTTTATACAAAATTAAAAACTATTACATCGAGATGGCCGTCTGGAGTAAGATCAGACCCAGAATTTATTATGCCAACAGTGAGATAAAATAAAAAGAGTATGAAAAAAAAAATTTCTTTAATAGGAGCTGGACAAATTGGAGGGACATTAGCTCATTTAATAAGCATAAAAGAACTCGCAGATGTTGTACTTTTTGATGTTGCGGAAGGAATCGCTAAGGGTAAAGCTTTGGATATCAGTCAATCAACATCAGTTGATGGCTTTAATATTAATATTAGAGGAACTAATAATTATGATGATACCAAAAACTCTGATGTAATTATAGTTACTGCGGGAGTTCCAAGAAAACCCGGGATGACAAGAGATGATCTACTTGGAACAAATTTAAAAATAATTAAGCAAGTAGCTAAAGGTATTAAGAAAACCTCACCTAATGCTTTTGTAATTTGTATTACAAATCCATTAGATGTAATTGTAATGGCATTACAAAAATATTCAGGTCTACCAACTCACAAAATTGTTGGAATGGCTGGAATTTTAGATTCTTCAAGATTTAAATATTTTCTTTCAGAAGAACTTAAAGTTCCTGTTAAAAGTATAAATACTTTAGTTTTAGGAGGTCATGGTGATACGATGGTTCCTATGCCTAACCACACCACTGTTAATGGAAAACCACTTAATGAAATAATTGAAAAAGAAAAATTAAATTCAATAATTGATAGAACTCGTAAAGGTGGAGCAGAAATAGTTAAACTATTAGAAAAAGGATCCGCCTTTTATGCGCCAGCAGCGTCAGGAGTAGAAATGGCAGAATCTTATATTAAAAATCTAAAAAAAACTTTACCTTGCGCCGCATATTTGAACGGAGAATATGGCACTAAAGGTATATATGCGGGTGTTCCAGTTGTAATAGGTGAAAATGGCGTAGAAAAAATAATTGATCTTCCGTTAAGTGAAGTTGAAAAAAAAAATTTTAATCTATCAATTAAAGCAGTAAAAGAACTTTTTAATTCAGCTACTAAAATTGATAAAGATTTAGCTAATTAATTTTTTTAATTATTAAAAAAAGTTTAATTTTATTAATGATAAATAATACTCTAATTAAAAAAGAAAGTTTTTTTGTTATTATTATTTTCTTTTTTTCCTTATTAATCAATCAATATTATGGTAACAGAGGAGTTTTTCCTGCAGATAGTTTTTCTCATTTTGATACAGGATTCAGAATTTTATTAGGAGAATATCCTTTTAAAAATTATTGGGTGGTGTCGGGACCTTTGCTTGATTATCTTCAGGCAATTCTTTTTTATTTATTTGGGGTGACTTGGCAAGTTTACTTATTACATGCTTCTCTATTTAATGCTTTTTTATCTATAGCTACGTTCGTATTTTTAAGAAGTTTTAAACTTAACATTTATTATAGCTTAATTTATTCTTTACTATTTTCTATACTTGCTTATCCGGTAAGTGGAACTCCTTTTGTAGATCATCATTCAGCTTTTTTTTCTTTATTAGCAGTTTATAGTTTAATTTTAGCTATAAAAACTGAAAAAAAATTATATTGGTTATTATTACCTTTTTTACTTGGATTTGCTTTTTTTTCAAAACAAGTCCCGTCGTCTTATGTAGCGATATCTTTTATATTAATATTAAGTATTTATACTGTAATAAATGAAAAATATTTTTGGATAAAATATATTTTTATAAGTTCAAGTATATTTATTTTAATTATTTTTTTGTTTGGAAAGAATCAAGGAATTGAACTTTCGGCATTTTTGGATCAATATATTTTTTATCCTCAAAGCATAGGATCAGACAGGTTCCATAGATTTGTTTTTACATTTAGTGGAGTTGTGGGGCATTTTAAATTTATTTATATTGCACTTATTCCACTAATTTATATAAATTTTAAAAAAATTATTATTAATAAAAATTATTTTTTAGAAAAAGATTTTTATTATTTTTTAATTTTAATTCTATTCACATTCTCTTTAATCTTTCATCAAATCTTGACGAGAAACCAAACATTTATTTTTTTTTTAATTCCAATTTTATTTGCTTATTCCCATGTAAGTATTAGTTTGAGTAGACATAATTTAACTAACATGTTGAATATATTTTTAGTCTTAATTTGTATATTTGCAGTAACTAAATATCATTTACGATTTAATGAGGGTAGAAAATTCCATGAACTAAACAATGTAAATTTTGAATTAGCATTAAATGCTAAAAAGATTGACGATAAACTTAAAGGTTTGAAATGGATCACACCTACATTTAATAAAAATCCTGATGAAGAAATAATTTTAATCAATGAAATTAAAAATTACTTAATAGCAGATAACAGAAATAAAATGGTTATGACTAATTATTCTTTTTTTTCTTCAATTTTAAAAAAGAAATTTTTTTCTACTACACGATGGCATATATTTGATGGAACCGATTATCCTCAAAAAAATAATAAGTATTTTGTGAAATATAAAAATTTATTAATAAACTCAATAGAAAATAATAATATTGAGATCATTTACACAATAAAACCTGTAAAAAGTTCAAATATATACGATTATATTAAAGAAAATTGTTTTAATGAAAAAACGATAACAAAAATATTATCATCTTATGAACTTAAAGAATGTGAAGAGATTAATAATTAAATTATGAATATTCACGAGCATCAAGCAAAAGATCTTTTAAGAAAATTTGGTATCCTGGTACCAAAGGGAATTGTAATATTTGATCCAAATGAAATAAAAAATAAAATTAAAATATTAAATACTAAGAATTTAGTACTTAAAGCTCAAATTCATTCAGGGGGAAGAGGCAAAGCAGGAGGTATAAAATTAATTAATAACACAGATGAATTAATAAAAGAAGCTAAAATAATGTTTGGTAAAAAACTAATAACTAAACAAACAGGAAAAACTGGCAGACAAGTTAAAAGACTATATATAGAGGAAGTAAGTAACATTAAGCAGGAATTTTATCTATCTTGTTTAGTTGATAGATCAAGTTCAAAAATTGCATTTATTTCTAGTTCTGAAGGAGGAATGAATATTGAAGAAGTTGCAATAAAGAAACCAAAAAAAATTCATACAGTTAAAATAAATTTATCTGAAAAAATTAATTTGGAAGATTTAAAAAAAATAGTACAACCCTTTTCTTTACCTGATAAAACGCAAGACCAAGCCTATAATTTTATTCAGTCAATTTATAAAATTCTAATAGAAAAGGATGCAAATCTTATTGAGATCAATCCATTAATTTTAACAAAAGAAAATAATTTGTTGTGTCTTGATGCTAAAATTAGTTTTGATGACAATGCATTATATAAACATCCCGATATAGTATCTTTAAAAGATCTTAATGAAGAAGATCCAATTGAAACTGCGGCGAGCAAGCATGATTTAACTTATATTAAATTAGATGGTAAAATTGGTTGCATGGTTAATGGCGCTGGCCTAGCAATGGCAACAATGGATATTATTAAGTTATATGGATCCGAACCTGCAAATTTTTTAGATGTTGGCGGTGGAGCAAGTAAAGAAAAGGTTTCTGCAGCTTTTAAAATCATTCAATCAGATAAAAATGTGGAAGGTATTCTAATTAATATTTTTGGGGGAATCATGAGATGTGATATTCTTGCACAGGGAGTAGTTGATGCAGCCAAAGAAATTAACTTAATTGTACCTATGGTAGTTAGGTTAGCTGGAACAAATGTAGAATTAGGTAAAGAAATATTAAAAAAATCTAATTTAAATATTATAACTGCAGAAAACTTAGCTGAAGCAGCAAAAAAAATTATAAAAATAATAAAATAAAGATGTCTATACTAATTGATAAAAATACAAGATTAATTTGCCAAGGTTTTACAGGAGCTCATGGAACATTTCATTCAGAGCAAGCTATTGCTTATGGAACCAATCTAGTTGGAGGAGTTACTCCTAAAAAAGGAGGACAAATTCATTTGGGCAAACCAGTTTTTAATACAGTTAGTGAAGCTATAGAAAACACCAAAGCTAATGCAACAATGATATATGTGCCAGCTAAATTTGCGAAATCAGCAATTATGGAAGCTATAGAAAATGAAATCCCATTAATTGTTTGCATCACTGAAGGGATTCCTGTCTTAGACATGGTTAAGGTAAAAGAAAAACTTACTAACTCAAAATCTCGACTTATAGGACCAAACTGCCCTGGAATTATTAGCCCTGGTAAATGTAAGATTGGTATTATGCCTGGAAATATTCATAAAAAGGGATCATGTGGAATTGTTTCTCGATCGGGTACACTTACTTATGAAGCGGTAGCTCAAACAACTGAGAACCAAATAGGTCAATCAACTGTAATAGGAATTGGGGGCGACCCCATCAATGGAACAAATTTTATAGATTGCTTAGAGCTTTTTTTAAAAGATCCTGAAACTGAATCAATTATATTGATTGGGGAAATTGGTGGAAACTCTGAAGAAGAAGCGGCTGAATATGTTAAATCAGCTAAAATTAAGAAACCAATAGTTGGATTTATAGCTGGAGTTACAGCCCCTCCAGGGAGAAGAATGGGCCATGCTGGGGCTATTATTTCAGGTGGCAAAGGTAATGCAGAAGATAAAATAGAAAAAATGAAATCATGTGGTATTTTAATAGCAGAGTCACCAGCAGAAATTGGCAAAACATTGTATGACAAACTTGCAAGATAGTTTTATCAATTTATAATGAACATTACTTTATCAGTAATTAATAATGCCATCAAATAAAGATAACATAATTTTTGAAAAAACCTCTTTTTTACAGGGTGGTAATAGTATTTTTATAAAAGAGCTTTATTTAAAGTATTTAAACAATCCTAAATCTATACCTCAAAGCTGGAAAGAATTTTTTGATGGACTTGATGAAGATCAAGAGACGATTAAAAAAGAAATATTAGGACCTAGTTGGGCGCCCAATGATAAAAGTATTTCTGATTCTATTAATTTTGAAAAAAATAAAAGCTCTGCTAACGATGAAATATTTCCACCAGAAAATATTGAGCTTGAAAAGCAGAAATCTATTAAAGCTATTGCTTTAATTAGAGCATATAGAATTAGAGGCCATCTTATTGCAAAACTGGATCCTTTAAATATGATGGAAAGAAAATATCTCCATGAATTACATCCAGAAGATCATGGATTTAAAAAAGAAGATTATAATAATAATATCTATTTAAATGGATATCTAGATCGCAAGTATGCAACAATTAAAGAAATAATTTTATTACTTAAAGACAAATACTGCAGAAGTATTGGCTCAGAATATATGCATATTTCGGATCCAAAAGAAAAAATATGGTTTAGAGAAAGAATTGAAAAAGAAGAAAATAAGTTAAATTTTACTTTAAATGGAAAAAAAGCAATTTTAAATAAATTAATACAAGCTGAAGGTTTTGAAAAATTTTTGGCAATTAAGTTTGTAGGAACAAAAAGATTTGGGATTGATGGTGGGGAATCCTTGATTCCTGCTTTAGAACAAATAATAAAGATAGGTGGGCAATCTGGTGTCAAAGAAGTTAAGATTGGCATGCCACACAGAGGAAGACTGAATGTTTTAGCTAATTTATTGCAAAAATCTTATAAAAGAATGTTTAATGAATTTGCAGGCGAATTTGAATTTAGTGCAGATTCTACAGGTGATGTAAAATATCATCTAGGAGCATCATCTAATAGAGAGTTTGATGGTAATTTAGTTCATATTTCTCTAACAGATAATCCTTCACATCTCGAAGCTGTTAATCCCGTGGTGCTAGGACAAACGCGAGCCAAACAGTTTTTTCATGATGATAAAAAAAGAAAGCAAGTAGTTCCAATTTTAATTCATGGAGACGCAGCTTTTGCAGGTCAAGGAATTGTTGCTGAATGTTTTGCAATGTCAGGACTCCCAGGCCACAATACTGGTGGAACTATTCATATTATAGTTAATAATCAGATTGGATTTACTACAAACCCTAGATTTGCCAGATCCTCTCCATACCCTTCTGATTTAGCTAAAATGGTTGAGGCTCCAATTTTACATGTTAATGCTGACGATCCTGAAGCTGTTGTTCATTGTGCAAGAATTGCAATGGAATTCAGACAAAAATTTAACCGAGATATTGTTATAGACATGATCTGTTACAGAAGATTTGGACATAATGAAGGTGATGAACCCTCTTTTACACAACCCCTGATGTATCAAAAAATTAAACAACATCCAACGACTTTAAATGTTTATGCACATAAATTAATAAAAGAAGGCACAATTACTCAAAATGAATTTAATAATATGAAAATTGATTTTAAAAATCTCCTTACGGAACAATTTAAAACAGCAAAAGAATATAAACCCAAGCTAGAGTGGTATGAAGGAGTCTGGTCAAGATATAAACCAGAAAAAGGAAAAGATAAAAGAGGTGTTACGGGTGTTGCAATTAATAAAATAAAAGAAATTGGAGAAAAACTAACTATTATTCCAGAAAATTTTAATGCTCATCCCACAATAAGAAGAATTTTTGAAAATAAAAAGAAAATGTTTCTTACAGGAAAAGATTTTGATTGGTCCACTGCTGAGCAGTTAGCGTTTGCAACACTATTAGATGAGGGTTTTCCAGTTAGACTTTCGGGTCAAGATTCTGGGCGCGGTACTTTTAGTCAACGTCATTCTGTTCTTAGAGACCAAAATAATAATACTTATTACACACCCCTAAATAATATTTCAAAAAAACAAAAAAAATATGAGGTAATTGATAGTCTGCTTTCAGAGTTAGCTGTTCTTGGTTTTGAGTATGGGTATGCGTTATCTGAGCCAACAACTCTAGCTATATGGGAAGCTCAATTTGGAGATTTTGCAAATGGAGCTCAAGTTGTAATAGACCAGTTTATTACCCCCGGCGAAAGAAAATGGATGAGGGCAAGTGGTTTAGTCATGTTATTACCCCACGGGTATGAAGGCCAAGGTCCAGAACACTCTTCTGCAAGACTTGAAAGATTTTTACAATTATGTGCACAGGAAAATATTCAAGTTATAAATTGTACTACTCCTGCAAATTATTTTCATGCTTTACGTAGACAGATACATAGGGCCTTTAGAAAGCCATTAATAATTATGACACCAAAGTCCTTATTAAGGAATAAAAGATGTGTTTCAAATATAGAGGATTTTAGTAAAAATAATACATTTCATAGAGTTTTAAATGATCATGCGGATTTTAAAGAATACAACTTAATTAAACTAAAAAAAGATAAAAAAATTAAAAAAGTAATTATGTGTTCCGGAAAGGTTTATTTTGATTTAATAGAATCTAGAGAAAAAATAAAAAATGACCAGGTTTATATTCTGAGAGTTGAGCAGCTATACCCTTTTCCAGTTAAAACACTCGCACGAGAGTTGAAAAGATTTAAAAAAAATTCTAATTTTTTTTGGTGTCAAGAAGAACCCCAAAATATGGGAGCATGGAATAGTGCAAGAAATTATATTGAGTGGACTTTAGGCTATATAAAAGCTGATATAAGAAAAGTTAAATATATAGGAAGAAAACCAGCTGCATCACCAGCGACAGGATACTTAAAAAAACATCTTGCGCAGCAAAAAGAAATAATAGAAAAGGTATTTAGTTAAATATGTCAAATGAAATTTTAGTCCCTTCTTTAGGGGAATCTGTAACAGAAGCAACTGTATCTAAGTGGCTTAAACAAGTAGGTGAAAAAGTCGATTCAGATGAACCCCTGGTAGAATTAGAAACAGACAAAGTAAATGTTGAGGTTCCATCCCCTTTGACTGGAATTTTGTCATCTATCAAAGTAAAAGAAGGAGACACAGTAGAAGTGGGTACTTTGTTGGGTGAGGTCAATGGAGAAAAACTTGAATCGACTAAAATTGATGAAATAAAAGAGACTAATCAGGATGAACAAACTTATATACCACCTAAACCAAACAAGAAAAAAAATATTAAGAAAGAAAAGAAAAAAATAATTTCTACAAAAGAGGAAATTTTAAATCTTACTGAAGAAAGTGAAAATCAAAGTTCTAATGATGCTTTAGTTTTAGATACTTTAGTTGAAGAAAATAAAGAAATAATAGAAGAAGAAAAATATATACCCCCCAAAACAAAAAAAAACTTGTCACCTTCAGTTCGAAAAATTGCTGAAGAAAATAATATTGATCTTTCAAATATACAGGGTACAGGAAGGGAAGGTAGAATCTCTAAAGGAGACTTGATTAATCTGATGGGCAACACCCCTCAACCTACAGAGAGAAAAATTACACATGGTCCTGAAGAGCGTGTAAAAATGACAAGATTACGTTTAACTATAGCCAAAAGGTTAAAAGAAGCTCAAGACAACGCAGCCATGTTAACGACGTTTAATGAAGTTGATATGCAAAATATAATACAAATGAGAAAAGACTATCAGGAGGATTTTGAAAAAAAATATTCTGTTAAACTAGGTTTTATGTCATTTTTTGTTAAAGCATCTGTTGTTGCTTTAAAAAATTATCCATCAGTAAATGCTGAAATCGAGAACGACCATATTATTTACAAAAACTATTATAATATATCTATTGCCATTGGTACAAGTAGAGGGCTGGTAGTTCCTGTTATAAAAAATGCTGACGAACTATCTTTTTCAGATATTGAAAAAAATATTTTTTTACTTTCAGAAAAAGCTCAAAAAGGAAAAATTACAATAGATGATCTTCAAGGAGGAACTTTTACTATTAGCAATGGAGGTATTTATGGTTCAATGTTATCTACTCCGATCCTAAACCCACCTCAAACAGGAATTTTGGGTATGCACAACATTAAAGATAGACCAATAGCAAAAGATGGTAGTGTTATTATAAGACCAATAATGTATTTAGCTTTATCTTATGACCATAGAATTATTGATGGTAAAGAAGCAGTCTCATTTTTAAAAACTATTAAGGAGTGCCTTGAGGAGCCACGAAGATTATTTCTTGATCTATAATTATGGATAATAATTTTGATGTAATTGTGATCGGGTCAGGACCAGGTGGATATGTTTGTGCTATAAGAGCAGCACAGTTAGGACTTAAAACAGCTTGCGTAGAATCAAACAAAACCCTTGGAGGAACCTGCTTAAATACGGGGTGCATTCCTTCAAAAAGTTTACTTAATTCATCCGAAATGTATCACAAGTTACAAAATGAATTTGATAATCTGGGTATTGAAGTTGACAATATTAAACTAAATTTACATAAAATGATGCAGAACAAAAATAAATCAGTTTTAGATTTAACTAAAGGAATACAATTTTTATTTAAAAAAAATAAAATTACTCATTTAAAAGGAAAAGGCTTAATATTAGATGAAAATACTGTTGCCGTAGTTGATGGTTCTCAGGGAAAAAAAAGTTATAAAGCCAAAAGTATAGTAATAGCAACAGGATCCATCTCTACCTCTATACCAGAGATAAAAATTGATGAAAAAATTATTGTTTCCTCAACAGGAGCTCTATCTTTTGATGAGGTACCTAAAAAATTAGTTGTAATAGGAGGTGGGTATATTGGTTTAGAGCTTTCGAGTGTTTGGAAAAGATTAGGATCAGATGTTATGGTAATTGAATTTTTGGATCATATTATACCTGGGATGGATAAAGATGTTTCAACTGAATTTCAAAAAATTCTTAGCAAACAAGGAATAAATTTTAAGTTAGATTCAAAAGTGACCAGTGTTAATATTTTGAAAAATAAAGCGATTGTAGATTTTACAGGCAACAAAAACTCAAAAAGAGAAAGAATTGAATGCGATAAAGTTTTAGTTGCTATAGGAAGAAAAGCTAATATTGGAGAAGATGTATTGAAATTAGGTATTAAGATAAATAAAAGTAAAAAAATTAATGTTAATAATAAATTTCAAACTTCAATAAATAATATTTATGCTATTGGAGATGTTATAGATAAAGGTCCGATGCTAGCACATAAAGCAGAGGACGAGGGAATAGCAGTTGCTGAGATTATAGCTTCGCAGGCGGGTCATGTAAATTATGATGTAATTCCAGCCGTAATCTATACTTCTCCTGAAGTAGCACAAGTTGGAAAAACCGAAGAACAGATTAAAAAAGAAAATATAAAGTATAAAGTAGGAAAATTTCCATTTTTAGCAAATTCAAGAGCTAAAGTTAATAATGAAACCGAAGGGTTTGTTAAAATAATAGCTGAAGAAAAAACAGATAAAGTTTTAGGTGTTTCAATTATTTCCACTTTAGCAGGCACAATGATAGCTGAATTAGCTATAGCAATGGAGTTTGGCGCATCTTCAGAAGATATTGCGAGAACTGTACACGCTCACCCAACACATGCTGAAGCAGTTAAAGAAGCAGCATTAGCAGTTGATAAAAGACCAATTCATTTTTAATATTTGTTAAATAGTTATGATGAAAGCAATGATACTTTCTGCGGGGTATGGCAAGCGACTTCTTCCCCTTACAAGTAATTGTCCCAAACCTTTACTAAAAATAAATAATGAAACATTGTTATCTAATACAATTAAGTTTTTGATACAATGTGGAGTAAAACAAGTTGTAATTAATGTTCATTATTTAGCAGAGCAAATTTCAGATTATATTAAAAAAAATAAATTTGATTTAAAAATAACTATATCTGAAGAAAAAGAGAGGATTTTAGATACAGGCGGCGGTATATTAAATACTATAAAATATTTTTCCAACGAACCATTTTTAGTTATAAATCCTGATACTATTTGGAGCAATGACTATGTTCAGGAATTTCAACTAATGAAAAAATTTTTTTTCGAAAAAAAACAAAAATGCTCTTTATTGATTGTAAATAAAAAAAAAAGCTTTGATAAAAAATTAAAAGGTGATTTTAATATTAAAAATAATTTTCTTACTAAAGAAAATAAAAATAATTTAGAATTTATTTTTACAGGTTTACAAATTATAAATCCAAAAGTTTTTTCAAATCCAAAAGATAAAATCTTTTCTATTAACAAAATATGGAATAAATTAATTGATAATTTTGAATTAAGCGGATTTGAAAGTAATTTAAACTTCAATCATGTTAGCACTACAAATATTTATAAGGATTTGTTACAAAACTTAAATATTAAATAGTATTTTTTTGGCTCTTTGGGGATCAAGGTATTTGTAGTCTCTTACAATTAAGTTTTTTTCCAATCTAATCAAAAGCGGATTTCCAGTTGGTATTTCAGTTTTTGTAATTTTTTTTTTT
>Ga0209089_10003204_pt1 | contig 14071 bp, 8 predicted proteins | sample ArcticOcean_MG_C_FD_187431 | JGI IMG/M metagenome (GOLD analysis project Ga0209089, IMG submission 187431) | Marine microbial communities from western Arctic Ocean - ArcticOcean_MG_CB2_150 (SPAdes) (version 2) | ecosystem: Environmental > Aquatic > Marine > Oceanic | place: Arctic Ocean: Canada... | reverse complement strand
GTTACCGGGCTGTGGCGATTCGGCTCCCGGTGAGCCATCGGTCTCGAATCCGGCAAGTCCCGCAACGTCCTCGAGTGGACGCGGACAGCGACTGGTCGCGTCTGTTGACAGTCGACCGAACATCGACGGGATCCCGCTCGACGTGTATGGAGATCTGGTTGCGGCCACTACCGGACCGAACCCGCCCGGTCCCGGACCTCCCCCACCCGGCCCTGATCCCGATCCACCTGAACCCGAGCCGGAAACGGGTGGAGCGATTGTCTGGTCTGACTGGATTTCGGCCGAAGCGATCGAAGGTGAAGTGAAGACAATCCGCAACGACTTTGCCGGCAAGCTGACCAGCCTCGGCAGCTACAACTCGTCCTATCTGGAGATTCCGATCTTCGGTTCGACGATGGCCCTGCTCGCTCAGATCGCCATCGAGCACGACGGTGATATCGGCTGGAAAGAACAAGCGAAGTACATTCGAGTTCTTGCCGGAGAGATGGTGGCGATGACCAGTTCCGGGCAGGCCCGCGGTCGCGGCGGATACACGAAAACGAACGAAGCGTTCCTCAAGATTTGCGATCTGCTGGACGGCAACGAGCCGCCGGAACTTCCGGAAGCCGGAGACGTCACCGATTACACCGAAATCGCGGAACTTGGCTATCTGATGAAGCGGGCGGAAAAGGGCATGGGCTGGTTGTCGACCAATGTGGGCAGCGAGGAAAAATTCGCGGAGAATGCGGAGCGGGCTCAGCGAGAAGCCAGTCTGCTGAGGACGTTCGCCGTCGTCTTCAATCTGGAGGATTACGGATACGGTCCAGCCGAGGTCGACGAAGAGTTTTCCGGATACACCGACAAAATGCGTGAGGCGGCTACGGCAAGCGTAAAAGCCGCGAAGGGCGGGAACTTCACGGAATTTGATCTGCAGCGGTCGAACGTCGGCCAGGCATGTGCTCAATGTCACATGGTCTTCAAAAACGGCTAGCGGTTTGTCAGATTGGAAACTTCGGGAAAACCCTGCACACGCTCACACTCTGGTGATCGCGACTGCAGGACAATCATCTCTGCTGCTTACCAGGTAACGATTCCGATGACATCTTTCAGACTTGCGATGACCACTGGCTGTCTGGCTCTGGTTGTTGGCTGCCTGTCCGGTTGTGGTGGCGGCGACGAACCGGCCGTCGGGACCGATGGAGGGGCTGCGGCGGCCGATCCTGTGCAGTCGGGTAGCGGGACGCTGACGGCGTCCGCCAAACCAAACTCAAAGCTGTCCGTGTTCTTTGACAGTCCACTCCAGATTGCCGCAGATCAAAGCGAAGTAGGAACAGGCGGCGGTGGTGGTTCGCAGCCGGTACCGTCAGAAGGTGGCGGCGACATGGGTACTGCTACGGCAGCACCCGCTGACGATCCGCCAGCAGACGCGAGTGGTGGCGGCGCGGTCGCCTGGGCAGAGCTGATGCCGGCTGAATTGGTGGAATCCTCGGTCAAGAACCTCCGCAACGAACTGTCGAAGCGGCTCGTCAACCTGGGTGCCTATAACAGTTCGTTTCTTGAAATCTCCGTTTTCGGATCGGCGCTGTCCTTCGTGGCGGAAATCGGTCGCCAGCACGACGGTGACATCGGTTGGAAAAAGAATGCGCACATGATTCGGGCGCTTGGCATCGCCATGGTCGAAGTCACTGGCAGCCAGAACGCTCGGGGCAAGAAGGGCTATGACGTGGTGAACGACGCGTTTCTGACCGTCTGCGAAATCCTCGATGGCAACGACCCGGCCGCACCGCCCGAGGCGGAAGAAGAAGCCGACATTTCCGAAGCAGCCGAGATGGCTTATTTAATGAAGGTCATCGAACGTCAGCTCGAATGGATGCAGAACAACGCTGGCAGCGAAGATGCCTTTAAGGAGAAAGCCGAACTGGCGCAACGCGAAGCCTCACTGATGGCGGCGATTGGTGAGGCCTTTAACACCGAAGGGTTTGGATACGGTCCGGCATCAAACGACGAGGAATTCTCTGCATTTGCTTATGGATTTCGAGATGCGGCCAAAGCCATGTCCGGCGCTGCGAAGACTGGCAACTTTGAGGAATTCGACCTGCAAAGGTCGCAGGCAGCTCAGAAATGCGTGCAGTGTCATATGGTGTACCGAAACGGCTAGTGCTGTGTCAGTGTTTAGAATCCAGGGTTGGGTGGCTGGGGTCGAGCAACGCGAGCCCCCAGTGAACACGTCTGAGGGCTCACCGCCAGCCACTCTGAATTCACAACAACTTTCATTCACGCGGTTTGGACTCGAACGGTCAACCCGACATGATTAACTCGCTGCGACCAGTGCTACTGACAGCACTCGCTCTGGTTCTTCTCACATCCGGACGTTCGGTCGCTCAGGACGACGTCACGTTTGCGCACCAGTTGCCGGATCGAGTCTCGGCCTGGCTGCATGTTGGTGACGCGAGCGTTCTGCGCGACCGCTTCGGTGAGTCGGCGTGGGGCCGACTCATGGCTGATCCCGCAGTGGCGGACTTCAAAGCCGATGTCCTGAAAAAGCTGGCAATGGCCAATGCGGCTGTACCAGTCCCCGATCTTCTCGATGAAGTTTTGGGCGAACTCAGCTTCGCGCTGATGAAGCCGCGGGATGGTAAGACGGATTTCGCTGCGAGCGTCGGGTTTTCACAACAGGCCGTCCTTGACCGCATTGTCGCATCGATCGTCGAGCGAGCGACCACCGCCCAAAAAACAGTCAAAGATGTCACCCACGATTCAGTGGCGATCCGTGTGATCACCGACAAACCCGGTGACGCCCCGGACATGGCTCAGCAGGCTTTCGCCGTGCGGGGACAGCGGCTGGTTGCGACAAATTCGTTGCCACTGCTGCGCGAGATCCTCAATCGCTGGGACGGAACACCGCCCGACTCATTTGCCACCAATGTGCAGGCCCGGCAGATCGCCGCCGCGACACGCGATGACAATCGGCCACCGGCAGTAGAATGGTATCTCGACCCTGTTGGTTTTTTGCAGGGAGTCCTTGGTGGGGACAAGCCATCGCCGCTGGCGAGTCGACTCGAATCTCTGGAGGTCAACCGGTTTCAGGGTGTGGGCGGATCAATCGACTTCGCAACGGGGACCTTCGACTCAATCAGTCGCACAGTCGGCGTGGTGAAAACTCCCGTAACTGGGGTCTTGGGTCTGCTCAGTTTCCCCGTGGACTCGGTGACTGTCCCGGCCTGGGTGCCAGACAGTATCTCGGGTTGCCTGGTACTGAACTGGGACGCCGACGGCGGCTGGCTGTCGTTGCGCGGTCTGGCGAACGAGTTGATGGGCGCTGGCAAGTTCGACTCGGCCATCGCCACCCTGGCCAACGATTCCAGCGGACCGATGATTCACCTGGGCACAGATGTGTTCGGTCAACTGACCGGTCGACTCTTCGTTCTGCAAAGCCCGCCTGATCCAGAGAGTCAGGCACTGGAGGGAGCGACTCTTCTGGCGGCCACCGTCAAAGACGCCTCAGCCGCCCAGGCGATATTCGATCGACTGGCGAACCTGGAGAGCGAGAAACTGACGAAAAAGACCGTCGTTGGTTCCACGCTGGTGTCGTACACCAGCCGTGCTACGAAAGTCATGCATCTGGCCTTGAATGGTGATCATCTGCTTGTGTCCGAGAGCGAATCACTGGTTGAGCAGATCCTGTCCGCGGATCCCGCGGCGCCTAAGTTGAATGGTTCGGAAGACTATCGCCGCCTTTCCGCTCACTTGCCTGCTCGCAGTTCAATTCAGGGAATACAGCGCAACTCGGAGCAGTTACGTGCCATGTACACGCTGCTGAAAGCTGGCGGCGCGACCGGCGACACCGCGCCGGATCTTGCACTGCTGCCCGCGTTCCAGGCGATCCAGCATTATTTCCTGCCAACGGCAACGTATGCGACGTCCACGACACTGGCACCAAACGTGTCCGGGTTTCAATATGTGAGCTTCACGCTGGCTCCTCAGATTGAGGCCGAATGACGTTGAGTGCTCATCGCCCGGACGATCCAGACAGCCTGCTGGCCGACCTGCTGGACCGCTATGTGTCGGCGCTGCATCTGGGTGATGCCGCCAGTTGCGATGCCCTGCTGGAAGCCCATCCGGAACTGGCCGAGTTCGCCGAGCCGGTGACCGCGCTCGATGCGATGTCTCCGGACCGCGAGTTCGGGTCATTGCTACTTGAAGCGCTCGCGACGGCAGGTCCGTCCAATGATGTCGATCCACTCGGTGTTACGCAGGTTGAGAGCCGGGGCCGGACACGAGTCGAGCGCATCGATGACCAACCCGTCACGCGTGTTTTTGGCAATTACGAACTGCTGGCCGAGATCGGTCGCGGCGGCATGGGAGTTGTCTTCCGGGCGCGGCAGACGGACCTTGATCGCATTGTCGCGGTCAAGATGATCCTCGTGAACCGCCTGGCCGACGAGGATGACATTCGTCGGTTCTATCAGGAAGCTCAGGCCGCCGGTCGACTGCGTCATCAGAACATCGTCGGAATCCACGAAGTCGGCGAAGTGAACGGACAGCACTTTTTCTCGATGGACTGTGTCGAGGGGCCCAGTCTGGCCGAACTGCTGGCCGCTGGCCCGGCCCGCGAAGAGCCGAGGCACTCGTCGAGTGTGTCATCGCGGTCGCATCTGGATGTCAGCCGCGAACCGGAACCGAGCGAGCTGAATGGTGATGCACCTCTCACTTTCGATGAGGCCGCTCGTGTTATTCGCGACGTGGCCCGGGCAGCCGCGCATCTGCACTCGGAAGGCATCGTGCATCGCGACATCAAGCCATCGAACATCCTGATCGATGACGGGATTCCGCGGGTTACAGATTTCGGCCTTGCTCGCGTCACCTCATCTGACGGTATGCGCACGGATTCCGGAGCCATTGTCGGCACACCGAATTACATGTCTCCGGAACAGGCCGCCGGAAAAGCCGGTGAGGTCAGCCCGGCCAGCGACATCTACAGCATCGGCGTCATTCTGTACGAAGCACTCACGGGGAAGCTCCCGCATCGCGGATCCAACGCCCTGGAGACGCTGCTGCTGGTGACCGAAGCCGATCCGGAACTTCCCGGGCGAATCAACCCGGATATCCCGCGTGAAATCGAAGCCATCTGTCTGAAGAGCCTCGAGAAGAATCCGGAGCAGCGGTACTCATCCGCCGGAGAGATGGCCGACGACCTCGACCGGTTCCTGCGGGGCGAGCCAGTCAACGCGGGCACTCAGGGTCTGACACACCGACTGCGGCGCTGGCTGCGTCGAGAACCCGCTCTGGCGTCGCGCTGGGCCGCGCTGATCGTCGGCACGGGTATTCTGGAATCCGCGTTTCTGAATGGTGACGTCGAGTCTGCTACGCGAGACGGATTCCTGCGACTGCTTGGGTTCTGGGCGCTGGCTGCGTTTATCTTCCAGCGTCTGCAGCGCAGTGACGCGCTGGCCAACGTGTCCCGCTACTGCTGGCTGGCATCCGACGCTCTCTTCCTGACGCGGATGCTGGTGCTGGCCGGGCCGCCGGTAGGTCCGCTGGTTGTGGTCTATCCGATGCTGATTGCGGCATCCGGTCTGTTTTTCCAGGAGAGTCTCGTGCTGTTCATGACGAGCGTCTCGCTGGTCTCGTACGCCGCGTTCCTGTGGATGTGTCCGGACGAAGCTGTCCGCGCACATTATCCCATGATCTTCGCCGCCATCCTCATCGTGATCGGCGTTGTCATCTCACACCAGGTGCGCCGCCTGAGAACGCTCAGCCGCCACTTTGATCGCTGAGGTCCATGCACTTCAGCGTTGCTTTATCGCGTACGAACAGCGACCCGTTGCTGAACGCCGGAATGGCACGAGTGGTGCTGTTGAACAACCGCGTGCGCGCCAGCTCGACGTACTTCTTTGTGTTCGCTTCGGCGAGGACCAGTTCGCCGTCGGTCGTCAGGATGACCAGTTTGTCGTCGGCCAGCAGCAATGTCGCGTAACCGAAATCCTCTTTAGTCCATGCGATCTGTTTCGTCTTCGGATTAAAGCACCGCAGCGCCGCGAATCCCTGGTCCTGCCGGCCGTGAATCCCGAACAGCAATTCGCCGTGTCGCACGCAGGTCGTGTACTGACTCGACATGACCTCGTCATCAGACCAGACCTCGATCGCCCCCGACGCTCCGGCTTTGGCCAGCACGGCACCGAATCCGTAACTCGCCGACAGGAAGACAGTGTCGCCCAGTACGACAGGACACGCTCCGGTGGCGGCCGGTCCAAGTCGTCCGAACGGAAATCGAAACAAGACTCGTCCGTCAGCCGGGTCAACCGAGACGACATTCAGACGCGTCGCAAAGATGACATGACGTTGTTTGCCAATCGTCGCAGCGACGGGAGATGAGTAACTGGCCCGCTCGTCTGTCGCCTTCCACAACGTTTTCCCCGTCGTGGCATCGAACGCGACGATTCCCGCTTCCTTCGTCGAACCGCCAATGTTGATCAGTAGACGGTTGCCTTCGAGAATCGGCGAACTTCCGAAACCGAAATACCCCTCCGGCGGTTCGCCGCGACTCGGTCGTTTACTGCTGTAATCCTCGTAGGCGTCCCGCTGCCAGAGCACTTTGCCGTCGGACATGTCGAGACAGTAAATGGCCGCCTGGGCTCCATACAGATACACGCGTCCGTCGCGAATCAACGGAGTCGCGCGTGGGCCGGAGTCGCTTGTGAAGGACGGTACGTACGCGGCCGGGAACGACCGCGACCAGATGGTCTGGCCAGTCTTCGCGTTGATCGCCTCGGCGATTTCCTCTTGCCCCTTCCGGTGAAACAAAACCGCTTTCCCGCCAGCGACAGAAATTGCCGAAAAACCGCTGCCCACCGGTCGTTCCCACACGGTGGGTGGCCCGTTCGTGGGCCATTGATCTGCCAGGCTCTCATCCCGCGCGATTCCGTTCCGATCTGGTCCCAGAATCTGTGGCCAGTCGCCGGCTGAGACGACGTTCACACTTAGTGCCAGCAGAACCGCCAACAAACTTCCGATAAATCGCATGGTCGCCTCCTGATATTGCGGGAAGGGGGGAGTCTACATTGCGATCGTTCGTCTGCCAGTTCCTGACGCAAATCTGCCGTGCTTGCACGCTGGCTCAGGCCGCCCGCCACTGGATAAGCGGGAGTTCAAATCCGTAATCGCCTTTGCGACCTGCGTGGTGCGCCGTTCCGGAATGATTTCCCGTTGTCCGTCTGGTAGAGTGGCCCCGTCTTGATTTCAGGACGGTAACCCGCAATTCACAGATTGTTCAGAATTGCAAGTCGCACGATCCAGTGTGACATGTGTGTTTACGTCATAATGAGAACGTACTGGTACGGACTACTCTGTTCCGGGCGTGAGCAGTAACCTCGTTGACCGCACTCGATTCAGATTCTTCGGTATGAGCGTTTCCATAGTTTCGTGCCCATCGTGCAAGTCGCTGATTCTGAGCGATACGATTCAGTGCCCGACCTGTCAGCACGTCATGAAGCCCGAAAAAGCGGCTGTCGTTGTGCAGGAACTGCCTGCGGTGGAACGGGCTGCGAGTGATCTGATCCCCTGCCCCGATTGCGGCGAGGAGGTGCGCAGTGGGCTCGTGCGGTGCTGGCGCTGTGGTGGTTTTCTCCGCGGCGAAATTGCCGAGTCATACGAGAAGATGCTCGATGCGCCGCAGCAGGTGACCTATAGCCAGGTCGATGACGACGATCCTCCCCCGTCTGCAGGCGACGACGAGACCGAGATTGCGAGTACTGATGACTTCATTCTCGGTGACGGTCTGGATTTTCTGACACCCGAACAGGTTGCGCGCCAGCAGGAAGTGCTTGAGCAGGATTTGCAGCCAGCGGCAGTCGAGGAACCATCACAGCAGGACCTCGACCAGGCTGTCGCCGAGGCCACTGCCCGAGCTGAGGCCGCTCGAGCGAAGGACGCGGTCGACACCGAGACCCAATCAGCTCCGGAAGAGACAAATTCAGAGGGAACATATGGCCTGCCGGTCCCGGCAGAGTCCGAAGCGGCAGAGACAGCCGTTGTGGGCTCTCCTGACAGTGGCCTCGCGGCGAAAAAACGTAAGTCAAAAAAACGTGCCGAACCGGAAGCCGACGCGGAAGCGGATGAACCGGCGCCGGTCTCAACCGGTGATCCGCTCCTGGACATTGCTATCCAGGAAGAACAGGAGTCAAAGAGGCGGATCCGAAAAGCCAAGCGTGAAAAGGGAAAAGCCCGTCGTCTCGCTGGTGCGATGGCCGGCTACGTTGCCGTGTTTTGTCCAAACGGACATCGAATTCACGTCGGCGAGAAGTATCGCGGACTGACCGGCCGGTGCCCCAAGTGCAAATCGATGTTTCTGGTGCCGATTCTGGACTGGGAAGCCGAACGCAAGGCAAAGCAGGAGGCGGCCGAAGCGACTAAGAAAGTCAGTCGTTACGACAACTGGTCTCTCGATTTGCACCTGCACAAGCTTGATCCGGCAAAACTCAAGCTTAAGCCCGGCAGTCTCGCCAGCGCCTTTCACGAGGTCGATGTCTGCTTCACGGACGAGGGCGTCCTGATGGTCGTCCACGGGAAGCAGAACGCCGGCCTGTTCGCGGGCGAGAAGAACAAGAAGAAGAGGGATGAATTGCGGGGCGAAGTCCAGGAATACCTGCGGCTCGACAAAGAACTGCTCGACCTGCCTGCGGCCGGATATCGATTTTACAGTCCTGAAGATGTTCGAAAGTCGCAGGTCGTTCAGCCGGCAGTTTATGCGCACGAATCAATGTTTGCGGGTGTACCGGTCTTCGGAGACGGCCGCATCGCAGCGCGGCTACCGGTCACTGCGGCCGATCAGGACTCGCAGGACATCATGTTTCTTGTGTTTCACCTGAGCGACTTTCGTACGTTTTCCAGTCTGGTCGCAGAGAAATTTGAGTTTGCCAGCTTCGGACAGGCAGAGGGTGTCCCGCTGAGTGACGACTTCAGTAGTCACAAATGTCACTACAGTGATCGCGCGCTCAAATCGATCGAAGTGTCCGAGTTTCATCAAGCCGATTCGGCAATGGAACTCGAGCTGATTGGGCGGAAGTGCCAGGCCTGCGGGCTGGTTGTGAGCGAAGAGTCTCGCAAGAAAGAGAAACTGGGCGGAGCGGCCGGCAAGGGGATCGCGAAAGCCAAGTGCCCCAAATGCGAACAGAAGTTCGGCGATCTTTCGCTGTTCGGTTTGAATACCGAGGACGAGGAACTCGACACAAGCATGTCGGAAACTGGCGGCGTCCCCTCGAAGTAAATCGTGCATCCAGGCTAGAAGTAAAAGCCAGCTCGGACCAGGGCACGCGACCCCGGCGTGTAGTTGCCGATGGTCGAGTTGTATTCGAGATCGCGGCCGACGGCGAAACCCGCTTCAACGAACCACGAAATTCCGGATGCCAGGTGGCTTGTTTCGTAGCCGACGGCAATTCGCCAGTGCGAATAGGAGAGGTCGTCGAAAGCTCCACTGGTACGCTGCGTCCGCCAGGTGCGTCCAAAGTAGCCACCGCTAAGGTACAGCCAGCGTTCGCGTTCACCTTCCTTGTAAACCTTCGTGGCGATGCGACCCTCGGGGTAAATCAGTTCGAGTCGGTTGTTGTCGTTCGGGGACCAAATGAGCCCGGCCACGGGCAGAATACGCTGTGATTCGACGTTGACGAATGCGGTCCCCAGCACGAACTGCAGGTCTTCCCGTTTCTCGTAAGTGACCAGTCCGACTCCGCTGAGTCGAAATTCTTCGCTGATATCGTCGCCTTCAAAGTCGGAATACAGACCGCCGGTCGTCGCGATTCGCATCCGCCAGCAATCGTTGAAGCGATGCATCCACGCGACTTCAACTTCCAGATCTTTGACCTCCGAAGCAACGTCCGTGCGGGTCGGACTGTCAAAACTGTAAAAGGTCGCGCCAGGACGAACGGTGACGCCCTTAATCTTGGCCAGGCCGAATGTCACGCTGCCCGAGGCGGCGAACATGCCGAGGGAATCGCCGCTGCCGGCCACCCAGAAGGCATCGGCTCGAAAGTGCGCCAGACGCAGCCAGCTCCGGTCTTCCGGCGGAGTGTCGGCAGGCACACCATGGATATCACTGTGAGTCGCACGCCCGGCGTATTCTTCAATCAGGTCGATCCAGTCCAGTTCCCCGTCCCCGTTGCCTGCCTGGAAGAGCGGTGGATCCAGTTGAGGCAAGGGAATCGCCGGGTCGCCCTCCATGATGGTGGGAAACAGAATCGCCGATTCACCCGGTGCGAGAAGATCAATCTGGCCATTAAACAACGCGGGGCTGCCGGATGAATTGGGCAGGATCGGAACCGGACGAATGGGCGGAAGAATGGACGCGTCCGGCTGGGTAAACGCAGGGCTCGGTGGTCTGGGAAAAGGAACCGTTGCCGGTGATGCCGAGAACTGTGGTTCTGGTTGCCGTGGCAGCCGTACTGGTGGCGGATGCGGTGCATCCACGACCGCACTGCCGGACGCGTTCCGATCAGCCAGCGACGTCAGGCGTAAAGGTAGTCCAGTCAACGGGTCAATCGGCTCACCAAAGCTGACGACCGGCCCTGGAAGTTGCGTGGGTGGGCTTCCAGCCCCGTAGCCGTTCGGATTATCGACCGGCGACGGCCAGGGCGCGGCGACTCCGTAACCGCCCGACGTGCCCTGAGCGAAAAGCGGCTCAGACACAGCGAGCAGTGTCACGAGGACACTCACTGCTGGGAGGAGGAGAGGCTTCACAAAGGCCAGAGATTGGGGTGGGTCAGGAATTGACCGGAGAGGGGCAGGGGCAGCGTGGAGGGGGCGGTGAGATATCAGCTTGCTCAAGACCCGGTCAAGGTCAGTTGAATCGCTGTTCAGAGTGCGGGTGCGGGACGGGGTTTGCGCGGCTGGTGTGTGGTTGTAAGAAGTCAGGATGAGGTATCGAGGGGGTTGTTCTGACAGGGATGTCAGAGATGTCGTGGACGAAGAAAGACTTTTCTGCTCCGGCAGGTGACGTATCTGGGGACGATGCTCTCGTCGTTTCCACAGGCCGAGGCGGCGGTTTTGAAGTTGCACACTTCAGTCCCGAAGGGACGCGGGCGAGTAGCCCGGGGTTTCAACCCCGGGGAAAATACGGTTGATTCTCAGTACAGCCCCGGAGGGCAACGCCGTTAAGGATTCTCGTTCCAGGGCAGAGCCCGGGAACGAGGCTCTGAAAATCCTTAACGGCGTTGCCCTCCGGGGCTCTGTCGACTTGATTGCCCCTTTTTCCCGAGGTTGAAACCCCGGGCTATCTGCCTTTGCCCCTCCGGGGCATCAAAACTGTGCAACTTCAAAAGGCGGCGGTCGGGTCTCTGCCGGGCCTGCCGATCGGACGCAAGCTCATCGAACGGACCACCGAACGCGTCGGAGCCGCCCGACGACGACGGCCCGACGAGCGTCCGCCACATCGTGTGGACGACGCCGGGTTACCTGTAGAATCAGCAGTCGCGGATGGACTATGCGAGCTACCGCCGTGTGGGCCTGCCGATCACGAGCAGCCACATCGAGTCGGCAGTGAAGGAGCTGAGCACCGGATCAAAGGCAGTGAGAAATTCTGGAGCGAGTCTGGCGGCGAGTCAGTGCTTCAACTGAAAGCGGACGAGTTGAGCAGCAGCGAGCCGCTGAAATCCTTCTGGACCGGGCGTCCAAAAACCCGCACCGGCCTCCGCGCCCGCTGCCGCAAACCCACACCCGCATAATCACAAACCCCGTCCCGCACCCCTGCACTCAGTGCGGCCTCGCCGACGTGAAGCGTTTCTCTGCCTGTCGCAAGGTGAGCGGGCTCCCTCGCAAGGAGTCTCTTAACAGCGCGACGCAGGCAAGGGTTCTCTGATTCACCGAATCCTGCAGGACCATCCAATCCGCGACGTCAGGTCAACCTTCGAAGCAGAACCTCGGAAACAAACTCCCGGGCGACAGTCACCGGATCGATATCTACGTCGTAAGTGCATCGGTCCGTCAAAACGTCGATACGTCGCCGGGCGAGTTTGTCATTGACGGTGAGCAATTCGCGAAGTGTCAACGGCGTGTCACTAAGTTCGTCAAGTCGCATCGCATCGCCTTCCCATCCCTGCTGCTCACTGATTAACAGGCACGCACCTGGGCCGAATCCTGGCACGTCGGCGTCTGTCGCCACGTGGTGGTTGAAAAAGAAACAGTAGTTCAACCGATGATCGCCACGCCGGAAATTCAGCCAGAAGAACCACGTTCGTGCAACACCGGAGCCCGAACGCAGGCTCTCCCAGGTTTCCTGGCCAACGACGTCAAAAGAGGAAAGCTGGACTTCAATGCTTCCATCAGAGGCGCTCGTGACCTGCGTGCAGCAGCGTCTGAAGGCGTCCTTGACCTGCTCCATGTCTCTGGCCCAGCGGAGGTACTCCAGTTGGCGAGCCTCGTTGTCGCGAGCGTGTATTTCTCCAACGACTTCCGCTGCCCAGTCCTTCAGTTCGTCGGATTCGCGCTGGGCGTTTAAGTAAACCTGCAGATTCGCTGCCACAGACCGGGCAATCAATTGGGCAAGCGGATTGAAGTCTGGAGCGTCTTCGTCATCTGCGGCAGACAGAGCCTTGTAGTATCGGTCTCGATCTGTCACCCGGATGACAGCAGCAGTGAATCTATGGCCGAAGAGAATCAGGTCCTGCCAGAGCCTCGCCATTCTCCCGTTGCCGTCGAAGAACGGGTGGATTCTGGCAATTGCCCAGTGAGTCCAGGTTGCAAGACCGAGTGGATCGACGCCATCAGAACGCAGCAAGTGGGCGAAGACTTCGTCCATCAAATCGTAAACGCGGGTTTCGCTCGGTGGCTGGTACATCGCTCCGCGGATCATCACGCTCTGATCGCGAAACATTCCCGCGTATTCGTCGTTGACGCCGGTCAGCAGCACTCGATGCTGTTCAAGAAAGAAACTTCGGTTCCCCCACGACGCCCCGTCGGCAACAACGCCCTGAAGATTTGCAATCACCTTTCCAAGATTCGCAGCTTCCGTGGCATCACGTCGGCGTCCCACATCGACAGACTGGCCACTCTGCAGAACGAGCACGGTTTCCCGAAGTGTCAGTTGGTTGCCCTCGATCGCATTGCTGTTGTAGACCCGCTCACCCAGCAATTCCTGCTCAATTCGGTCCATCACTTCCGGCGACACCGGGCGGAGTTCGTTGACCTGGTGAGCAAGCTCCCGCGCGTCGTCAAAAAGCTGCGTCGAGACGCCGTCCAGCTCAATGTCTGCAGGCGACGGAAGTTTCATTTGATCGAATCCCGATGCTGTGGAAGCGGCGGTCACCTGCTGAGAAGTCTATGCAAATTGCAGTACTCCAGGCAGGCCCGCAGATGTTTGACAGGACATTCTGGTTTCTGGTTGGTTCGGCGCGGACCACCGTTCCACATCAGCGTCTCTAACGCAGCGAACGAACAAGACCAAAGAGAAAACAAGGGGAGAAAAGAAAACAAGGACAGGTATTGTATGTGGCTTTGCGCTCGGCACATTTCAGTGGCCTGGAAACGGCGGGACGTGATTCGAACTCGCTGGCTATCGGGCGGGGCCTGGTTGACCTGGGGTTCCGCTTGCGGCTCGCGCCGCGGCGCTTCACCCCAGGCTATCTGCTGCCACGCCTCCGGCGTTCGTGACATCGCCTGCCGTGCCAAAGACGATCGCCGTATCAAACAGTCGATTGGTCTCGCCAGGCGCCTGCGCTGGAAATTCCCGGAGTAGCCTGGATCTCAGGCGAATTCGCAAACCCTGTCCCGCACCCCCAGAGTGCTGGACACCTTGGGAATCACGCTAGAATGGCAGGCGATTTCCACTTGTCCGGGTAGACGTTATGCGAATCATCCTGTCATCCGTTTTGAGTCTCGCCGCTCTTGTCACAGCCGTTTCCGCCGACTCGAGGACTGACTTCTTCGAGGCGAAGATTCGTCCGCTGTTGATTGAGCGTTGCGAGTCGTGTCACGATCGCCAGGCGAAGGGGGGCCTGCGTCTCGACTCCCGCCGCGGATTCACGCGGGGCGGCCGGTCAGGCACGGTCGTCGTCGCCGGTAAGCCGGAGAAAAGTCTGCTGTTTCTGGCCGTGTCGGGTCAGCA
>Ga0209089_10003197_pt1 | contig 14090 bp, 9 predicted proteins | sample ArcticOcean_MG_C_FD_187431 | JGI IMG/M metagenome (GOLD analysis project Ga0209089, IMG submission 187431) | Marine microbial communities from western Arctic Ocean - ArcticOcean_MG_CB2_150 (SPAdes) (version 2) | ecosystem: Environmental > Aquatic > Marine > Oceanic | place: Arctic Ocean: Canada... | reverse complement strand
TGCCTTCGGGGCGTACGCAAAAGTTCTGGGCGAAGCACGACTTTACGCGATCCCTCTGTTGATATTGCCCTAAAACCTCGCGTAGTGGCCGAAATATGCTGTGGTTATTTTGTATCGCCCAAGCCCATCAGTGCTAGCATAGAACTACACTGAGGTCACCGGATTTTGTTCGATGGCCATATATTTGTGTTGACATGGTGACGGTTGCTGATCGCAGCCGTGTCGGCGCGGGACTCGTTAATAGACGGGTATTTTGGAAACTGAATGAGTCTGTCGGGGTTGCTCCCGTTGCTTGGCGAAACCGAGCAGTTTGCGGCGCTTCTAAATAGCCTCCGTGCTCCCAGAGCACAGGCGGCAGTTATGGCACCAGACCCCGCCACCGAATGCACGGTGGCGACGCTTTGGCGCGAGTCTGCCGCGCCCGTCTTCGTTTTAACCCCGAATCCAGAGTCGGCGAGAAAGCTTCACGACCGGCTGTTTACTTGGCTCGGCGGCGACGCTCCGATCTTCCACTTTTCAGAATCGGAAGACATCCCATTTGAACGATACGTGCCCGACCGCGGAGCGAGTCATAATCGCTTGCGAGCACTTGCCGCAATGCGCGGTGAAGTGAAGGGCGTAAAGCAGCCGTTGATTATTTGTTCGATTAACGCCGCTTCTCAGGCGACACTCGAACGATCTGTATTCGATTCATCGACGCACTCACTAATGGTTCGAAATCGAATCAATCTTGAATCTCAGATTCGCACGTGGGTCGAGATGGGTTACGTTCACGAACCCACTGTAGAAATACCGGGTACGTTCTCACGCCGAGGCGGAATCCTCGACATATTCCCGGTTTCTCGCAGTCGACCGGTTCGAATCGAACTATTCGACGACGAGATCGAAAGCATCAGGCATTTCGATCCCGGAACCCAGCGTTCTGGCGGCAAAGTACGTAGTGCCACCATCCCGCCAGCACTCGAAACACTGCCTCGACTCGCCGATGAAGAGCGGGTTCAGGATCTTTTAGGCAAAATTGACCTTATCGGCACATCCGAAGAGGCACAGCGCCGAATCCCATCGGAACTCAGCCATGCGCTTGCGGGCGAGCCTCTCGACGAAATTTCGTACTACGCGGGCTTCTTCAACCTTGGCAACGTGTTTGACTATCTGCCAGCCGAGAGCCTGATGATCGTACTGCGCCCTGGTGCAATCGAAGAAACCGCACGATCGCAAGACCGTCGAATGACAACGCTTCGTGCTGCCAAAGAAAAACGCGGCGATGTTCCTGTTGGGTTCGCACAGCCGCACATCGAATGGGGCTTCCTTTCGGATGCAATCGACGCTCGACCGAAGAGTGTCACTCTTTCGCCCTGGGGCATCGACGCCGAGGAGCTTCCGGGCGGATCGCTTGGGCTGCCTCTAAACCTGCCGACGCTTGTTAGTGGTGGAGTAGAAACGGCTCTCGAAGTCGTTCGCAAGGGCATTCCCGAGAAGAAACGCACCGTCGTAATAACGAACCACGCACAGCGGTTCCATGAACTTGCGCAACAGGGTGGGGTCGAGACCAGCCTAGTAAAAACTATAGACAAGGCTCCCGAACCCGGCGAAATCCACGTGGTTCCGGGTCATCTGCTCAGCGGATTCTCGATCGACACTGCCGACGGCACCCAGCTAACGATTCTGAGTGATTCCGAAGTGTTCGGTATTCAAAAAGAACGACGCCGAGTTCGCAAGCGACCGATTCGCAAGGGTCCAGCCCTCGAAACGTTGAAGCCGGGCTCATTTGTGGTTCACGTCGAGCACGGAGTCGCCAAATTCACCGGTACCAAGGTGATGGGTTCCGAAGGCCAGGAATACCTCGTTCTCGAATACGCCGATGACGACAAGCTCTATGTTCCAACCGAGCATCTCGATCGTATTCATCACTATCACGGAACAGCCGACGCGCCGCCGAAGCTAACCCGTCTTGGCACCCAGGAGTGGAGCAAGGCAAGGGCTCGTGCGAAGAAGGCAACCGAGCAGCTTGCTGGTGAACTGATCGCCCTATATGCATCTCGACAGATCGCCACCGGATTCGCAGCCACCAAGGACACCCCGTGGCAGGATTCTCTCGAAGCAAGCTTCCCGTACGAAGAAACCCCCGACCAGCTGACGACCATTGACGCCGTGAAGGCCGATATGGAATCGACACGGCCTATGGACCGACTCGTTTGTGGTGACGTCGGCTACGGCAAGACCGAAATAGCGCTCAGAGCCGCTTTCAAGACGGTTCAATCGGGGCGCCAGGTCGCAATTCTCGTTCCAACAACCGTGCTTGCTCAGCAGCACCTCGAAACCTTTGGCGAACGACTCGAGCCCTTCCCGGCAACAGTCGACATGCTTTCGCGGTTCCGGACTGCCCGTCAGCAGAAGGCAACGATAGAAAAAATCACAAACGGTAGCGTCGATATCGTTATCGGCACACACCGGCTGCTGCAAAAAGATGTGAAGTTCAAAGACCTCGGACTGGTGATCATCGATGAAGAGCACAAGTTCGGTGTTGCTCACAAAGAACGCTTGAAACGTATGCGCACACAGGTCGACGTGATGACCCTGAGCGCAACGCCGATCCCACGAACCCTGCACATGTCGCTGGCAGGTGTTCGTGACATGAGCACTATTGAAACGCCGCCAGAAGAGCGCCTGCCGATCAAGACGTACGTTTCGGAAGAAAGCGACGACATGATTCGCGAAGCGATCCTGCGAGAGCTCGATCGTGGCGGTCAAATCTTCTATCTGCACAACCGTGTCAAAGACATCGAGCTGATCGGCAACAAGATTCAAAAACTTGTGCCCGAAGCTAACGTTCAAATCGGCCATGGCCAGATGAACGAAGACGATCTCGAAAAGGTGATGGCTGCGTTCGATCGCCACGAGTTCGACGTTTTGTTGTGCACCACGATTATCGAATCGGGTATCGACCTTCCGAACGCCAACACGCTGATCGTTGATAGGGCCGACATGTTCGGGCTTTCTCAGCTCTACCAGCTGCGTGGTCGAATCGGCCGAGGGACGAACCGTGCTTACGCTTATCTCATGGTTCCTCGAGCGAAGGCGCTCACCGAGCAGGCCGAGCAGCGCTTGAATACGATTCTCGCTGCCACCGAGCTGGGCGCTGGATATCAAATAGCGTTGCGCGACCTCGAGATTCGCGGAATTGGAAACCTACTGGGAGCCGAGCAGTCGGGTCAGATTTCGGCGATTGGGTTCGATCTTTACACCAAGCTTCTTGCCGAAGCTGTTCGCCAGCTGAAGGAAGCCGAAAACAACGACGGCACCGTCGAACCTGCGCCGCCGGAGTTTTCGACCGTGCGTGTTGATATCGGTATCGACGCACGACTTCCCGATAGCTATATCGAAGATCTCGCACAGCGGCTTTCGATCTACCAGCGACTTGCCCGAATCCAGAATGAGTCGGAAATAGCGGATCTCGATGAAGAAATTCGTGATCGATTTGGTCCGATGCCGACTCACGTGAAACTGCTGATGAAGACGTCCCGCATGCGTGTGATGGCTGAAGCTGCTGGAATCGAACTGGTGAGCGCCAACGAAACTCGGGCCACGCTTTCGCTGAAGAATCCAACTGGCGGTGCTAGAGCCCCGCTACAGAAGACGCTCGGACTGGGTGTTGACGTTGGTCACATGCAGATTCGCGTTGAGCTCGATCGTGACGATAACGATTGGATCGACGAGTTGATGGCAGTTATAGAGCAGGTGAAGATGTTCCAGGATCGGATGATCCAGATGCTGGAAATGGCGATGGCCGGGGCTGCCGAGATCGCAGGCCCATCGGACGCCGCCGGGTAGGTGGCTAGGCCACTTTTTCTGAGCGATGGAAGCTGTTGGTTGGTGCTGGCGGTTGGCTCGGCTGTTTTTGGTGTAACCACCAGGTCTCTGTCATTGCGAGGAGGGACGACGTGGCAATCAGCGTGCCCGCTGAATAATCCTGCAACTTAGTCAACTCTGCTCCTGACAGCAACGGGCGTATCGATCCGATCAGTTCAATGATGTAACTGGAAAATGCGGGTACTTCCGGCTGCCACGTTATTGCCACGTCGTTCGTTCCTCACTCCTCGCAATGACAAAAAGGTGAGGCCATCTCCCGCCGACGCACTCCTGTACCCTGCGGACTGATATTCATCTGGTTCAGAAACTCAGCAGCAGTGGAGCGAGCATGGGCGCAAAAAAGCCGTTAACACCTGAAGTGACAATCATTGGCTGTGGCACGCCCACTCCCTTGCACGATCGCTTCGGCTCGTCGTACGTGGTTCAAGTTGGAGACGAAAAGCTACTGTTTGACTGCGGACCCGCAACCACCTGGAAGCTGGCACGAAATGGGATTTCAACAACTGAAATAGACGATGTGTTCTTCACCCATCACCACTTCGATCACGATGCCGACTTCCCAACGTTTATTCTCACTCGCTGGGACCAAATGGTTCCTCGTGATAAAACGCTGAACGTTTACGGTCCCAAGCTAACCGAGGAGTTTACTGACGGCATTCTTAATGAAGACAACGGACTCTTCGCCCACGATTGGAAAGCCCGCGTACACCACCCCGTTTCGCAGATTACCTTTCAAGATCGTGGCGGTATTCTTCCGCGCACTAAGCCCGATGTCGATGCTCACAACATGGGTCCGGGGCTCATAAAATCTGGTTCCACGTGGGAAGTAACCGCAGCCCCTGCCGATCACGTTCAGCCGTACCTCGACTCGCTCGCATACAGAATCGACACGCCCGACGGTTCGGTCGTTCTAACTGGCGATACGGCCCCCTGCGAGTCCGTGACCAAATTGGCGAAAGGCGCCGATGTGTTGATGATGATGTGCTGGGAATCGCACGATCACATGGAGAGCACCGATCACGCAGATGCCTCGTCATCGATTCGAGGCGCAGCCGAAACGGCCGAAGAGGCCGGTGTGAAGCAGTTGGTGATGGTCCACATTGGGGCCCGCCTCACTACCGCTGAAATGAAAGGCCCGCGGGAAGTTGAAGCGCGGCAGGCATGGAACGGCGAGCTAATTTGGGGCGAGGAAATGATGAAAGTTCCGTGGCCTAAGGGATAGGGCGCAACCCGGTCCGTCCGCCCCTTTTCGCAGATCCTGAATCAAGTTCAGGATGACAGTAAATCCTGTTTTTTCAATCGAAGAAAACCTAACTCATGACCACATCCAACAAAAGCTACCCGAACTCATCTCCGCTCGAAGTTGCTGCAGAAAGTAACCTCGAACTCGTCACCCGCGACGGCGTGACATTGCGTGCCGACGTCTATCACCCTGCCGACAACGGCAAGTACCCAACGCTCGTCTGTCGTACGCCGTACCAGAAACTGACACCCCGCTACATCGAAACAGCCACCGATCTCGCCGCACGCGGCTACTGCGTGGTGATGCAGGACTTCCGGGGTCGCTACGCGTCAGACGGCGACTATGAGTGGATGTGGCGTGAACGTACCGAAACCCACGACACCCCCGATGGTTACGACACCATCGAGTGGGCGGCGAAGCTCCAGTGGAGCGACGGCCGGGTAGGCACGTGGGGGCACTCGAACGCCAGTTGGGCTATTTGGATGATGCTCGATTCACAGCCGCCAAGCCTCACTTCAACTCTCGCAAGCGGAATGTCGCAGAATATACTCGATATCAACTTTGGCATCTTCGAAACAGGCCGTCGGCTCGATTGGACCTACATGATGGGTGCCGACATGCGTCGACGGGCTGAACTTACCGATGGACCAACGACTCCTGCTGAGGCTGGAAAGCGTTGGGATGGCGTTGAGCGCGGCAAGTACATGTGGTGGCTGCCGTTGGGCGAGATCCCCGGATCGGTTTTTTCCGAACTCGACCCGCAGCTGCAGGCGTATCACCGAAATCAGAACGGTGAGTTTCAGCATTTCGGCGATATTCACTCAAAGGTTCAAACACCGATCTACCAGATCACTGGCTGGTGGGATCGACTGATCGGAACCATCGATAACTTCGAAGGTCTCACTAAAAATGGCCCCGAAGAACTGCGCGACAAGCATCGATTGATCATCGGGCCATGGGGCCACGACGCGACGCAGTACGTCGGCAAGATAGGTCCGATCGACTACGGGCCAGACGCCGCAACGACCTACGCCGATTTGATCGCCCGCTGGTACGACTTCGATCTCAAAGGCATCGACAACGGACTGGCAGACGAAGCACCGGTTCAGATGTGGGTGCTGGGCGAAGATAAGTGGCGTGGCGAGAACGAATGGCCGCTGGCTAGAACGGAGTACACCAACTTCTATCTTCACTCCCAGAGCGGTGCAAACACTGTCGGGGGCGATGGATCGTTGTCGCTCGAAAAGCCAGCGGCAAGCGAAACTGAGCAAGACGAGTACAGCTACGATCCTCGTGACCCGGTAATGAGCCTTATGCGTGCCGATTCGCAGGCTGCACCGGTCGATCAGGCGCCGCACGATCATCGTGAGGACATTCTGGTTTACGACTTCCCTGTGTTCGACAAAGAACTCGAAATAACTGGCCCTGTTTCATTGAAGTTGTGGGCCAAAACTGATGGGCTCGACACCGACTTCACAGCCAAACTCGCCATCGTTCATGAAGATGGGTTGGCTGTGAACCTGACATACGGAATCATGCGTGCTCAGTACCGAAACGGCTACGAGAATCCGACGTTGCTAGAGCCCGGTGAAGTGGTTGAATACACGATCAAGTTGAACCCAATCGGCTGCATGTTCAAGCCGGGTCAGAAGTTGAGGCTGTATGTTTCAAGTTCAGATTTTCCGAACTTCGACCGAAACCACAATACGGGAAAAGACTACTGGTCGGATGCCGAACTGCGCACTGCTCAACAGACGATTTTCCATTCGGCGGATCGACCTTCGCACCTCGTGCTACCTGTAATCCCTCGCTGAAAAACAACGCTCACGGAATGTGTTTTAGCCGCGTGCTTCTAGAGGCAACGTTATTCGCAATGTCGAACCAGATGTTTCGCCCGGCACGATGGTTATATCGCCGCCGTGTTGCCTGACGATGGTTCTGGCGACATGTAATCCAAGGCCAGTGCCGGGAACTCTTTTAACGTTGTCCGATTCGACACGATAGAACGGGTCGAACACCGCTTCTGCTTCGCCACGATCAATATAACAATGTGCGAATTGCGAGCCTACCGTAAAAACACGTATATGCCCGCCGTATTGTTTTTTGGTGCACATTGGGTAAACATGGCCAAATTATTAACTGATCCGCTAATTTGCCGATCAAAGACGTGATTCAATAGTTAACAACATGAATGAACAGCAGAAAAATTATTACCAGCAAGTCAGAGCATCGGGCCGTGCGTTCGGGTTTCTCGGGTTGCTGCTCGGGGCGACCGCTGGCATATTGACCGGAGTTGCCGTAAAAGGACTGGTTGGCGAACCAGTAGTTTCGGGCGGCGGAGCGGCGGCGTTTTACGTTGCGTTCGGCACGAGTTCGCTCATTACGCTCTACGTGATGTTCAACTACGTGATGATGAGCCTGCGAGTAATTCCGGGTGAAAATGGCATTTTCGATATCAGACTCGGAATGAAATCAGCTTCGGTAAGCATCGCCGATATAACCGCTGTAAGAGTGGCCGAACCAAAGTCGAGAATGACGCGAGTTGCAAGTCAGGCGAAAAGTAGAAGCCGAACAAAATTACAGATGTGGAGCGTGCTTGGCGTTAGCACAGGAATAGAACTGGATATCGCCAAGACTGACGAAAGCGCGGCTGTGATGTGGTTCGTGTCGTCAAACGATCCCGAGGCCTTGAGCGAGCAGCTAAATGCTGTGATTCCCGTGGCTGAAGCTGAAGTTACTGAAGCCACCGAGGCAGAGGCCTAAGGCTAATTCGAGGGCGGTAGAGCTATTCGCTAAACGTAGCGATTCGTCGCTTCGTTTAGCGAATAGAATTCATCGTCCGCCAGCCGCCAGATCATTGCCGATGCGTTGTCCGCGGCTTGCTTTGCAGATTTCGCTCCCGGAATCGGCAGCGTGCCCTTTTCGATGAGCCAATTCAGCGCAACCTGAGAAGCAGAAGCATTGTGGACGCTTGCGATATCGTTCATCAGCGAAATCAGTGGTGGCAGCATTTTTAGGCGTTTTCTCGCCCAACGTAATCGTCGAAGCAGCGGTGGAGGATTTTCAGTGCGGTACTTGCCTGATAGCAATCCTTCCGAGAGCGGCCCGTAAGAGATCAGCGATACGCCCAGTTCACGGCACGTATCGAGAACTCCGTTCGATTCGACAACACGGTTCAACAGGCTATATCCGACCTGATTCGATGCCAGAACTACGCCTTTTTTTGCCAGTAAATCGTGCGCTCGCTTCGTTTGCTCAGCAGAATAGTTCGAAACTCCAACGGCCTTCACCAGACCGTCTTGCGCAGCCTCGGCAAGGGCGTCGAGCCAGTATTCGTAGCCGCGTGGTCGAAGCGGAAAGTGAATCTGATAAAGATCGACTGATTTCGTTTCGAGCCGACGTAGGCTGGCGTTTAACGCTCGGCGCAACGAAGAACGATGCAGTCGCCACGGATACGGAAAGAACTTCGTCGCAGCCAGCGGTGCTGGTGTTTCTTCCGATCCGTTGTTGAGTATTTTCTGGCCGTTGATCAGGCGACCGAGAATTATCTCCGAACGACCCCGCCCGTATACCTCGGCGGTGTCGAACCAGTTGATTCCGTGCTCAATGCTCGCCGAAAAAGCACCTGCAAGATCCTCATCGGTGTACGACCGCCCGTAACCCCAGTAAAACGCACCACCCCACTGCCATGTGCCGGTACCGACTGGGCTTACTTCCAAATTCGTCTGGCCGAGTTTAACCCGCGAGCGGGCATTATTTTGAGGACGGATTTCAGTCAATGTTCGGCGATTACTAAGGATTTGAAGAATATGCGATTCACAAGTTACAAAATTTAGCCAAAGGGCGCATCGTAAACAGGCTCATCGTTGCCCTCAAAAAAAATGCCCACTAGTGGGCTTGATAGTGGGTTGGAACTGGCTTAGTCTTCCGGCAGATTCGTCTATCCGCTGGAGTACCCGCCTTGCCAGAAGATTCAAAGCGACCCAACATCGTTTTCCTGTTCCCCGACCAGTTCCGAGCCGACTTCGCCGGTTGCAACGGAGCCGACTGGCTCAACACGCCGAATATCGACTCGATCGCCGAAAACGGCGTGCGCTACACCAACTCGTTCTCGGCATCACCAATCTGTGTTCCCGCCCGAACGGCCCTGCTCACCGGCATGAACGCATTGCGAAATGGCGTGACCGGCAATCTTCACAACCTGCGCGCCGACTGGCGAGACGCTGGACTGCGCACATGGCCCGAAATACTGGGCGAAAACGGCTATTACACCGCCGGCATCGGCAAGATGCACTTCTATCCGTGGGACGAACGGCGAGGGTTCCAGTACCGGGTTATTTGCGAAGACAAACGCTGGCTCGAGGTGCGTGACGACTACTATCACTACCTGCGTCGACACGGTCTGAAGAAGCTGCACGGCAACGAAATGCCCGGCTACCACGAGAACAAGGGCGCAGTGATTCACGAAATTCCGTGGGAGCATTCGTGGGATCGATTCGTAGGCTCGGAGGCAGTGAAATTTATCGAGGAATACGGAGCTGACCAGCCGTTCGCCATGATGGTCGGATTCCCCGGACCACACTGCCCGTACGACCCCGACGAGCGCTTCCTTGAAGGCATCGACGAATCGAAAATTCCCGAGGCTGCACCGGAAGTCCCGGGGCACACGCCGAAGCTGCGGCAGGGCAATGTCGATGGCAACAAGCGACCGTGGAACGGCGTCGACTACTCCGAGTTCCCTGACGACACGAAGGTCACCGTTCGCAAGCACTACTCCGGACTCGTCCAGCAGATCGATTTCGAAGTAGGCGCCATTCTCGATGCACTTCGTAAAAAAGGTCTGCTCGAAAACACCTACGTTGTGCTTGCTTCTGATCACGGCGATTATCTTGGCGATCACAATCTAATCGGTAAGGCGTCGTTCTACGAATCGGCGATACGTGTTCCGATGATCGCTCAGGGCCCCGGAATCGAGGCTGGTCAGGTTCAAGAAGGCATGGTCGAGTTACGTGATGTGACCGCCACGATGCTGGCATGGGCTGGCATCGAACAACCCGGCTGGTACGACGCTCAACCCTTGCCGGGCGAAGGCATGCCGGGCTCCAGTGGCCGAGGCAATATTTTCGGCCTGCTTGCCGATGGCTGGATGAACTTCGATGGTCGATACAAGCTGCACAAATATCGCACCGGCGAGATGCTGTTGTTCGACATGCTGAACGATCCGCAGGAGCAGGTGAACCTGTACGAAAATCCAGAGTTCGCCGACATTGTTCGGAGGCTTGAGGCGGAGTTGATGGAGGAGTTAATGTCGTCTATCGATTCGTCGATGGACGATCGACTCGCCCAAAACGGCGACATGTCGCAAGACCCAACGTTCGGCTACGAAAGCTGGAACCGTCCGTGGCCAAACGCACCCCGCACGACCGCGCCATCGTACGAAAAACCGTGAATAAACATTGGCAAGTGGTCAGATAAGTTCCTTCCCCCTGGGAAGAAGGTTAAGTTGAGGGAGAAGTCTTCCACCGCTTAGTACATGCTATCGCAAATATTCATTTCAACCAACGTCTCTCCCTCGCCCCAAGGAGAGGGGGCCAGAGTCCAAATCCCTAACTAGGAGAAATCGATGCCCGAAAACATCCCATCATCGGCGCCCAAAAAGCCTAACATCGTCGTGATTATGGTCGACGATCTGGGCTACTCGGATCTTGGTTGCTACGGCGGCGAAATCAGCACGCCGAACATCGATTCGCTCGGCTACAACGGCCTTAGATTTACCCAGATGTACAACGGCGCTCGATGTTGCCCGTCACGTGCCGCACTGCTCACCGGATTGCACCCCCACCAGGCTGGCATCGGGCAGTTGACTGCCGATCTTGGTGTGCCCTCGTATCAGGGTTATTTGCGAGACGGCTGTGTGACAATCGCTGAAGTGATGAAGACCGCCGGGTACCGCACGATGATTTCGGGCAAGTGGCATGTTGCGAGTAGCTGGGATGCCCGAGATCGGGATAATTGGATTCTCGGCGACAAGAAGCACCCGATGCCTAAACAGCGTGGATTTGATCGGTCTTTTGGCATTCTGAACGCGGCGGAATCGTACTGGAATCCCAAGTCTCTCATTCTCGAAGATGTACTTATCGACGTTGAAACCGAAGATTTCCACCTAACCGACGCCATCGCCGATCACGCCGTGGGACAGATCGACGAATCGATCGCTATGGATAAGCCGTTCTTCCAGTACGTCGCATTCTCAGCTCCCCACTGGCCGCTGCACGCCCGGGAAGACGACATCGTGAAGTACGAAGGCAAGTACATGGCCGGATACGACGCCATGCGCACGTCACGCCACGAGCAGCAAAAGGGACTCGGGGTTGTCGATGACAAGTGGGACATTTCGCCACGTGATTCCGATTCACCCGACTGGAAAGATGTTCGAAATAAAGAATACGAAGACATTCGTATGGCGACTTACGCAGCGATGGTCGAACAGGTCGATCGCGGCGTGGGGCGGATCATCGACACGCTGCGGGCCCAGGGCGAATTCGATAACACGGTCATCATGTTCCTCTCCGACAACGGTGGCTGCGCCGAGCTGTTTCAGGAGGATGGCGACTGGCCAGATCCATCGCTTTGGGAGACCGAATTAACGCTTCAGGGCGATAAGGTTCGTGCAGGCGACATTCCGGAGCTTCGACCCGGACCCGACACCACGTTCCAGGCTGTAGAGCTGCCCTGGGCGAACGTATCTGACACTCCGTTCCGACTGTTCAAGCGCTGGATTCACGAGGGCGGAATTTCAACACCGTTCATCGTTCACTGGCCTGACCAGATCGAAAAGTCGAACATTCTCGATAACCCGATGCACATCATCGATATTTCAGCGACCTGCTACGAAATCGCTGGCGCACAGTATCCGACAGAGCATCACGACACCGAGATCACCCCGCTCGAAGGCGAAAGCTTCCTGCCAGCGTTGCAGGGTCGCCAGCTAAACCGGGAGCAGGCGATTACGATCGAACACGAAGGAAACCGTGGCATTCGGATAGGCGATTGGAAGCTGGTTGCCGAATGGAACAAGCCGTGGGAGATGTACAACATCAGCGACGATCGTACCGAGCAGAATAATCTGATCGATGGCGAGAAGGACCGTGCGAAGGCGTTTGAGAAGACGTATTTCGAATGGGCTGAACGAGCCGAGGTTCTACCATGGCCGGTCGATCCAAACGTGGTGGCAAAACGCCTAAAAGGCGATCATGCCCACATCACGCAACATAGAGCACCCGCAAACGGCGTAATGAAGTAGCCGCCAAAGACACCCTGCATGCAGGCGTTTTCTCTGGGCGAACGTTTATACTGTACGCTCATTAGGGTCGATCTTGGGAAGAAGTTTTTGGCTGATTTGAACTTACGAGACAACAGGCTCGTGATTGTCGTCGACTCGCTCTCCTGTTCCGATGCCGCAGGACGAGAGGGATAGTGATTCACATTTCTACGATGTCTTGGAAATTTTCACTCGGACTGGTAGTCCTACTGGTGATCGCGTGCACCTCCGATCTAGACGGCGTGGGAACCACCGAGTCAGAGAGCGTAAGCACTTCGCTGCCGGTAAGCACGAGCACTTTGGTACCGGTGAGTACCAGCACACCTGAACCCGAGGACACGCCCACTTCCGATCCCAACGCCACAAGCAATGGGTTCAGCCGCGCTCTGGAGTTCTTGCCCAACTCCCCCGAAATTCGAGAAGCCATTTGGATTTCCGACAAAGCATTGCAACGTACGCAATTTGGAGTCGAGCTTCCGGGTCGGGGTGCCTCCGATGAGGAAGTGACCGACTACCTCTCTGAACTCGCAACCGACGATAAAGTCGAAGGGGGAATACCTATCTCACGCGGGAGCACTATCGATTCTTTGGTCAGCGGATTCGGACCGGGGGGGGCGCCAGGTCGAGGACTGGCGAGCTTCTCTTGGCTTCGTGGCGTCTAACGTTGACCTGACGATCCTCTCCGGTAGTGCAGAGACCGCCTTCGAGGTGCTTAGAGGAAGGTTTGACCTCACTGAAATTGAACATGCTGTCCGAAATGACGAAACTTGGAAAGAGCAACTCGAACAGGAATCGCGAAAAGGGTTGGACTATTACACTTGGGCCGAGGATTACGCCACGAACCTGCTGGCGCGGAGCGGCGTTCGTCCAACTGGGCGTGGCGGCCGGATGCATGCTACATCCGAAGTCGTATTTTGGACGCACGGTACCGGAGAAATGCACGATCTTATCGATGTAGCTACCGACCAGAGTCTCGCCCTGGCCACGAACGAGGATTTCAGGTTGTTGGCAAAGGCGATGGACGAGGAAGGGGTTTACGCTGGCTTTTTATCCGACGTGACACTGGATGTCGAAGATCATATTTATCCTCTAGTTGGTGGGATCGGCCTTCCGTTAGATACATACTTGGCCTTGCAGGATAGGTTCGAGAGCCTTGCACTTGACCCCTTCGATGCCTTCGGAATTGGCGTCAGCTACGATGGAAGTGATTATTTCGCTGTTATCTCGGTGGTCTACGACGACGAACGCGGCGCAGAAGACAACGTTCTTGCTGCCGGGAGGATATTCGTCGATGGCTTCTCCCTATCCCGTGACAGACGGTGGACCGAGTATTTACGTAACCCGGAAGTCCGAGTCAACGGACGTATCTTGATAGCGACCGCGGAAATGGATAATCCGGCGACGTGGGTTAGGATGATCGACGATAAGGATTTAATTTTCTTCCACAAATAGGGCTTGCCCAACCCGGTGGTGGGATTCGACGTCGGCCGCCGGCTAGCCGGGTTTTCTTTCTGAGCGCGAGCCTACGTTATGGCGAACAAACGATTTCTTGATTCCGAGCAGGCGATACTCAGGTGCGCCGATCTAATCGATCATTTCTTGCCGGGTGACGCGAGCTAACTCGTTAGTCACAATCCAAGCGGCATTAGCGGCCTA
>Ga0209089_10003193_pt1 | contig 14101 bp, 14 predicted proteins | sample ArcticOcean_MG_C_FD_187431 | JGI IMG/M metagenome (GOLD analysis project Ga0209089, IMG submission 187431) | Marine microbial communities from western Arctic Ocean - ArcticOcean_MG_CB2_150 (SPAdes) (version 2) | ecosystem: Environmental > Aquatic > Marine > Oceanic | place: Arctic Ocean: Canada... | reverse complement strand
CAATTATCAGTCATAAGATCAATCACAACAAAGAAACGATTCATAGGATGTACAAATTATCAAAATGGTTGTAAAGCATCAGCACCACTATTACAAAAAGCAATGCTAAAAGTTCTAAAAACTAGATGTCCAGAGTGTCAATGGCCAACTGTGATTTTTAGATATTCAAGAAAACAAGAGTGGAGAAGACAGTGTGCGAATATGAAATGTAAAACTAGATCTTAAAATCAGAGTAGATGTCTGTTCGCCTATTTTTTAATAATGGAAGTTTTTTTCTAACTTCATGAACTTTATCCAAAGAGATGTTAACATAGCCAATTCCCTGTCGCTTTTTCATATCAAGTAAGATACGACCATAAGGATCTACTGCTAAACTTCGTCCAGAATAAACATGCCCAAGATGATCAGGTGCGATTACATAACAACCATTTTCTATTGCACGTGATTTGTTTAACGTTAACCAATGTTCCTCTTTCATCGGACCATTTACCCATGCAGAAGGTACAACTAGAATTTCAGTACCAGATGATGCTAATGTTCGTGACATTTCTGGGAATCGTAAATCATAACAAATTAGCATTCCCATTTTCCCAACAGATGTTTTTGTTGGAAGTGGTATTACTGAACCTGATGACATCTTATCAGATTCTTTGAAACCTAAAGCATCGTAAAGGTGAATTTTTCTATATTTCCCAGTGACTAGACCTTTTTTGTTTATGATAAATGAAGTGTCATATACACGATCTTTTTTTCTACTCTTTTCATACATTGTACCTACTATACCAATTGAATTATCCTTTGCAGATTCTGCAACGGTTGATACAAATTCTCCATTAATTGTTTCAGCTTCTTGTGCAACCTGTTTTGCTGTTTGTGTTGATGGAGTGTAAAACATCATGTATTCAGGAAAAGTACACATATCAGCACCATTTTTTGCGGCTTGTTTTATGTAATCTAGAATTTTTGGGAGATTTTTTTTCTTCTCAGTTGATGCTTTGAATTGTACAATTGCAATCTTTGACATGATTAATCTAAAAATTATGAAAATAAAAAGATAGTTTAGAGTTGTTTTCCTGCAAGAAACCAGTTCTCTTTTGGGTTTTCATCAAAGACTATAATCACATGAGCTTCCTTTGTTTTTAGAATTTCAACTGCAGATTTTGTGATAGCCTTTGCAAATTCCTGTTTTTGTTCTTCAGAACGTCCAGGATATAGTGATACGTGTACATACGGCATGACTTAGTTCTTATTTTTTAAAGTATAAATCTACAGTTTTCTTATTTCTGTATACTTTGAACATTTTCTTAACGATTTTTACTTCTTCCTTTGGTTCTGGTAATATTTCATTTCTAGCATTTTTTACAATTTTTGAATAGACGTTTAGTTATAGAATTTTTTCATCGTTAGTTAATTTTGGAATTAATGTAATTTGAAATAATATCAGCAATAAATTTTCTTTGTTCATCAAGTATTTCATGATGATTTCCAATTAGAAATGAGTTTTTTTGTATATTATTTGCATTCTTTAATTGTCCTGATTTTTTATATTTCATGTATTTGGAAACAGGTTGATTAAGTATATTTCCTGTCATTAGTGGTCTAGTTGCAATACCATTTTTTTCTAATTCAGTAACCAAATCATTTTTTGTAAAAAATTTATTTTTGATAACAGTTATTGGATATAGTAAAAATGATTTTCTATGTCTATTTTCATCGGGAAGTATAAGGTAATTTGAAAAAATACTCAATCGTCGAGTCCAATAATTTGCATTTTTTATTCTTAATTTAACTAACTTCTCAAGTTTATCAATTTGATGAATTCCAAATGAACCTTGAATTTCAGTAGGTCTAAAATTAAATCCTGTATTAACAAATAAGAATCTTGGATCAATATCAGGGAATTTTTTTTCTAATTGTTTTTTAGAACTTAATTCTCTAGACCAGCCAAATGTTCTCATTGATCTTCCTAATTCATTTAGTCCATTATTGTTTGTTAAAACCATACCACCTTCAATTGTTGTTATATGATGTGATGCATAGAAACTAAAACTAGCAATGTCTCCAAATGTTCCAACATGTTTCCCATTATACTTGGCTCCATGTGCTTCACAAGAGTCTTCCATTAACAAGAGATTATGCTTTTTTGCAATTTTGGTAATTTTATTCATATCACAAGGATTACCAAGTAGGTGAACAATTAGGAGTGCTTTTGTTTTTTTAGTAATTGCATTCTCAATTTCTTCAGGATCTATTGTATAATCATTCGATTTAACATCTACAAATTTTGGTATTGCATTGATATTTAGAATTGGATATACAGTAGTTGCCCAAGTAACTGCAGGTGTGATTATTTCATCACCAGGCATTATTCTATTCTTTAAAGAAGGATGAGAGAGTATGGATAGTGCTAAAAGATTTGCAGATGAACCTGAATTAACCATTATTCCATATTTTGTTCCAACGTACTTTGAGAATTTTTTTTCAAATTTTGAAACCTTTTCACCACCAGTAACGTTAGTACTCATTAATGATTCCAATGATTCTATGACTTCATCAGAGCCATAGGGTGGGATTGCTAATGGGATGTTAGATTTTCCTGGGATGAATTTACTTTTTTTAGAATTAAGAGATTTGAAATACCTATCAATTAGGACTTTACACTTATCAAAATTTTTATCATTCATTTTATCTTATGTGCATATTTTATTGTATTATTTACATATAATATTTTACCATCAATTGTTTTCTGATTAGTTATAATAGTTGATTGAAAATTTTGTAATTCGTTTATAGTATATTGGTTAAAATTTGAATTTTCAGAGAATATATTTGAATTATTTTATAAAAAATAATTTAGAACTCGTAAAGTATCATAATGCGCTAATCAGATATTTTTTCCCCAGAAATTCAGAATATTTCATAATCTAATCAAAAAGTCTGTCTATTATGAACAAAACTTACAATTAATATGTATAAAACTAAGATTATCTGTAATGTCAACTGCGTTACTCCTTCTTACTTGGAATGAGGTAGAAGCTTCACGAGTGATTTTTCCAAAAATCAAAAAAGAATGGGTTGACGAGATTTTGGTTGTGGATGGTGGTTCAACTGACGGTACAATTGAAGAAGCAAAAACAAATGGTTTTCAAATAATGAAGCAAGAAATAAAGGGTCATGGAGGCGCCATTATCACTGGAGTAAAGAATACTAAATCAGATAACATCATAATTTTTGGACCTGACGGTAATCATGAACCTGAAGAGATTCCAAGATTAATTAAAAAGATTGAAGAGGGTTTTGATCAAGTAGTAGTTTCAAGATTTACAAAAAAATCAATAATTAAAGAACCAAATTATGGTATGGTTGAATTTGGAAATAGATTTTTTACTTTTTTTGTAAACCTTTTGTTTAAAGGTCATCTAAGTGACACAATGACGGACAGTCGTATAATAACAAGAAAAGCATTTGAAGAGATAGATTTTGATGCTTTATTATTAGATTCAACTTTAACGATGAGTATTCGAGGAATGAAGAAAAAACAAAAGATGACCGAAATCGTTGGTGATCAAGGAGAGAGAATTGGAGGGCAACGAAAGATGAAACCTGTCAAGACAGGTATGTTATTGATTAAGAGAATCATTAAAGAATTATGAAGAGATAATTGAATGAGATTATAGTCTATAACAAATTAACTGTAAAGAATAAATTCATCAAATTTTTAATACAATTATGAAGATTGAAGAGATTTTGCCATCATGTAATTTGGATACTGTAAGAGATGGTCGTGGGGGAATTTTCACATTCATACCAAAAGATCCAATTGTTGAATTTAATTATAATATGATAAAAGCTGGAAAAGTTAGAGGTAATCATTATCATCCTGAATTTGATGAATATTATCTCGTAGTTTCAGGGCAAGGAGTTCTAGTGTCAAGAGAGTCAGAAAATGAGAAAGAAGAATTCATCTATTTGAGTCCTGGACAATGTACGCGAACTCCTAAGAACGTTAGTCATGTATTTCTTGCAATTACAGATTGTACACTAGTAGTTCTTTTGACCAAAAAATGGGATGATTGTGAAAGACCAATTGTACATGAAAACTTGGGTATGGGAAAAGGGGATCATGGAGACCCAGAATCAGAATATAATCAAGATTAATTCGTGTAGAAATGTCTTTAAAAGTTGGTTTAATTGGATGTGCAAATACAGCATTAAAAAATTTTCTTCCATCAATTGAATTTTCAGACGCAAAATTAGAATTCATTGCTAGTCGTTCATCAACAAAAGCTAAAGATTGGGCAGAAAGATTTCAATCTACGAAATTTGGAAATTATGAGGAAGTTATTGAAAGTGATGTAGATATGGTATACATACCACTTCCCATAGGATTACATGAAGAATGGATTATCAAAGCAGCAAAATCTGGAAAACATATACTATGTGAGAAATCATCTACGACATCATTTGAATCAGCAAAAAGAATTATTGATGTTTGTAGAGAAAATAATGTACGCATATTAGAAGCATTCTCATATAAATTCCATCCACAACATGAACATGTAAAAGAATTAATTAAAAATGAAATAGGAATAGTCCAAAATAAGATGGAATAAAAAATTAGGCGGTGGAATATTAAATGATGCAGCATGTTATCCAATTTCTGCATGTAGAATGTTGTTAGAGCAAGAACCACTTAGTGTTTTTGCAGAATTATTTTTTGATAAGGAATTTGAAGTTGATACAAAAGCAAATATTTTCTTAAAATTTTTTGATGGGAAAACAGCATTTATTTCATCAAGTTTTAATAGTTATTATCAATCTCGTTATGAGGTTTTGGGAGATAAAGGAAAAATTTCTACTAATAGAGCGTATGCAGTACCAAAAAACTATGTTGTAAGCACATATTTTGAAAAAGATGATAAAGTATTTGAAAAGAAGTTTGTAGATGTAAATCAATTTGGATTAATGTTAAAAGAATTTTGCGATGTTATAACTAAGAAAAAAGAAAATTCATTTGATTTTGAGAATGATTTGTTAAATCAGGCAAAAATGATGGAAGCTATCAGAATTTCATCGGAACAAAGTAGAGAAGTTTTTCTTTCAGAATTTAATTAGTTTTTTTTCTTTGGGATAAACTTCTTCTCTTAGTAGTTTCTTCACTTAAACGAGTAATAATTTGTGATTCACTTGGATACAATGGTGCGTCCCAAGGGAAAGCTTTTCCATCTAGAAATTGTGTCCAGCGTTTTACATCTTCATTTACCATAATTTCTACCAATTTTTCAAATGTAGTTTTTGGTTTCCAGTTGAGTTTTCTCTTAGCTTTTGTGTTATCACCTTTTAAGGAATGTACTTCCATTGGTCTAAAGAATCTCTTATCAATTTTAACAAATTTTTTCCAATTCAACCCTACTAGATCAAATGCTAGTTTAGCAAATTCAGATACACTGTGAGATTCGCCGGTACTAATTATAAAATCTTCAGGTTTATCTTGTTGAAGAATTTTATGAATTGCGTCCATATATTCAGGTGCAAATCCCCAATCTCTTTTTGCTTTCAAATTTCCTAGAACTAATTTATCTTTTAGACCTAAAGAGATTTCAGCAACAGCATTAGTAATTTTTCGTGATACAAATTCCATTCCACGTAATGGAGACTCATGATTGAACAATATTCCACAAGAAGCAAATATGTCATATGAATTTCGATAGACATTAGTTATATTATGAGCATATAATTTGGATACCGCATATGGGCTAGATGGATTAAAGATGGTTTGTTCATTCTGTGTCTTAAATTTATTATCACCAAACATTTCACTAGTGGAGGCTTGATAGAATTTTACATCAGAATTATGTTGCCTGATACATTCAAGGAATTTAGTTACTGATATCCCTGTTATTTCTTGAGCAACAACAGGTTCTTCAAAAGAGGATGCAACGTAGCTAGAAGCACCCATGTTATACACTTCATCAGGATTAGAAATTTTTAATGCCTCAAGTAATGAACCCATATCCAATAAATCTGCAGGAATTAAATGAATTTTTGAATAGACTCCTAATGATTGTAGACGCCAGAAATTTGGAGTTGAGACTCGTCTAAAAGTTCCATATACCTTGTATCCTTTTTTTAAAAGTAATTCAGATAGATAAGCTCCATCTTGACCTGTTAAACCAGTAATTAATGCTCTTTTCATATTCTGTGAATAAATATCTAGTATATATAAAAAACTAAGCTTTCTTAAAAAATTGAAATATCAAAAGCAAGATCTGTAGGATATACTCCAAAGATCCCTTTGGAAGATGGTCTGAGAATTACATATGATTGGTATAGTAAATACTATAGAGAAAATTAAATTTTAATGAGATAATAATTATGATACTTGATAGATAATTTTTTCTTCTAAATTGTCTGGATGTAATTTATATTCTCCGGGTTGCCTTCCATACCATATTGTTTTAAAACCCCATAAAATTGGGTCTTTTTCTATAATTTTATTATCATAAGAGTAATTCGTTTCTTTATTCTCCAGTTTTCCTTCATTTACAAAATAATTTTTCCAGTTATTTTTGAAATTTTCTGACCTAGTTTGTGAATCTGTTCTAGTAGTTAACAAAAATATTTGGAAATTTATTAAATCATCTTGTAATCCTTCATTTATGGATAGGTTATTTTTTTCATTAAGAAAATTCAAAAATTTTCTTGTATCATCAATTAGGCGTGATTTGTTTAAAACAAGTCTTAGCCAAGAAGCTTCTTCAATAGCCCAATAGATATCTCCCAATGCAGGATCGTGGTGGTTCCAACCTTTTCCTGCATAACCATCTTCAATGTAAGGAATTACTATGTTATATTCATCAGAGAAAATAGTATCAGAGGTTTTACAAAACTCTAAAAACGTATCATAAAACTGCATAATAGAAATTTCATTTTCTTTTTTGTAGAATTTTGTAAGAAATTCAAATATTCCAAAATTATGATATACTTGTATGACCCAAGAATATAGATAAATTTTCTTTAGATCATCAGTAGTAAATGATGATGAACTGACAATAATATTCTCATATTCTGGAATTCCACGTTCATTAATTGATGAATGTGATAGATATATTGGAGATCGAATTGATTTTATTTTATTAAAATCAAGATACGCAGGTGTATTCATAGGAGCATTTTCAAATACTCCACAATTATAGATATACAAAGATCCGCCCTTCATATCGGATGCTAGTATTTCCAAACCTTTTTTCCAGCTTTCAACCGTTTCTCCAGGAAGACCCATGATTAATTCAGTGTATGTTGGAATTCCATTTTTTCGGAATGTTTCTGTTAATTGTGAGAATTGACTAAATTTGATATTTGCTCTTTTTACTGTCTCAAGTGCAGTTTCATCAAGAGATTGTAAAGCTAGACTGACAGCTTTCAATACATTTCCTTCTTGTAATTTTTTAGCAATAGGAATAATTTTTTCTGAAGAAAGTTTTGCCCACGCAGCACGAAATCTTTCTGGATAACCATTTTCTAATGCCACATCTTTTAATTTTTCTGCAATACGTAGATCTCTTTCTTGAAGTATACCAAAATTTGCGTCACAACAATCAATATAACCAATCTTATTTTTAGAGAACCATTCGATCTCCTTAAACAATTGATCATCAGACCACGATGTTAAACTTGTATTAGTTAAACTTCCCCAATCACAAAATGTACATGGATAGGGACAACCTCTATTTGTTTCCCATGATGCTGTAAAAGTAACATTCTCTCTTTTTTCAACTAAATCCCAGATCACATTAGTTAGATACGGAGAAGGTAATTTGTTAAGATCTTTTGTTCTAGTCTGTGGTTTAGTTTTAAAATCTTTCGATTCAACTCCATCTATTTTTGAAAAATCTTTATTGCCAAGATATTCAATTAAAACTTTTTCAAGTATTATTTCACCTTCTCCATGTACAAGTAAATCAACATATGGATGATTATCAAAGAAATCTTTAGTTTTATCAGGTACTTGTGGACCTCCAAATATTATTAAGCAGTTTGGGTTAACTGTTTTAATTTTTTTTGCTAACTCTTTTGTTATTTCCCAATTCCAAACATAACATGAACATAAAAGAATATCCGCATCAGAAGACTTTTCAATACATTCTTCTAATTTATCTCTAAAAATGTATGTTGGTTTGAAATTAAAGTTTGATGATACTTCTTCATTAGTTTTTGCATATGTGACTAGTCTTCCAATACTATATGGAAAATGAATTTGATCACCATAAAGATAATTAAATTGAGAGCTAATAATGCTGAACATTTTTTTATTCTTCAATTGTATTTTCTATTTTAAATATTTGTAATTTATGCCTATATCCATGGTCAAGCGTATTAAATTCTTCAATCAAATACGGTGATTCTTTTAATTCATTCATATCATCTTTATCTGAAATTACTAAATATTCTAGTTTTTTATCTTTTGAAAATATAAAAAAATCTTCAAATTCTCCATTTTCTGATAGATTTACTTTATCAACTATAGAATATTTCCCATATTGATTTACTTCTGGAAGATTTATTGGATATGTGTTCATTACTTGAGGCATTAAAAATTTCTAATCCTGATGAAGTGTATAACATGGGTGCTTCTAGCTAGATAAGCTCCATCTTGACCTGTTAAACCAATAATTAATGCTCTTTTCATATTTTGTGAATAAATATCTAGTATATATAAAAAACTAAGCTTTTTTAAAAAATTGAAATACAAAAAAATATTTTGAAGACAGGTTTAAAGTGATTTTTTCAATATATTGATATAGAAATTCCTATGAGAATTATCATGGAATTGAAAGGAAAAAAGATTCTAGTAACTGGAGGTAATGGATTTCTAGGTAAATTTGTAGTAAAAGAATTAGAAAGAGAGCAAATTACGAATATATTCACACCATCATCATCAGAATTAGATCTTAGATTACAAAAAAGTTGTGAGGATGCAGTCAAAGATATTGATATTGTTTTTCATTTAGCTGGTACTGTAGGAGGTATTGGATTCAATAAATCAAATCCTGCAGATTGTTTTTATGATAACATAATGATGGGTACACAATTAATTCACGAAGCAATGAGAGCTAAAGTTGAGAAATTTATTGCATTAGGAACTGTATGTAGTTATCCAAAATTTGCAAATTTACCATTTTCTGAGGAAGAGATTTGGGAAGGATATCCAGAAGAAACGAATGCTGCATATGGTCTCTCAAAAAAAATGATGTTAGTACAATCAGAAGCATATAGACAACAATTTGGGTTTAATTCAATTTCAATTATTCCAACAAATTTGTATGGGCCGTATGATGATTTTAATCCATATACATCGCATGTAATTCCAGGCATTATATTAAAAATTTTTAATGCAAAAAAATCAGATGCAAAAGAAGTTACATTATGGGGCGATGGCACTCCTACTCGAGATTTCTTATTTGCTGAGGATGCAGCAAAAGGAATTATTCTTGCAGGGGAAAAATATGAAGGAACATCAATAATTAATCTAGGTTCGGAACAAGAGATTTCTATAAAAGAATTGGCTGATACAATATCCAAAATAATGAATTTTTCTGGAGAGATTGTTTGGGATAATACAAAACCTAATGGTCAACCACGTAGATGTGTTAGTAATAGAAAAGCTAAAGAAAATTTTGGATTTGAGGCTAAAATTTCTCTAGAAGAAGGTTTGGGAAGGACTGTCGATTGGTTTATTTCTCAAAATAATTAGATCTAAGAAGAATTAGAGATATGTCCGCTTTTGGAACCACATGGTCAAACAATTCGTTCAGGAAAATTTGTCATCCCAGAACATGAAAGACGACGACTGGAAGATGCAATTGCATCAATCAAAGCACCAATAAATTGTGAGTAAAATCACATTCTTTTTTTATTTTTTTAATATCTAACGCCAGTCATCTCTACGGTAACCATATCTAGTTCCATAAGTCTCAGACTTGTTGGTTTTCTTATAGAAATAACCAACACCTAATCCTAAAAAGAAACCACCAATGTGTGCCAAAAATGCAACACCACCACCTGCAACACCAAAGCCACCTACAAAAAATGGTAACAAATTTTGAAAGATTAACCAGAATGGTAAGAAGAATTTTGCAGGAATGTGCATCATACGCCAGAAAAATCCCAACATTACAAACGTCATGACCTTAGCTCGTGGGAACATTACCAAATATGCACCTAAAATTCCAGCAATTGCTCCAGATGCACCAACTGCAGGAATTCCACTTCCTGCGTCACCATAAATGTGAATCAAGCCAGCACCGACACCCCACATTAAATAAATTCCAATATACTTTACTTTACCAAACTTGGCTTCAATGTTATCACCAAATATCCACAAAAACAACATGTTTCCTCCAAGATGCATTATTCCACCATGCATGAATGTTGAAGTAATCAAAGTCAGTTCAGGAATTGCAGGACAATTAATAATTTCAGCACCAGTGTTAATTCCATCAATTTGACCTGTAACACATCCAGGAACTGCTCCCCAATTCAAAAACATGTTCATTGCTTCACGATTTGAAAATTCAATGAATTGACCAGTGATTGCAACTTCAATTCCAAATACTACAACATTGATAATGATTAGCGCAATGGTTATTTTTGGTTTAAATCCTGGCGGGTGTGGATTTTCATCTCTTAATGGAAGCATAAATCAATCAAAGTTTGTTTGGTTTGTATAAGAATTTTCAGGTAGATCTAAACTGAGATAATTCCTTCTCTGACTAAGAATTGAATTCCAGATGCAAATGTATTATCATCAATTTGTCCATCAGCCCACCAGGCAGCATTGTTTCTAACCCAATCAGGAATGGTTGCATCATCATTTTGTGCACCACTTGTAGTAGTTGGTACAGAGATAATCCCTTGTTTAATCATATATTCAATTCCAGATGCAAATGTATTATCATCAATTTGTCCATCAGCCCACCAGGCAGCATTATTCTTCACCCAATCAGGAATGTTAACAGATTGTGTTGATGCAGGTGTACCAATGAATGAGCTACTAGTAGATACTCCTACTTCAAACATTTGGGATGCTTGGAAAAATTCATCATAGTTAGAAAAGCCTTCACCAGTTAATACCAAATTCAATGTGTACATGCCATCATCAGGTATTGTTATCATGTGTGTAGCAATTCCTTCTAAGGATTTGACACCTACAAATAGCTCAGGAGTATCACCTGTCATCAAATTGAATTGATCACCTTGTGAATCGACTAAACCAAATGCATAGATTACATCTTTTACCAAACCACCATTATTATCAAAGAAAGAGAACTCAAATGGGATTTCATCGCCAACCCCATATTTAGAGTCCCAAGCAATAATTGCCCTATATCCATTATCAAATAACATGTCAAATGAATTTTTTTCAGTATTTCCTTGTGGAATTAATTCAAAGTTCATTGTTTGAGAAGATTCGTGAGATGTACCTAAGACTTCGTTAATTCTTTGTAATTCAGTTCCAGTTACTAAAAAGTGAACAATGTTTTCAGTATCAGATGAGTATGGATCCATAACTAGAACTCTTTGGTCAACTTCAACACCATCTACATAACCTTTGAATGATTTTTCATGGCTGTATGGCTCAAATGATTTTGGTACACGAATCTCTTCATGAACCATTTGAACTAATTCTATATAATCAGGAGTCCAATCAAAAGGCATGTCAAATGACATTGCATTGTTACTTTGATTAAATGCAAAATTATCTACATCGTCATAATAGGTTTTAACGTTTACAGGAATTTCTGCTGCGGCAGTTTTAATGAAAAAACTTTGGTCTTGTGCAACACTAACAAAAGTATCAAAGTTTAATGGCTCTGCAAGTAAAGTTCGTGGACTAGTAGCACCTTCAATTGAAACTTTAACATTGTATAGTCCACCTTTTTCAAAGATTGGACCGTCAATGAGCGGTCTACCGTCACCTCTTGCAAATAATCCACCTGCGGTTCCATGTACTTCACCATAATATTCAGTACATTTCCAAGGTTTTGCTTCATAGCAATCCCCCTTTGGTCTAACTTCAACATTTAATTCACCGTCTTCATCATAGAAATAATTTCTAGCTAAAAGATCACCACTTCGCCAAATTTCAACACGATAAGTAACCTGTTCTAGGTTTTGATCAGTTAACATATCATAGAAACGAATTGCAATGTTTGCTGAATCAACTTCACCTGCAGTCATATCAGCAGGATCTAGTTGCGTAAATATTGTAACTTGCATGTCACCAAAACTAATTGGAGGAGCAGCATCACCACCTAAACCATGACCAAATGCATCTTCACTTAGAAACGGGAGTGTTACAAAAACAGCTGCAATGAATAATAGACTTTTGTAGTACAATTAGCAATTTTAGCCTTGAATCACCTATTAATGATTCGACGATTTGCTTCAGATTTCACAAGTTCATTTTTATTATATTCAGGTAGATTTTCACTATGAAATATTTTCTAGGATTGATTTTACTTTCTTTGTTACTAACACCTGCTTTTGCTGAAAGTTCAGAAGACTTTGATCAAGTTATGCCTACAGAGAATGGAACACTCAACATCGGATTGTCAGTGGATCCACCAGCAAAAGCAAATGAAGTCTCAAAACTGCACATTGGTTGGATTAATCCAGGATTTAACAAGATTCAACAGCATATAGATTATAAAATTACAGTGATCAAAGACGGTCAAAATATCTTTGGGCCAATTCCTCTTACCCATACCTCTGTAGGAACTGTAAAGATTCCTGTAGAATTTACATCAAATGGAGAACACCAAGTGAAAATAGAGATGGAAGGAATTTTGTTCCAACCAATTCCACTTGAAACTACATACTTTACAATTAATGTTGGAGGAGAACAGACAATACAAGAAAACAACAATGAAGGTGGTGGTTGTTTAATCGCAACTGCAGCTTTTGGTTCAGAGATGTCACCGCAAGTTCAACAACTTAGAGAAATTAGAGACAACATAGTAATGCAAACAAGTTCTGGAAAATCTTTCATGACAGGATTCAACCAGATTTATTATTCATTCTCACCTCAGATAGCAGACTATGAAAGAGAAAATCTAATTTTCAAAGAAGCAGTTAAAGTAACACTAACACCAATGCTAGCATCATTTTCACTTTTGGCTCATGTACCAATCGATACAGAACAAGAGATGTTAGGTTATGGTATAGGAGTTATTCTACTAAACATTGGAATGTACTTTGTAGCACCAGCTATATTATTTACAGCAATCAAAAAGAAACTTGGAAAATAAAATTATTTTTTCTTTGCAAATAATGTTAGCACCAATTGCTATTCCTATAACACCCAACACAATTGCAACATAACTAATTGTAGAACCATCATCAGATGGTTGTTCTTTTAATTCGTCAATTATTTCTTGTAATTCTCTAATATCACCACGTAAATCATCAATTTCACGTTCAAAATCACCAACTTCAACTGTATTTTATTCTACAACTGGAAATTGTAAAACAGATGGCTCTTCAACTTTTAGTGGATGCATTGCAAAATTTACATGTGTGTCATTAATTGTTCCAAGAAAATTTAGTTGTGATCAACCAGAAAATGTAGGAGTAATTGGTGATTCGTATTTACTTGGAACATCAGTTGTTTGTAATGGTAAAGTAATAAATTCAGTATCAACTACTAGTTGAATTTTCAAAGTTTTTCTCAAACCTTCAATTCCTTTTGCAGAATCAAATGGCTGGTCTGCAGCCTCTTTATTTTTGTCCATTTCACTAACATAGACAATTATTGCATTTGATTCACCAGTTACAATTGGTTTATTCTTCCAGTCTATCTCAATTCTATAATCACCAACTGAATCTGACGGGTGTGCAAAAACACCACTAAAAAATAAGGGAGATATCAAAAGTGCAGTAATTAGGAATACATTATTCATAAATTTGTGCAAAATTTGTTTTAATAAAAATCAAAATAGTGCAATATTCGATGAAATGGGCTTATTCTGGAGATCATTTTTATTGTCTAATTCCAGAATTAACCTAATGAATAACAAGACCGTAAGTTCCTTATTCGTTC
>Ga0209089_10003191_pt1 | contig 14106 bp, 6 predicted proteins | sample ArcticOcean_MG_C_FD_187431 | JGI IMG/M metagenome (GOLD analysis project Ga0209089, IMG submission 187431) | Marine microbial communities from western Arctic Ocean - ArcticOcean_MG_CB2_150 (SPAdes) (version 2) | ecosystem: Environmental > Aquatic > Marine > Oceanic | place: Arctic Ocean: Canada... | reverse complement strand
TTTGGACCTTCCCCCGGAAGGTTAATTTACCTAGCCACTGGTAGGAATGTATGATTGGCACCACTGAGGCAATAATTATTGGCGCCGTAGTTCTACTTCTTTTCGGAGCTAAAAAGTTGCCAGAGCTTGCCAAAAGTATGGGTAAATCTAAAGCTGCCTTTGATGAAGGTATAAAGGAAGGAATGTCTTCAGAGGAAGATGAGGATGAAAATTCAAAAAATTGATATTATCCCTAAAAAAATATTAGATTTACTAAGGGATAATTTTGTTTTGATTATAGTTGCTGGAATCTTTACTTTTATATTTCATTACAAAGGTGTATTCAAAGGTCCGGATGAGCTTTATTATGATATTCTTTCTGGTTTAGCCTTATTATTAATTTTCATAATAATTAAAAAATATAGAGATCCATTCTATTATTCTCCTAGTCATATCTTTTTTGTAAAAGATAGAAATGACTCAATAATTAAGTTAGAACCTGTACTCGATCCACTTCTTACGAAGTTAGGTTTAGTCAGATATGAAGACTTTGTTAATATTAGATATATCTTGTATCCAGATTTGCCGACTGGTCTTGACTTCAATCCAAATACAGGATTAATTTCAGGATTTCCAATGGAAGTTGGAAATCATACTTCAGAGGTAAAAATGAGATTCTTAGGTGGCGAATATTCAACTAACATTCGAATTGAAGTTGTTAATACATTAAAAGAGAAGATGGTTGTCCCTGAGAGGGATGAATTTGCACCACCACGTACAGTTGCCCAACTTTTACTTCGAGAAGAAGATGTGTTGAAAAGAGAACGAGATTTAGATTATAGTTTAACTCAAGAAAAAGAGGCCTTTGCAAGAGAGTATAATATCAAAGAATTGAGTTTGAAATCCAAATTTGATTCTGAAAAGAGTAAATTAGCGAAGGAATTAGCAGATGTTAAAAGGGATCATGACAATCAATTAAAACAAAAGGATTTAGAAATAACCAAGCTAGATTCCGATATGAAAGAGAAACTTGAAGAAATAAATCAAGAAAAAACCAATCAAATTGAAGAACTTGAAGCTGAGATGGTTACAACTTTACAAGACAAGGAAAGAGAATTTAATGAATTTGAAAAAGAAATAAAATCTAAATTTGAAGCTAAAGAAAGAGAATTAGAAGACAGTTACAAAGTTGAAGAAGTAGTTGAGGAAGAGCTGGTCGAAGAGGAACCCGAGGAAGAAGTAGTTGAGGAAGAGCCGGTAGAAGAGGAGCCCGAGGAAGAAGTAGTTGAGGAAGAGCCGATAGAAGAGGAACCCGAGGAAGAAGTAGTTGAGGAAGAGCCGATAGAAGAGGAACCCGAGGAAGAAGTAGTTGAGGAAGAACCGATAGAAGAGGAACCCGAGGAAGAATACGATTATGTTTCTATGACAAAGGCTGAACTTGTAGATTTGGCAAAAGAAAGAGGCTTGTCATCCTCTGGAAATAAAAAGAAAATAATAGCTAGATTAACAAAAGAATAGTATCAATCACGATACATTCAATTTTTTATACTGGATTTAGTGTAATCCAACATCCATGTTTTCGAAGAGTATAATTTCTTTGATAGTTGTACTGAGTCTTGTTGCTCAGACAATGGTGTTAACAAACACAGACAATTCTTCTAATTTCGTAGAAGATTCTTCTCCTTTGGAGGAGTTAATTGAGTCTGATGGCGCTAGAGGTTCTCCTTCTAATTTATCAGTTCCGTTTACACAATTAGTGTCAAGCAACTACGCTCCCGTCACTCAGTTTACGAACGGACAAATAATGATAACTGCTCTTAAATCTCAGAATACAACTTATGGTGGTAATAACAAAGGCTTCGAATTATATGTGACAGATGGGACACTCGATGGAACCTCTATGATTGCGGATCTCAATCCAGGAGGTGCTAATGATGGCATAGACGTAGGCCAGTTCAACTATGCTATTCCCCATGTTTGGTGGAATGATGTTTTGTATCTTCGACTTGATGATGGAACTGATGAGACTGGGCAAGAATTATGGAGAACAGATGGTACTGCAGCTGGCACATATATTGTCAAAGATATCAACCCAGGTTCATTAAATTCAGGCATTGCTGGTTTAACACTTTGGAAAGACCACCTTTACTTTACCGCTTATGATGGAAATCGGTCTCACGGCTATGAATTGTGGCAGAGTGACGGCACTGATAACGGGACGTTCATACTCAAGGACATTTATCCTGGAGATAATGATCCTGTGCAAGATAGTGGTTGGCCAAAATTCTTTACAGCATTCAATGACAAACTTTACTTCCAAGCTACAGATGAAGAACATGGTACCGAGCTTTGGACTACAGATGGTACTGAGAATGGTACAACACTAGTCGTAGATATTCGGCCGGGAACTATGGGCGACGGCGAAGGTTACCCTTCCTCACCAAGTTACATTACAGTTTTCAATGATTATATGTATTTTTCAGCTACTAATGATACTGGACAAGAATTGTGGAGATCTGACGGCACAGAGGATGGCACTTCTCAAGTTAAAGATATAGTTCCAGGCGGGACAGGTTCTGGAGTCGTGGGAGTCACATATTCGAATTTAGATACAAATAACCGAGTGCTTAACAAATTTGCAATTATGCAGGATATGTTTTACTTTGAAGCGAGTATAGACAATCAAAAAAATCTTTGGAGATCAGACGGCACAGAGGATGGTACAGTGCAAGTTACTACCTTCGGAGAAGGAGGGGCTGACGAGTATCCGTTTCTCGGAACAAACAGTAGACCAGGAGTTGTAGTTGGAGAATCTAAAATGGTTTTTGTTGTAGATACTGAAGAATACGGCGAAGAATTATGGGTAACGGATGGTACTACTGAAGGTACATATTTAGTTAAAGATATTTATGTAGGTTCAGATGATTCTGAGATCTTTAGTGTGATTCCATCAGGTGATATTTTCTATTTCGGAGCACGAGACGGCTCTGGAAGCGTAAATTCGGTACTATGGAAAACAGATGGTACTGAGGAGGGGACTATCAAAATCAATAGTACTGAGATTAATGGACACCATCCTGGCAGTATAGGTGCTGAATCCTGGGAATTATTGCGTTTGGGAGATCATTTAATCTTTCCTGCAATGACAGATAGTGGTCCTGGTGGGTGTGGCGTGGGTTGCAAAGGAGGTTGGTGGATTTTACATAATATAAGTTCTGGTTTTTCCCCAACACCATCCTACCCACTATTCCCAAGTGTAGATAGTGCAAATCTTGCTATAAACGAGCCTATGGTAAACATCACTTTCCAGTATGATTTGAAGTCTGCTGGTACGTTGGTTAACCAAAATATTGGTTTGGCGGTCCGCTCAACTTGTGCAATCGTAGAGAATGGGTCAGTCGCCTGTTGGGGGCGCGGTTTCCTCAATACGCTAGGAAACGGCGATACAGCAGACTCGGGTGAGCCAATTCTAACGGCACCTATGCCAGACAATAGGTCAGTTGTTGCCATAGATGCAGGCAATTACAATGTTTGTGCTCTCTTGGACAATGGTTCAGTTGCTTGCTGGGGTAGTGTAAATATGGATGGTGAAATGGGTAATGGAGACCAAGTTGCGCATTCTGTTCCTGAGCTTACTAACATAACAGGATCAGAGCTTTCTGCCACTTCAATTTCAGTAGCTTTTACAAGTGCTTGTGCTATTCTTGATAACGGTTCAGTTTCTTGTTGGGGAGATAATCAATGGGGTCAAGTTGGAGATAATTCAACAATAGATAAACTCTCACCCACATATACTTTCCCATTTGCAGATGGAAAAAAGGCGGTGGCGATTACATCAGGACGCGCACATCATTGTGCATTGCTTGATGATGGAACCGTCTCATGCTGGGGAGCCAATCTAAATGGGCAACTTGGAGATAATTCAACAACTTTATCGAGTGTGCCTACACCTACTCAACCGCTTGGTGGACCGGCCATTGCCATTTCGAGTAATGTGGATCACACTTGTGCAATACTCGATACTGGTTCGTTGGTTTGTTGGGGTAAGAATGATGAAGGACAAGTAGGTACTGGCTCAAACAGTCCTGATAAAATCCTAGTCCCTACTTTGGTAAATCAGAGTAATTGGCCAAGCAGTCGGTCTGCAGTTGCTGTAGGAACTGGTGACGATCATACATGTGCGATACTTGACAATAATTCAGTTTATTGCTGGGGTAGAAATAATGCCGGACAGCTTGGAAGGGAGACTGAAGGTTCAGATCATGTTTCAGGTTCAGATTTTGAATCGCTTCCAACTAAAATTTTTGGTGATAATCTAACGAAATTAGCTATTGAAAGCCACGGAGACCATTCTTGTGTTCTAATCGAAAATGGTTCGATTTATTGTTGGGGACGGCAAAGCCATGGTCAAATTGGTGACGGCACCACATCCGGCAGTGGATTAGTCAATTCACCATCGCTGGTTGCTACTCCATATTCTTTCTTGACAGAGGATAAATCCTTGACGGACAGTATGGCTAATGTTACTGGAGCTACTTGTTCAGTTTCACCCGAATTGCCAACTGGCCTTGATATTGACCGCAGCACGTGTACAATCAGCGGTACACCCTCGGCGGAAATCTCCAACATAAATTATACAGTTACTGCTTTAATCAACGACAACATTTACAAAACTGCAATAAGTCTTTCAACTTATTATATCGATTCTGACGGTGATGGCTATCTAGATAATTTAGATGATTTTCCAGATGATATTAACGAATGGTTAGATACTGATGGAGATGGTATTGGTAACAACGCAGATACTGATGACGATGGCGATAATCTTACAGATGTTCAAGAGCAGAATTCAAATCCAGTTACAGATTCACTAGATCCAGATACAGATGATGATGGTTATTGTGACGGCCCAGCTACTATCACAGACGTTTGTGATGCTACAGATGCTTTCCCAACAGACCCTAATGAATGGAATGATAACGATGGAGATGGAATAGGAGATAATGAAGATCCTGACGACGACAACGATAATTTCCTTGATGTTGATGAGGTGGCTAATGGAACCGAATTCGATGGCTGCAACCCTGATGATAATTCAACAGCTTGTGACATAGACAATGATGGATTACCAAAAGGTCAAGAAAACGAAATAGGAACTAATGTAACCAATCCAGATACAGATGGAGACGGATATTGTGATGGCCCTCTAACAGTAATTGGAGTATGTGTAGGAGGAGACGACTTCCCATTAGACTCAGGAGCTCACAAAGATACTGATGGTGATGGAATGCCAGATACTCTCACAGGGGATTCAACATCAGATCCAGCACTTGTTGAAGATATGGACGACGATAATGATGGTCTAAATGATACAGACGAAGAATCATCAGATCCAGTAACAAATTCATTAGATCCAGACACAGATGACGATGGTTACTGTGATGGTCCTCTTTCCGTAACTATCAATAAAGTTCTCATTTGTGATGCAGGTCCAGATGCATTTCCAACAGATCCAACTGAATGGTTGGACACAGACGGTGATGGCACCGGTAACAATGCCGATACAGATGATGATGGTGATGGATTAGATGATATTGTAGAAGACCCTAATGGCAATGGAACTGCTGATGAAGGTGAAACAAATTCATTAGATCCAGACACGGACGGGGATGGTTACTGTGACGGTCTAGTGAATGTCACAGATATTTGTGTAGCGACAGATACATTCCCAACAAATACAACCGAATGGAATGACAACGATGGTGATGGTACTGGAGACAATGCAGATCCAGATGATGATGGAGATGGTTACAATGATACTGAAGATGCTTTCCCACTAGACGATGCTGAATGGTTAGACACAGATGGAGATGAAGTCGGAAATAATGCAGATCCAGATGATGATGGAGATGGTTACAATGACACTGAAGATGTATTCCCACTAGATGATACCGAATGGTTAGACACCGATGGAGATGAAGTCGGAAACAATGCAGATCCAGATGATGATGGGGATGGTTACAATGATACAGATGATGTGTTTTCACTAGATGATACCGAATGGTTAGACACAGATGGAGACGGCATCGGTAATGAAGAAGATACGGACGATGATGGCGATGGTTTACTTGATACTGAAGAAATTTCATTAGGATCAAATCCATTAGTCAAAGATACCGATAATGACGGTATTCCGGATAATTTTGATCCACTGCCCCTTGATCCAAATGGGGATTTCGATGGAGATGGTAAATTAGATAGTGAGGAATACAACCCAGGTGGCGATGGAGATCCAGCAGATGCAGATGGTAATGGTAAGAATGATATGCTACAAGCCTTAGCTTCAGAAAGCACTAATAACTCTGAGAGAAGCCCTGCTGAATTATGTTGTTGGGCTCTTTTACTTCTCTTAATTCTATTATTTCCATTAGGAAAGAAGCGATATGACAATTCATTGATTTATGATCCACATGAGATAAACTATGTAATTGGAGAGAATGAATCTAAGATACGAGCCGTTCCTTCTTTACACGAATATACAAAAAAATATATTAGTCTTGTAAACAAAGAAGGTCTCAAGAGAATCACATATGGTATTTCAGGTAATTTAAATGGATTAGTTCTTGATTCTAAAACTGGAATTATTTCGGGACATCCTGAAAAGGCTGGGGATTATACCTATGAAATTGTGATGAATCATTCTAAAGGGAAATACAAAGGTAATTTGTTAATTCATGTTACTAGCAAAGATGGGAAAGTTGAGAAACCAGAAGAATCCGAAGCATCTACTCCCGCTCTAAGTTCAAATCCCGAACCTGAGAATACCTTATCTAAACCTGAGTTTGGCGGAGGTGCAGGAACCAAGATGGATCCGTTTGTCATAACTCCTGCTAAAGGCTTGAAACCAGGTGAGGAAATTTCTTCGAAACAAGTTATCACGATTTCAGGTTTGAAGTCTGGAGGGATTGTAAACATGTCAGATTTGGACATCGGTCAAAATGGCAAAAGATTTGCAATAGTTTCTGAACCTGATGAAGTTGGTAGGCAATCGGCTATTGTTGCAGATGATGATGGGACAATCAAGTTTAGAGTTAACTTCAAAGATGATGGACCAAGTACCGATGGTGCAGATTATGAAGGGCTAATCAAGTTAGGTACTGCTTCAGTTTACCTCAGTTGGGCCGTTGAAGTCATTAAAGAAGAGTCTGAACAAGTACCATTATCCAAAGAAGAAAAGAAACAAAAAGATCTTGAACGAATCAAAACACGTTCAGAAAAAATTGACTTTAATATTCTTGGTGAAGCCACAAACAGCACATTATCAAAACCAGTAGAGATGGATACTAATGAGATTGAGTTAGAAGATGCTTCTGAGTTTGAAAAGAAAGGCACAGCGACTATCATAGATGTAGACGGAAGTGAAATTATTGCTTGGACAACCAAGAATGGCAATCAGTTAGTTGGCATTACGGGATTAACTAGGGCGTTTGTTGCAGCATCCATTGTTGTTGCTAAAGATGATTTGCAAGTAATCAAGGGAATAGGTCCGTTCATTGAAGAAAAACTTAATGCTTTAGGAATTTACATGTTTGTTCAGATTGCTAGAATGACTCCTAAATTAGAAGAAGAAGTAAATATTGCAATTGAGTTCTTCCCAGGAAGAGTTAAACGTGACCAATGGGTTAAACAGGCTAAGGAACTAACAGTCCGTCTAAAAGAATAATTTTTAATTTTAAATCCGGTTATTGAAGAAATATAAGTAGATGCGCAATGTTATAAAGACCGTTTTTGTCCAAAAAAAGTTATGTTCACGAGGCAAATTTTATCATTGTTAGTCGTTCTGAGCTTAGTAGCTCAAGTCATAGTCTTAACAGATACTGAAGAAAATCAATCTAATTTTGTAGAGGATTCTTCTCCTTTACAGCAATTGCCTGAGTATGGTGGAGCTAGAGGTGGCGGCGGTGCAATAGAATTAATTTGGGATAATTATGGTGGTGGTCCAAGTCAAATAACTTCAATGGGAGATTACGTGCTTTATACAGATCGGGATGCTGAAAAAGGAAATGAACTTTTCCGTTCAAATGGAACAGCAGATGGAACATTTGTGGTCAAAGACATTAATCCAGGTGAAAATTCTAGCAGCGCTGGAACTAAATCAGTCCTTAATGGTATTGCCTATTTTAGTGCTAACGATGGAACTAATGGTAAGGAATTATGGAGAAGCGATGGTACTGCAGATGGAACATTTTTGGTCAAAGACATTAATCCTGATGGCGACTCTGACCCTCGTTATTTGACGCCATTCGGTGACGGGCTTCTTTTCACAGCCGAGGACGAAGACCATGGGAGAGAATTATGGAAGAGTGATGGTACCGCAGAAGGTACTGTTCTTGTCAAAGATATTTTTCCAGGCGAAAGTGATAGCGATATTATCGGAAAGTCTCGTCCTCTGCATCTGGGTTTAGGCACAGGTCGTCAGCTTATTACTTTGGATAATATTGCCTATTTTAGTGCTCACAATGGTACTTGGTCCCCCAATTCTACAGGTAAAGAATTATGGAGAACAGATGGAACATCTGAAGGCACATATCTCGTTAAGGATATTCGGCCAGGTCCTAACTCAGGCTTCGGCTCGGGGAGTGAAATGGTAGTTTTCGGCAATCATTTGTATTTTCCAGGGTATAGTGGAAGTGATATTGGTACAGAGTTGTGGAGAAGTGATGGAACGGCAGAAGGTACGGTTATGGTCAAAGATAGTAATCCAGGCAGTGGTTCATTTGGCCCCCTCAGAATTACAGTAGGAGAAGATTTAATTTTCTTTTTTGGAATTGATGGAAGTGCAGGAAACTTTGATTCTGAATTATGGAAAAGTGATGGCACAGAAGAAGGTACAGTCAAAGTTATCAGCGATGTAATTGCCGCCAACTCACATTTTCCAACCATAGTTGGAGATATGTTTTACTTTGTAGCCGATGATGGAGAGCACGGTTATGAATTGTGGAAAAGCGACGGTACAGAAGAAGGTACAGTAATGGTTAAGGATTTGAACCCTGGGTCTTCTGGCGGAGTTCAGGTAGATACCTATCTTGTGCCTACTGGAGATACTCTGTATTTTGGCGGTATGAATCAGTCTTCAGGTTCTAGAATGTACCAGACTGATGGAACTTCAAATGGTACTTTCCTAGTAGCAGGCCCGGTCGTTTCAGGTCCTGCTTTTTTTACGCACATGGAAGATACTTTGTTCTTCAAAGCAGCGTGTCCCTATCCATGTACATATAGAGTTCTTTACAAAATAGGAAACATAACTCCAATTCTTCCATCATACACCTTGTACAAAGATGTGGCGATGAATCCAATTACTTTTGATTACGACGGAGAGAATGCAACTTGGGAGATATCTCCTACTATACCATCTAATTTGTCATTAGCTAATGGAACAATCACAGGAACTCCAGACGAATTATTTTATTCAACTGATTATACCGTTTATGCAAACGGAAGTGTCAACAAGACCTACAAAATCAGGCTTCAATCGCTGCAACATCCCGACAGCGATAGAGATGGTATTTGTGATGGTGGTTTGGCGGTAAAGGATTTTTGTGCAGCAGGTCCAGATGCATTTCCATTTGATGCCGCAGCTTCGGTTGATACTGATGGTGATGGAATGCCAGACACATTGACTGGCAATTCTACTTCAGAACCACCGTTAGTAGAGGATTTAGATGACGATAATGATGGTTTACTTGATTTAGATGAGATTGCTAATGGAACTGAACCATTGAATCCCGATACCGATGGAGATGGCTATTGTGATAGCTCAGTAACTGTCGGTTCTTGTCTTGCAGGCGATGTATTTCCACTAGATGAAAATGAATGGTTTGATACTGATGGTGACGGCACTGGAAACAACGCAGATACAGATGATGATAACGATGGTCTGGATGATACTACAGAAGCTTCATCAGATCCAGTTACTAATTCAACTAATCCAGATACAGACGGTGATGGAATTTGTGATGGTTCAGTTAATGTAACTATAAATGATGTTCAAATTTGTTCTGAAGGTCCTGATGAATTACCAACAAATCCTAATGAAACGGTGGATACCGATGATGACGGAATTGGAAATAATGCAGATACTGATGATGATAATGATGGCCTTTCAGATGATGAAGAAATTGTGATTGGAACTGATCCTTTAGATTCGGACACTGATGGTGATTTCTATTGTGATGGTCCAATTGTAGTTGCTGGCTGTGCTGGTAGCGATGATGCATTTCCACTTGATGATAGTGAATGGTTAGACACAGATGGCGATGGTATTGGAAATAATGAGGATACTGATGACGATGGTGATAGTTACCCAGATATTTGGGAAATTGAGAATGGTTACGGCTCTCTAGATGGTTGTGATCCTAACCTTAATTCCTCAGCTTGTGACCAAGATTATGATGGTTTAAACAATGGTGAAGAAAATGCTCTTGGAACTAACGTTACAAATCCAGATACAGATGGTGATGGATTCTGTGATGGTGATTTAGGTGTCGAAGGAATCTGTGTAGCAGGTCCAGATGCATTCCCATTAGATGCGGCAGCTTCGGTTGATACCGACGGTGATGGAATGCCAGACACATTGAATGGTAATTCTACTTCCGAACCTGCATTGATTGAAGATTTGGATGATGATAATGACGGTTTACTAGATTTAGATGAGATAGCTAACGGAACTAATTTACTGAATCCAGACACAGATGGCGATGGTTATTGTGATGGTACAGTAACAGTTGGAGTTTGTATCGCAGGTGACGTATTTCCTCTTGATGAAAACGAATGGTTTGACACAGATGAAGATGGTACTGGCAATAATGCAGATACAGATGATGATGGTGATGGTTTATCAGATGTCAATGAAACATCTTCAGACCCCGCTACAGATCAATTGAAAGCCGATACTGATGATGATGGTTATTGTGATGGCTTCGTTACAATTGTTGATGTTTGTGTAGCAACAGATACTTTCCCAATAGATGCAACCGAATGGTTTGATGCCGATGGCGATGGTACTGGAGATAATGCAGATTTAGATGATGATAATGATGGTTTATCAGATGTCAATGAAACCTCTTCAGACCCTGCTACCAATTCAACTAATCCCGACACGGACGGAGATGGTTACTGTGACGGTCTAGTGAATGTCACAGATATTTGTGTAGCGACAGATACATTCCCAACAAATATAACCGAATGGTTAGACACTGATGGTGATGGTACTGGAAATAATGCAGATACTGATGATGATGGTGATGGCTATAATGATACTGTAGAAGTGGCAGAAGGTTCAGATCCCTTATCTTCAGAAAGTACTCCTTTGGATACTGACGGAGATAAGATACCAGATAGTACAGATACTGATGATGATAATGATGGATTTGATGACGGTGCAGATGTATTCCCAACAAATTCAGCCGAATGGTTCGATACTGATGGAGATGGTACTGGAGATAATGCAGATACAGATGATGATGGCGATGGCTTATCGGATTTAGATGAGATTGCCAATGGAACAAATCCATTACTTGTAGATACTGATGCAGATACGATTCCAGATAATTTTGATCCTTCACCAACAGATCCAGATGGCGATGCAGATGGAGATGGAATCCTTGACAGAGATGAGTACAATCCAAATTCAACTACAGGTAATCCAGCTGATACTGACGGAGATGGTCAGAATGATATGTTACAAGCCTTAGCTTCAGAAAGTAACACATCTTGGTCAGACAGAAGTTGGAAAGAGATGTGTTGTTGGGCTCTTTTACTTCTCTTACTTCTATTATTTCCATTAGGAAAGAAGCGATATGACAATTCATTGATATACCAACCAAATAAAATCCACTACGTTATTGGAGATAATGAATCTAAGCTACGAGCTGTGCCTTCCTTACATGAATATACAAAAAAATATATTAGCCTTGTAAACAAAGAAGGTCTCAAGAGAATCACATATGGTGTTTCTGGCAATTTAAATGGATTAGAGATAGATTCTAAAACTGGAATTATTTCGGGACATCCTGAAAAGGCTGGAGATTATACTTATGAAGTTGTAATGAAACATTCCAAAGGGAAATATGTTGGTGAATTAATTATCAATGTTACCATTAAAGACGAGAAAGTTGAGAAAGCAGAAGAATCCGAAGCATCCACTCCTGCTCTAAGTTCAAATCCCGAACCTGAGAATACTAAAGCAAAACCTAAATTCAAAGGCGGTTTTGGAACCAAGATGGATCCATTTGTCATAACTCCTGCTAAAGGCTTGAAACCAGGTGAGGAAATTTCTTCGAAACAAGTTATCACGATTTCAGGTTTGAAGTCTGGAGGAATTGTAAACATGTCAGATTTGGAACTTGGTCAAAATGGTAAGCGATTTGCATTAATTGCTAAGCCCGATGAAGTTGGAAGGCAATCTGCACTTGTGACCGATGAAGATGGTAAGATAAGATTCCGTATCAATTTCAAAGATGATGAGCCAAGCGTCGATGGTGCAGATTATGAAGGTCTAATCAAGTTAGGTACTGCTTCAGTTTATCTTAGTTGGGCAGTTGAAGTCAATAAAGAAGAGTCTGAAGAAGTACCATTGACTAAAGAAGAAAAGAATCAGAAAGAAATTGAAAGAGTTAAAGCACGTTCTGAGAAAATTGATTTCGACGTTATTGGTAAAGCAACAAGTAGTAAATTATCAAAACCAGTAGAGATGGATACTAATGAGATTGAGTTAGAAGATGCTTCTGAGTTTGAAAAGAAAGGCACAGCGACTATCACAGATGTAGACGGAAGTGAAATTATTACCTGGAAAAGTAAGAAAGGTAATGAGTTGGTTGGTATTGCAGGATTAACTAGAGCATTTGTCGCAGCTTCGATTATTGTGTCTAAAGATGATTTACAAGTAATCAAAGGAATTGGCCCTTTCATTGAAAAGAAATTAAATGCTTTAGGAATCTATCAATTTGCACAGATAGCTAAGATGACCTCAAAGTTAGAAGATGAAGTGAATATTGCAATTGAATTCTTTCCAGGAAGAGTTAAGCGTGACGAATGGGTTAAACAGGCCAATCAATTAGCTAAGTAATGACAAACTATTGGTTGATGAAAAGTGAACCGCACGTTTACTCGTTCGATGATTTAGTGAAAGACGGCAGTACGCATTGGGATGGTGTCCGCAATTATCAGGCTAGAAATTTCATGAGAGACAAAATGCGAATTGGGGATATCGTCCTTTATTATCATTCCAATACAAAGCCACCCCATATTGCAGGAATATCTAAAATTTGCAAAGAATCATATCCTGATATAACTCAGTTCGACCAGAAGTCCAAATATTATGACCCTAAAGCTACAAAAGAAGCACCTAGATGGTTTTTGATAGATATGGAGCCTGTAACTAAGTTCGATGCAATGGTGACTTTAGATCAATTGAAAGAAAATCCAGCTTTGGAAGAGATGCTTGTAATCAAACGAGGTCAAAGATTATCTGTTCAACCTGTTGATAAAACCCATTTTGATGAAGTTTGTAAGATGGCAAATATATATTTATAGTATTATCTAATTCCATTCATATGCCTAAAGTAAGGTTTGAAATTTATAGCACGGAACGAGGCAAGAAACTTATCGATTTAGCTGAAATACTGGTTGAGGCTGGTTATCTTCAATCATTCCATTTAGATGAAGAAGCTAGCGAAGTTATTTTTAACTTTGAAGTTAATGTTGGTTTTGATATTGAAAAATCGGATGTTGATATGAGTGCATTAAGATCGTATTTTGATGCTGCAGACGATATTGGTAAGAAATTTTCAGATGAATTACTTAAATCTATTTTTGACCTGGATGATACCGGACACATCTGGAAAAATAAGTAGTCGTAGAAAAATTATAAAAAATAAGTGCAAAATAACATTCTTGCGCTCATCATATTTAAGTGTATCCGAAAGGTAGTATATACTCCTCCTGTCCATGTAAAGTTCCCGCACTCTGGGAAACGTGACCTTCGGGTTATGAAGCCAATACAAGGAGTAAGGGAAAAGCCTAGAAGGAAACGACTTGGGAAACTAAGGGGAAACGATCTTTGAATGC
>Ga0209089_10003186_pt1 | contig 14118 bp, 10 predicted proteins | sample ArcticOcean_MG_C_FD_187431 | JGI IMG/M metagenome (GOLD analysis project Ga0209089, IMG submission 187431) | Marine microbial communities from western Arctic Ocean - ArcticOcean_MG_CB2_150 (SPAdes) (version 2) | ecosystem: Environmental > Aquatic > Marine > Oceanic | place: Arctic Ocean: Canada... | reverse complement strand
TGTGGCGGACAAATTCGTCTGCGTAGCGGAGGCCGCCCTCGTTGAGCACGGTTTCGCCGTCGACCACCACGGCGTTATCCAGGGAGCCGCCGAGGGCCAGACCGGCGGCGCGCAGCTTTTCGACCTCATTGGCGAAGCCGAAGGTGCGCGCCCGGGCGATCTCGTTCTTGAAGGTGCCGTTCACCAGATTGACGGAAATTTCCTGGCGCGAAACGGCGGATTGATCGAAATCGATCTCGAAGCTCACCGAAAAAATATCGGCGGGGCGTAATTCGGCGCTGCTGGCGCCGGCGGAAACCTTGACCGGTTTCAGAATTTCCAGAACCGGGCGGGACACGTTCTGTTCAACCACGCCGGCGCATTCGATCAGGAACACAAACGGATGGGCGCTGCCATCCATCACCGGCAATTCCGGGCCGTCGACTTCAACAACCGCGTTGTCCACATGACAGCCGGCCAGGGCCGCCATCAAATGTTCCACGGTGGCGATGCGCACGTCGCCTTCGCCGCCAAGGGTGGTGCACATGGTGGTATCGACCACGTTCTCCCAATTGGCGGCGATCGGGGCGGAGCCGGCCAGATCGGTGCGCCGGAACTGGATGCCGGTGCCGGCGCCTGCCGGATTGATGGTCAGCGAAATTTTCTTGCCGGAATGCAAGGCAACGCCCACGCAGCTCGCGGCGCGCGACAGGGTCCGCTGCACCGCATAATTTTCCATGGCCAGATCGACCAGGCTTTTGGCTGCGGCTGTGCTGGCGGCGATATTGTCCGCACCAATGGTACTATTGCGGCCGAGATGGTTCATGTGCGTTTCATTCCGTGCGGCCGGTTTGAGCCGGCCTTACCCCCGAATACTTAGTGTTTCGCGCGCCTACTCCACGTTTCGCGCGCCTACTCCACGTTTCGCGCGCCTATTCCAATTTTGCGGCACCCCCGCCACATGGCCTCCAAGGCGCGCTTGCCTCATGGCTTTTTTAGCAACGGCTCAGGCGCCGTTCAAATCAACAATTATTGCGAATTGTTACGCTATTCCGGCGCCTGATTTAATTGGCCTGGCGCCGTAAAAATGCTGGAATTTCAAGGAGATCGCCGGAATCCTGCCCGTCGCCAAGATTCTCGTCCGGATCCAGCCCGCCAAAGGCGCCCTGATCGTCCAATTCCGGCTCGGGCGCAAATTCCGGCACCGATTCGGCGGCTTCGGTTGCGGCCTCTTCGGGCTCGGGAGCGGCCAAAGAATCCTGATCGGTGACCGCGAAGGCGATATTGTCTTCGCTGGCCTCCGGCGCCGGGGCTTTCGGCTCAGGCATGGCGTCCGGCTCAAGTATGGCTTCCGGCTCAAGGCTGGCTTCCGGCTCAAGGCTGGCTTCCGGCTCAAGGCTGTTTTCGGGCGCGGGTTCGGCCATAATCTCCGACGCGAGCGGCGTCGCTTCGATCACCGGCTCGGCGGGCGCCGGCTCGATCATCGGCTCGCTTTCGATCTCGGCAATCTCGGGCTCGGGCTCGGCCTGCATCGCCTTGGGCAGGGTGCGTTCGCGCTTCGGAACCCGGCGTTCGCTGCGGGCGACGCCGGTGACCCGCTCGAACAGGGATTTTTTCTGCGGCTCGATGTCTTCGGGCTCGATGCGGGTGTTGACCATGTCTGCGGCGGTGAAGGGATCGGCCTGCGGCGCGTCGTCGATGGCCACATTGCCCATGACCGGCGGCGCCGGGATGAATGCTTCCGCTTGCGCCGGCGCCGGCGCTTCGGCAATCGCAGGCGCCGTGTCCAGGCTGGCTGCCGGCGCAGGCGTGGCCAGCTGGGCGGGCGCTGCATGATGGGCCGCCGGGGCAGGCTGGGCGGGCGCGGTGATGCCAGCGACCGACGGGACCGGCTTGGTATAGACCGGCCTTTCGGTGCGTTCCGCGCGATCGGCTATTTCCGGCCGCAGTGCTTGTTGCTGGATATGGGGCGCCGGGCGCGGGAATACGGAAACCGGCGCCCGGGCGGCCGGCATTTCGGCCTCCGGCTCGGGCGCCTCTTCGATGGCGGGCTCGGCGGCGCGGGCATCGGTGATCGCCGGCGCCGCGCGCGCGGGCATGGATTGGGCTTCCGAATCGATACCAGTGGCGACCACCGAAACCCGGATGCGTCCCTCCAATGCCTCATCGAAGGTGGAGCCGAAGATGATATTGGCGTCGTCGTCGACTTCTTTGCGAATACGGTTGGCGGCTTCGTCCACTTCGAACAGGGTGATGTCCTTGCCGGCGGTGATATTGATCAGCACGCCCTGGGCGCCCTGCATGGAGGAATCGTCGAGCAAGGGATTGGAGATCGCCGCCTCGGCGGCTTCGACGGCGCGGTTGTCGCCTTCGGCCTCGCCGGTGCCCATCATGGCCTTGCCCATCTCGCTCATCACCGACTTGATGTCGGCGAAATCCAGATTGATGAGGCCCGGTGAGACCATCAGATCGGTCACCCCGCGCACGCCGGAATAGAGCACCTGATCGGCCATTTGGAAGGCGTCGGCGAAGGTGGTCTGCTCGGTGGCCACATAAAAAAGGTTCTGGTTGGGAATGATCAGCAAGGTATCCACATATTGCTGCAATTCCAGCAGGCCCTCTTCGGCCAGGCGCATGCGCCGATCCCCTTCGAAATGGAACGGCTTGGTAACCACGCCGACGGTGAGGATGCCGTAATCGCGGGCGGCGCGGGCGATCACCGGCGCAGCCCCGGTGCCGGTGCCGCCGCCGAGCCCGGCGGTCACGAACAGCATGTTGGAATGGTGGATATGACCGAGGATCTCTTCCAGGGATTCTTCCGCCGCGGCGCGGCCGATATCCGGGTTCGATCCGGCGCCAAGGCCCCGGGTCACGTCGATCCCCATCTGGATGCGGCGCTCGGCGGACGATTTGGCCAGCGCCTGGGCGTCGGAGTTGGCGACCAGGAACTCGACCCCCTCGAGCCCACTCTCGATCATATTATTCACCGCGTTGCCGCCGGCGCCGCCGACGCCAATGACCGTGATATGCGGTTTCAGATCCGGCGTGTCCGTGGTTGTCGGTACGGTAAGTTTGATACTCATATCAGCCTCCAATGAACACAGGGATTGGGTTGTTCAAATTCAAATATGCTCACGAAGCCATTGCCCGACCCGGTCCATCCGGTTTTTGGGCACCTCCATGGCGCGGAATGACGTCACCGACTGTTCCGCGCGTTCGTTCAATGCAAACTGGATCAGCCCGGCGGAGGTGGAAAACGCCGGGCCGTTGGTGGAATCGGCAAGCCCCTTGAAATGGGCCGGGCGGCCAAGCCGCACCTGCCGGTTCAGAATTTCCGAGGCCAATTGGCTGACGCCGTTCAACTGGCTGGCGCCGCCGGTCAGCACCACCCGGCGCCCGACCTCGGCGTCGATGCCGGCCTCTTCGATTTTGGCGCGGGTCATTTCGAATATCTCTTCCAGGCGCGGACGGATGATACCTACCAAAATGGCGCGGCTGATCTCGTTCTCGTCGAGCCCTTCTTCGCCGACCAGCGGCACTTTGATAATCTCTTGGTCGTCCGACGCCGACGGGATGACGCTGCCGAGCAAGCTTTTCATACGCTCCGCATGGGCCAGCGGCGTCGACAGGCCGCGCCTGATATCGTTGGTCACGTGGGTGCCGCCCAAGGGCACCGAGTCCGTATGGATGACCTCGCCGTCGACGAACACCGAAATACCGGTGGTGCCGCCGCCCATATCGATGCAGATGACGCCCATCTCTTTTTCGTCTTCGACCAGGCACGATAGGCCGGACGCATAGGGTGCCGCCACATTGGCTTCGATATCCAGCCGGCAGCGCCCGATGCAGCTTTCGACATTGCGTAACTGCGATGCGTCGGCGGTGACGATGTGCATCTTGACGCCCAATTTCTCGCCGAACATGCGGCGCGGATCGCGCACCCCGGGGCTGCCGTTGATGGTATAGCCGACCGGCAGGGTATGCAGGATGCGGCGGTCGTCGCTTTGCCTTGCATAGAGCCAGGCCGGATCGAGGGCGCGGCGCAAATCCGCATCGCCAATCTCATGCCCGGCGATGGCGACGTCGAAGGAAATCAGCCGTGATTGCGGCGCACCGCCGGAAATGCACAACACTACGTCGCGCACATTTTCCTCGGCCAGCTGTTCGGCGTCTTCGACGGCGGCCAGCACGCAGGCCTCGATGGCGTCCATATCGATGATATTGCCCGAACGCACGCCCTTGGAGATGCGATGGCCGATGCCGATGATCTCGGCGGTGGTGCCGGTGGGCCGGGCAACGAAGCACACGATCTTGGTGGTGCCGATATCCAGCGCCGTGATCAAACCGTTACGCGCCGGCTTATTATATTTGTGGGAATTGAACATGGGCGCTATCATGTGTCCCTTCCGGTGGCGGCGGCGGATTTTTTAGGAGCGGCGTCCGGCGCCTCAGCGGGCGCCGGGCGCAACACCACGCGCCCCGTCAATCGAAGATCGATGGCGGCATAGTTCCGGTCCAGGATGGCGTCGCTTTGCTGTAATTCGGCCAGTTGCCGCAAGGCCGTTTCGGGATCAAACTCCGGCAATTGAATGGCCAGGTGATTGCTTAAGTGCAGATCCCAGCGGCGCGCGCCGATGCGCACCGCGGCTGAGACCCGCCGGGACAGTTCCGGCACCTGGGCCAGCGTGTCCAAAAGCCCCGATGCGTGGCGGGGCGCGTCCGGCCCGATCACCGTGATCAAATTGCCGAAGCGCCCGATATCGCTGATCGGCACCACGTTGCCGGCGGTATCGATAAGGCGGAAACGGGCGTCGCGCTGCCAGAGCGCCATCGGCCGACGCTCGGATATGCGCAGATGAATGACATCGGGCAAGTGCCGCTCGATGGAGACGCTTTCAATCCAAGGCAGGGATTTGAGGCGCGCGTGCGCGGCTTCGGGATCAAACGCCAAAATCGGCGCGCCCCGCTTCAGACGCAGCGCGCCGAGCAATTCGGGCGATTTGGTCTGGTGGCGGCCTTCGACGAATATTTCATCGAGGGCAAAGCCGAATTTGGCCGACGCCGCGATCATTGTCCATTTGGAATTGTCGGCGGCACGTTGAGCGAAGCCGCTTTGCCACGCCCACCAGCCGGCCACGCTTGCCGCCGCCAGCACCAACGTGGCCAGACCGGCGCGCGTCTCCTTCCGCCGCCACATTGATTTAATGCGCAGTCTGCGCCGGCGCAATTTGCCGGACTTGAGGAATGTCCCCCTTAGTCGCACGCAGCGTTCTCCACCATCCAACCGACGAGCTCTGGAAACGGAATACCGGCATGCGCCGCTTGTTCCGGAACCAGGGACGTCGGTGTCATCCCAGGTTGAGTGTTCACCTCAAGAATGTACAAATCCTTACCATCGAAACGAATGTCGGCGCGGCTGACGCCGCGGCAGCCAAGCTCTTGATGCGCCAAGGTGGAAATGCGCATCGCCTCGGCCTCCACCGGGGCCGGTATTTCCGCCGGCAAGCGATGCTGAGAGCCGCCTTCCGCATATTTGGCGTCGTAATCGTAAAAGCCCCGCTGGGTGGTGATCTCGGTGACACCCAAGGCCTTATCGCCCATCACGGCGACCGTCAGCTCGCGCCCGGCGATGAACTTCTCAACCATGACTTTATCGCCATAGGGCCACGATTCGGTGTCCGCCGAATAGGTTTCGCCGGCGCCAATTATGGTCACCCCGACGCTGGAGCCTTCGTTGAGCGGCTTGATCACGTAGGGTGCCTCGAAGCTCACGCCGCCCGCCAGATCATCGCGGCTGGCGATCACATGCTCGGCCACAGTTATGCCGGCGGCGGCGAACAGGGCTTTGGCCGCCGGCTTGTCCATGGCCAAGGCAGACGCCAGCAGGCCGGAATGGCTGTAGGGAATATCGAGGATGTTGAGCAAACCCTGGACGCAGCCATCTTCGCCATAACGGCCATGGAGGGCGTTGAACACGGCGTCCGGCTTCGGATAAAGCCGGGTCAATAGCGCGCCCATGTCGCGCTGAACGTCGATCGAGGTGACCGAATAGCCCGCTGCGTTCAATCCGTTAGCCACCGCCGCCCCCGATACCAGCGACACCTCGCGCTCGGCGGACCAGCCGCCCATCAGGACCGCCACGTTGCGCTTCATGGGCTGGCCTCCAATAAGGGAGCTGGGGTGGCGGTGCCGAGGATGCGGATTTCCCATTGCAGGGAGATGCCGGTCTCGGCAATCACCCGGCGGCGCACGTCCTCGCCGAGCCCTTCCAGATCGGCCGCCGTCGCCGATCCGGTATTGATCAGAAAATTGCAGTGCTTTTCGGAAACCATGGCGCCGCCACGCTTCAGGCCTCGGCAGCCGGCCCGTTCGATCAGCTGCCAGGCCTTGTGGCCCACCGGATTGACGAAGGTGGAACCGCCGGTGGGTGTTTTGAGGGGCTGGCTGATGCCGCGCTCTTCTTGGATATCGCGCATTCGCCGGGCGATGGCGTCTTTGTCTCCGGGGGTGCCTTTTAATTGGGCGGCAACGAAGATCAGGGTTTCATCCGCACCCGAATGGCGGTAGGAAAAGCCCATATCTTCTAATCCGAGCCTACAAGGGCCGTCCGCGCCCATGGCATCGACGGCGCCGGTGATATCGGCCATTTCGGCGCCGAAGGCACCGGCGTTCATGGCGAGCGAGCCGCCGAGGGAGCCGGGGATGCCGCTCAAAAACTCGAACCCCGTCAGGCCGGCGTCCCGGGCGGCGCCCGCAATTTTCAAATTGGATGCGCCGGCGCCGGCGGTGATTGTCTCGCCGTCCACCGATATATGGTTGAAGCCGTCGCCAAGGCGCACCACGACGCCGGCGATGCCGCCGTCGCGCACCAATATGTTGGAGCCGACGCCGATCACGGTAAGCGCAATTCCGGCGGGCAGGTTGGCCATAAGCGTGGCCAGGTCATCCAGGTCGGCGGGCCGGAACAATATTTCCGCACCCCCGCCGACGCGGAACCAGGTCAACTTCGACAAAGGTGCGTTTTCGGTGATGCGGCCGCGCAAGTCCGGCAAGGCATCAATCAAGCGGTCACTTTTGCAGCTGGCGGCCATTATAGTTGCGCCAATTCATCGGGCAAGGCGTTGGCCCAGCCGGTTATGCTGCCGGCGCCCAGGCAGACAACCATATCGCCGGGGCTGCCATTGGCCGCCACCAGCGCCGCCAGATCGGCGGGATCATTTAAGGAAATCACATGGCGGTGGCCGCGCGCCCGGATGCCGTCGACCAGTGCCGCCCGGTCGATGCCGTCGATGGCATCCTCGCCGGCGGCGTAGACATCGGCAACGATGACCGTGTCCGCATCGTTGAAACAGGTGCAGAAATCCTCGAACAAATCGCGCAGCCTTGAATAGCGGTGCGGCTGCACCACGGCGATGATATGGCCGTCACGGCTCGCCGCCCGCGCCGCGTCCAGCACCGCCGTGATTTCCACCGGATGATGGCCATAATCATCGATCACCGTGATGCCCAGCGCCTCGCCGGTCTTGGTAAAGCGCCGGTTGACGCCGCCGAATGCGGCCAGCCCGGCGCGGATATGGGCTTCGCCGACGTCCATTTCCACGGCGATGGCGATGGCGGCGACGGCGTTCTGAACATTGTGGGCGCCGTGCATGGGCAAATAGAGGCCGGTGATATGGGATTCGGGCGCACCCCGGCGCGCCGCCACTGTGATATCGAAATTGGAGCCGCCTTCGGCGGGCGCCGAAGCGGTAACGCGCACATCGGCCTGCGGGTTGCGCCCATAGGTGACGATCTTGCGCTCGGGCACCGCCGGGATCAGGGCCTGAACCTCGGGATCATCGATGCACAGCACCACGAAACCATAGAAAGGAACGTTTTTGACGAAATCGACGAAGGCGGCGCGCAAAGCCTCAAACGATCCGTAATGGTCCATATGCTCGGCATCGATATTGGTGACGACGGCGATGGTGGGATGCAGTTTAACGAAGCTGCCATCGCTTTCGTCGGCCTCGGCAACCATCCAGTCGCCGCCGCCGAGGCGCGCGTTGGAGCCCCAGGCATTGATGATGCCGCCATTGATAACGGTGGGATCAAGCCCGGCGCTCTCCAGCAATTGCGCGACCAGGGACGTGGTGGTTGTCTTGCCATGGGTGCCGCCGACGGCGATCGAGGATTTGAGGCGCATCAACTCGCCCAGCATTTCGGCGCGGCGCACGACCGGAACGAGCCCGCGCCGCGCCGCCACCAATTCCGGGTTGTCGGCTCTCACCGCCGAGGAAACCACCACCACGGCGGCATCGCCCAGATTAGCCTCGATGTGGCCAATCATGACCGTGATGCCAAGGGCGCGGAGGCGCTGCACATTGGCGCCCTCGGCCACATCGCTGCCCTGCACCCCGTGGCCGAGATTGTGCAGAATTTCGGCGATGCCGCTCATGCCGATGCCGCCGATGCCGACAAAATGGATGACGCCAAGATCAAGGGGCAGGGTGCTCATGGGGCTGCCCCGGAAATCTCCGCGGCTTCGGCGGGCAAAAGGGCGGCGACCATATCGGCCAGCCGGCTGGCCGCGTCCGGGCGCCCGAACGCCTTGGAAGCGGCGGCGGCGGTTTCCAATATGCGCGGCATGGTCAGCAGCGAGGCCAGCCGCCCGGCCAGAATATCGGGGGTAAAGGCGTCTTCCGGTAACAGCCAGCCGCCGCCGGCCGCGTCCAGCGCATGCGCGTTGGAGGTTTGGTGATCATCGACCGCGTGTGGATAGGGAACCATGATCGCCGGGCGCCCGATGGTGGTCGCCTCGGCGATGGTGGAGGCGCCGGAGCGGCATATAATGAGATGCGCCGCCGCCATGCGCGCCGGCAGATCATCGAAGAAAGACGCCAGCTCGGCCGGCACCCCGATGTCCCGATAGGCAGCGGCTGCCGCGTCCAGATCATCGGCGCGGCATTGCTGGACTATGGACAGGCGGGTGCGCAAATCTTTGTCCAGCCGCCCGATGGCGTCCGGCACCACGTTAGCGAACACCGACGCGCCCTGGCTGCCGCCGAATACCAAAATGCCGATGCGGCTCTCGTTCCCCCGATCCGGATAAGCATGCTTTCGCAACTGAGCGACGGCGGCGCGTACCGGCATGCCGGTGCGCATGACAACTGCGGCAACCTCCGGGATGGCGGCGACCTGATCGAACGATGTGGCGATCTGGCTGACGCCGCCCGCCAGCAGACGGTTGGCGCGGCCGAGAACCGCGTTTTGTTCGTGCATGGCGGTCTTGGCGGCGCAAAACTTTGCCGCCAGCATGGTCGGCACCGAGGCATAGCCGCCGAAGCCGACCACCACTTGAGGCTTGATGCGCTTGAGAATGAACCAGGCCTGGACGGTGCCGGCCAGAATTTCCAACACGCTTTTGATGCGGGCGACCAATCCCTTGCCGGCAATGCCGCCGGCCCGGATGCGAAACAATTGAGCGCCGGTGAAGCCCGCGTCCATGGCGCCGCCGCGCGCATCGGTGATCAGCGCCAGCCTAAAGCCGCGCGTTGCCAGCTCGGCGGCCAGGGCCTCTGCCGGGAACACATGCCCGGCGGTGCCGCCGGCGGCGAGCGCGATCATTGGTGCATTTGGAGGCGCCATCAGCGCGGCCCTCCCGGCACCCGGGAATCCCGTGTCAGCGCCAGCACCATGCCCATGCCGAGGGCCAGCGCGAACATGGACGAGCCGCCATAGGATATGAACGGCAACGTCATGCCCTTGGTCGGCATCAGATTGAGGGTCGAGGCCATATTGATGATCGCCTGCAGGCCGAACTGAACCAGCAGCCCGGCCACCGCCAACTGGGTGAACAGATCTTGGTCCCGGAAGACGCGCACGAAGCCGCGCAGGACAATAAAGGCGAACAGGGCGACCACCATCAGGGTCATCAGCAATCCGAACTCCTCGCCGGCGACGGCGAAGATGAAATCGGCGTGGGCGTCGGGCAGCACTTCTTTTACATGGCCCTCGCCGGGGCCGACGCCGAAGATGCCGCCGCCCCGGAACGCGTCCAGGGAGCGCGCCACCTGATAGGCTTCCTCGCCGGACGGATCGAGAAACAGATCGATGCGCGCCTGCACATGGGCGAACTGGAAATAGGCGAAGACGCCGCCGGCAAGAAACAGAGCGCCGATGGCGATCACCAGCAGCATCGGCAAGCCGGCCAGGAAAAACTGGGTGCCCCAGATGATCGAAACCAAGATTGTCATGCCCACGTCGGGCTGCGCCAATAACAACAGGACCACCGTCACATAAAGCCCGATGGCCAGGGCGTAGCCGGTGAAATTATCGCCCAGCCGCCAGCGGGCGAACAGCCAGGCCGACAGCACCGCGAAGGAGGGTTTAACGAACTCCGACGGCTGCATGGAAAATCCGGCGATGGAAACCCAGCGGGTGGCGCCCTTGATCTCGTCCCCGGTTAACAGGGTCAGCGCCATGAAGCCGAGGGCGCCGGCGAATACCGCCAATGCCAAGATGCGCACCCCTTGCGCCTTTAGCGCCGAGACGGCGAGCAGGCCGGCCAGCGCGATGGGCAGAAAGATGATGTGGCGCTGGGCGAAGTAGAACGTGTCCTTGCCCAGGTGCTCGGCCACCGGCGGGCTGGCCGCCATGCCGAGCACGGCGCCGACCGCCGCCAGCGCGATGAGCGCGGCGATGTTCCAGCGGTCCAGGCTCAGCCACCAGGCGCCGAGCAGACTTAGGTTGGTGCGCGAATAGGTATTCATGGAGTTGCGCCTTCCAGTGCCTGGACGAGCCCGCGAAACGCATCGCCGCGCGCTTCGAAGTTATCGAACTGATCGAACGACGCGCAGGCCGGCGACAGCAGCACCACGCCCACATCGCCCTCGCCCGCCATATCATCTTGCGCGGCGGCGTGGGCGCGCGTCACGGCGGTTTCGAGATCGCCGCATTGATGCACCGGGGCGGCGGCCCCAATGATGGCCTCGAACCGAGCTGCCGCATCGCCGATCAGGTAGGCGCCGCGCATGCGCGCAAACGATGGTTGGATGGCGTCCAGGTTTTCTTCTTTGAATTTGCCGCCGGCAATCCAATAGATGGCGTCGTAACAATCCAGCGCCTTGGCCGCCGCCTGGCTGTTGGTGGCCTTGGAATCGTTGACGTACAAAACCGATCCGATGGCGCCGACGATCTCCTGGCGGTGGGGCAGGCCGGGGAAGGTGGCAATGGCCGCAGCGATGGTTTCGGGATCGATGCCTTGCAACCGTGCCACCGCGTAGGCCGCCGCCGCGTTCTGCCAATTGTGGGTGCCGGGCAGCGCCGCCACGGGTTTCAGATCGCACACGGTTGTTTGCTTGTATTCCATATCGTCGATGAGAATGCCGGCCTCGCCATAGACGCCGCCGGCGGCGCGGGCGCTGCCCGATATGGGCACGATCTTATGGGCGCCGCGCACCATTAGTTCCAGCCCGATGCCGCGTGAGGCGCCGTCCTCGACGCCGACAATCGCGTGGCCGCCGGGCCCGGGATGGTCGAAGATCATGCGCTTGGCGGCCACATAACCATCGATGCCGCCATGGCGGTCCAGATGATCGGGGGTGATGTTCAACAAGACCGCGATATCGGGTTTGAGGGACGGCGTCCGCTCCAATTGATACGACGACAGCTCCAGCACATAGGCGCCGGCCTCATCGATGTCGGTAAGCTCAAGCGCCGGGACGCCGATATTGCCGCCCACCTGATTGGGTGATCCGGCGGCGCTCAGGATATGGCCGACCAGCGCCGAGGTGGTGGATTTGCCGTTGGTGCCGGTGATGCCGATATAGCGGGCGTCGGGCTTGGCCCGGGCCAGCAGGTCCACGTCGCAAATGATCGGGCAATCGGCGATGCGCGCCGCCGCGGCAATGGGGTTGGGGGCAGGATACAGGTCCGGGATGCCGGGCGAGAGCACCAGGGCGGCGCAGCCGGTCCAGTCCAGTTCGCTCAAATCGCTCACCGGTACGCCGGCGGCGACCGCTTCTGCGCGCCGCGCCTCGGCATCGTCCCAGGCAGCAACCTCGGCGCCGCCGGCAGCCAGACTCAAGGCAGCGGCGAGGCCGGAGCGCGCCAGGCCTAAGACCGCCACCGTTTGACCGGAGAATTGAGGGACCGGGATCATTTGCCTCCTAGCGCAGTTTCAGCGTCGCCAGCCCGGCGAGCGCGAGGATCATGGCGATGATCCAAAAGCGGATGACGATGGTCGGCTCGGCCCAGCCTTTCTTTTCGAAGTGATGATGCAGCGGCGCCATCTGGAAGACGCGCCGCCCGGTCAGCTTGAACGACACCACCTGGACAATGACCGATACGGTTTCCAGAACGAACAGGCCGCCGACGATGGCCAGCACCAGCTCGTGCTTGGTGATGACCGAGACAATGCCGAGCGCGCCGCCCATGGAGAGCGAGCCGGTATCGCCCATGAACACCATGGCCGGCGGCGCATTGAACCAGAGAAAGCCGAGCCCGGCGCCTACCAAAGCGCCGCAGAAGATCGCCAGCTCGCCGGCGCCGGGCACGTAGTGCACTTGCAGATAGCTCGAAAACACCGAATTGCCGATGATATAGGAGATCAGCGCGAACACCCCGGCGGCGATCATCACCGGCCCGATGGCGAGGCCGTCGAGCCCGTCAGTCAAGTTTACCGCGTTGGAGGCGCCGACCATGACAAACACGGCGAAGCTGACAAACAGAAAGCCGCCGAGATCGATGAGCACGTTCTTGAAGAACGGGATGGCGAGCGAAGTGGATAACGGCTCGCGCGTGATCGACACCACCCACATGGTGGCGGCGGCGGCGATGAAAACCTGCAACAATAGTTTCAGCTTGCCCGGCAGGCCCTTGGAATGGCGGCGGGTGACTTTGATGTAATCATCGATGAAGCCGATCATGCCGTAACCGACGGTGACGCCGAGCGCCGCCCAGATATAGCCGTTGCGCAAATCCGCCCACATCAGGGTGGAGACCAAAAGCGCCGTCAGGATCATGAAGCCGCCCATTGTCGGCGTGCCGACCTTGGTGATCAGGTGGCTTTCGGGGCCGTCTTCGCGGATCGGCTGGCCGCCCTTTTGATGCGCCGCCAGCCAGCGGATGATGAACGGGCCACAGATAAAGGAGACAATCAGCGCCGTGATCATGGCGCCGCCGGTGCGAAACGTGATGTAGCGGAATACGTTGAAGATGCTGACCTGATCGGCAAACTGAACCAGCGAATTAAACAGCATTCGATGCCTCCCCATTCGAATTGAGCGCGGCCACGATGGCGCCCATGCGTGACCCGGCGGAACCCTTGACCAGGACCACATCGCCGCTGCGCAGCTGGGCGGCCAAGGGGGCGGCCAGATCATCGGCGCTCAGGTAGCTTGCGCCCTGAATTTCGGCGGGCAGCGCATCGAACAACAGCGCCATCATTTCGCCGGCGGTATAAACAAGATCGACCGCCTCGCCGGTGATGGCGGCGGCCAGGCCCCGATGCGCCTCTTCAGCGAAATCGCCAAGCTCCAGCATGTCGCCGAGCACGGCGATGCGCCGCGCCCCCGGCAGCGCCGCCAGGACCGCCAGCGACGCCGCCATGGATACCGGGCTGGCGTTATAGCTTTCATCGATCAGCAGGAACTGGATGGCGCCGGTGTCGATCATATGGCGCTGCCCGCGCCCGGCGGTGGGCTTGAGCTCTGCCATTGCGGCGGCGGCTTTGAGCAGATCGGCGCCGGCGGCATCCATGGCGGCCAGGATGGCGAGGCTGTTTTGCACCCAATGACGGCCGCTAAGGCCAAGCCGGTATTCCAGCGTCCGGCCCCGATAGGCCGCCGTCACATCGGAATGGTCCGGGCCCAGATCGAAACGCAACAAGCGGAAATCGGCACCCGGGTGCTCGCCGAAGGCAACCACGGTGCCGGCGCCGGCAAGCCTGGCCCGCTCCGCCAATAATTCGAAATGGGGATTGTCCCGGTTGAGGATGGCGGCGCCGCCCGGTTTGAGGCCAGCGAAAATCTCCGCCTTGGCTTCGGCGATGGCCGCCACGTCCGCGAAATAGGCGGTATGCACGGCTTCCACATTGGTGACGATGGCCACGTCCGGGCGCGCCATTTCGGCGAGCGGTGTCAATTCACCGGTGTGGTT
>Ga0209089_10003180_pt1 | contig 14126 bp, 16 predicted proteins | sample ArcticOcean_MG_C_FD_187431 | JGI IMG/M metagenome (GOLD analysis project Ga0209089, IMG submission 187431) | Marine microbial communities from western Arctic Ocean - ArcticOcean_MG_CB2_150 (SPAdes) (version 2) | ecosystem: Environmental > Aquatic > Marine > Oceanic | place: Arctic Ocean: Canada... | reverse complement strand
GGCCAGTCCATCCAGTTTGGAGAAAAGGTTGTACCTAATGAATAACCACACGCATTCATTCTTGCTTTATTATAGCCAAGATCATCAAAAGTTTTAGCGTGTACATCAAATACATCTCCTGCAGTTTTTCCAGGTACTAAAGTTTTGGCACAATTATTTAAAGCCTCAACACATGCTTCGTGCATTTTAATGTGTTTTGGATTAGCTTTTCCAATGGGTATTGTTCTAAACATTGCTGAGTGATAATGTTTATATGTTCCGGCCCACTCAATAGTTAACTGATCAGTTTCTGATAGAATTCTTTTCTCAGATTGATATCTACAAAGTAATGCATTGTGTCCTGAGCCTATAATATATTCGTTTGCTGGATAATCACCACCACCTTCAAAAACTACTCTTTGCATTTCAGCTAGAATTTTTGATTCACTAGCGCCAGCCTTCGCATATTTCCATGCTTCATCAAGAGCTTGATCGGCAAGCTCTGCAGCTTTTTTTACATAAACAATTTCTTCTTGAGATTTAATAACCCTATGTTTAGTAATTAATTCTGATTGATCTTCTACTTCACAATAACCTTCTAGTGACTTATTAAGTCTTAAAGCGTTACGACCTGTCATACCGTAAGCTTCATATTCAATTCCAATTTTTTTATCTTTTAAATTTAGTTCATTTAAGATGATTTTAAGATCATCTGTCGGATTAGACTGGTCTTTATCTACCCAAATTCTTATATCTTCAATATTGGAAGTGTTTTGTGCTTGTCTTAAATCTGGAGCTCTTGTTAGAAGAATAATATTTCCTTTTTGGTCTAATAATAACGTTTGAAAAAAAACATAGCCAAAGGTGTCATATCCTGTAAGCCAAAACATAGACTCTTGCCTGAACATTAAAAGAGCATCAAGGTTTTGCTCTTTCATAGACTTTAATGTTGCTAGTTTTCTTTTTTCAAATTCCTGTTTGCTAAAGTGTAGTGCCATAATAAAAACTATAACTTTTAAAAATATTAAGCACAAGTAGGCTTAAATTTTTATTTGTTCATATTAAAACGAACCCAAATTAATCTTAATTATTAAGGTTTTTTTAAATAATATTCTAAAAATTAATGAATAATTGCTTTAGCAGTTCCGAGTTGAGCTACTTTTCCAGTATAAAGACCTTTACCTAAAATTGGCACAACACCAACAGTTGACCCAGTAAATACATAAAAATCTTTATCAAGATTTACTTTATCTTTTTTCAATTCATTCAACACAAACCTAAGTGAGTTTAATGGATTTATGTAAACAGTGTTTGTATTTCCATTAACATTTTGCCCAATTTTTTTATTAGCAATTTTTGTCTTTAAGTTTCCAATATTAATTCTTTTGTATTTTTTCTTTTGCCCAATTAAAAACTTAACGTTAGCACCAAAATCACTACATAAATCACCAAAACTAGTTATGCCTTTTTTCTTCTGTCTATAACCGACAACCTCAATACAAGGAGCCATATGTGAAATGTGCTTTGTCACATTTTTCATAGTAATTGATCCTTTGGATGAAAAAAAGTTTTTCTTAATTAGGTAACAAACCTCGAGCTCTATACCTAAAGTAGATTTATTAATTTTTACTTTTTTTCCACTTTTTATAAAATTCTTTTTAAAAATAGAAGCATAGAAGGGCTTCTTTTCTTTAAGTTTTTTCATGACAGGTATACCAGTTCCTGCAGCTTTAAATCCAATTATTGGATCCTTAACTTTGCTTTCACATAATTTTCTTAATTTTTGAGCTTCACTTAATTTTTTTGTAAATTTTACTGGAATGGGTGCAATTATTTTATTGTTAACAAATGCATTAACTAATTTATCTGCTGTTTTTTCTAATAAAGTTTTTTTCATTCTTGGATGTTTAATATAGTTGCAGGATCTAGTCTAGTCCCAAACCAATTAAGTCTAATATCAAGATGAGGTCCGGTTGATCTACCCGTTGTTCCAATAGTTGCAATAATATCTCCTTTTTTAACGTGGTCACCAACGTTTACAAAAATTTTATTCATATGCATATATAGAGTTGAAATTCCATGACCATGATCAAATATTAAAGTAGCGCCCGTATAAAATAAATCTTTTTCAGCCAAAGTAACAACTCCATTATTCATTGCCTTAACAGGTGTACCCTTTTTTTGAGCGAAATCTAAACCATAGTGGGGCCATTTAGGTATACCATTTAAAATTCTTTGACTGCCATAAACGCCTGTAATTATTGCGTCATCAACAGGGATAATAAATTTTTCTTTAAAAAATTGTAAGTCACTTTCAATTTCTCTAGCATCAGCAATTAATTTATTTTCTTTTTTTATTCTTGTATAAAATTCTTCTGGTGGTGTAACTTTTTTCTTAGGTAATCCTTCAATTTTTTGAATATTATATTTTCTTTTTTTAATCTTTTTTATAATTTTGTTATCATTTTCAGTTATTACAATGTCAAATTTTCTATCCTTTTCAATTCCAAATGCAAAAAAACCATCATTAGAAACTTTTACTTTCTTTTTATCTATAAAAATTTTTGAACCAGGATTTGTTTTTCCAATAATGTAATGTCCTTGAATGAATTTTCCTTCAAACTCTATTGCATGAGCTTGTGTTGAAGAAAAAAATACTACTAATAAAAGTAATTTATATATTATTTTGCTGTCCATCCACCATCGACTAGAATTGATGTGCCTGTAACCATCGAAGACGCTGAAGAGGCTAAAAAACAAACGCTTGTTGCTACATCACTTTCAGTGGCTAATTTACCCATAGGAATGTTCGATAAAGCTAGCTTTTTAAACTCTTTATTTTTAAAAAACCTTTTAACCATTGGTGTTGCAACAAAAGTTGGGGCTACAGTATTTACTCTGATATTGTATTTAGCAAGTTCCACACCCATTCCTTTCGTTAAACCTTCTATTCCAAACTTTGTCATATTGTAGACATTTCTACCTGCCATTCCAACATGACCAAGTTGAGACGACATGTTGATTATAGAACCAGCTCTTTTTTTATTTTTTAACATTTTTTTCACAACTAATTGAGCTACATTAAAAGCAGCTTTTAGATTTAGGTCTACTAGGTAATTCATGTTTTCTTGTTTAATTTTTTCAAATGGTTCTGGAATATTTGTTCCAGCATTATTTACCAAAATGTCTATAATCTTAATTTTATCTAATTTGTTTTTTAATTCTTTGTAATTCATTACATCACAATTAATCTTGATGACTTTACCTTTAATTTTTTTTATTTCTTTTTCAAGTTTATCAAGGTCTGATTGGGTTCTGCTTAATGCAATGATTGTTGCTCCAGCTTCTGCTAACGCAATAGAGCAGGCTCTACCTAACCCTTTACCCGCACCCGTTACTAATGCATATTTGTTTTTAAGATTAATTTTTTGTAAGTACATTTAAATAAATAATTTTAAATCAGTATAAATTAATTCTATTGCAACAACCAGTATAGCTATTAAACCAATCCAGGCTATCCATTTGTATTCATTAATCCATCTTGATATTACCGTAGCAGCTGTTGCCATAAGAATTATTGATAAAGCTAAACCAAATATTAGCAATACATAGTGATCACCAGCAGCACCAGCCACACCTAAAACATTATCTAAGCTCATTGTAAAATCAGCAAGAAGAACTGTCCATATAGCTTTCATGAAACTTGAATTATCTATCTTAACATCTTCATCACCTGACTGACCTTTGATGACATCTGTGTAGAGTTTGTAGACAATATAAAGAAGAAGCAATCCACCTATCAGTCTTAATCCAGTTATTTGCAGCAAGTATGCGGTTAACATGGTTAAGATAATTCTTAAAATTACCGCACCACCTATTCCCCAGAAAATTACTTTTTTTCTTTGTTCTATTGGAAACTTAGAGGCAACCATTCCAATTATAATGGCGTTATCACCAGCTAAAACTAAATCTATAAATATAATTTGACCTAATATTACAAGTTGTTCGGGTCCAAATAATTCTGCAAACATTAGTTGTTTAGTATCATATCAGCACCTTTTTCTGCAATCATTATTGTAGGAGCATTTGTATTACCTGAAGTGATATTAGGCATTATTGATGCATCTATAACTCTAAGATTTTTAATTCCATGAACTTTTAATTCATCGTCAACAACAGACATATCATCTTGACCCATTTTGCATGTCCCAACGGGATGAAATATTGTTTGAGCATAATCTGCTGCAGCTTTTAAAATTTCCTCATCTTCATTTAAGTGAATGCCCGGACGATATTCTTCAGGGCTATATTTTTTAAAAGTCTCTGATTCTAGGACAATTTTTCTTGTCAATTTAAGACCAGCAGCTGCAACTTTTCGATCTTCAGCGGTTGAAAGATAATTCATTTTAATTTTCGCATAAGTTCTAGAATCTTTATCTGTAATGCTTACATGACCTCTACTTGTGGGTCTTATATTTGAAACTGTTGGTGTAAATCCGTGAAAGTTATGATTTTTATTTGCACCTAAAGTATCCATACTCATTGGTTGAACGTGCCATTGTAAATCAGGCATTTCTAATGTTGGATCACTTTTGGCAAACATACATAGCTGACTTGCACCCATTGTCATTGGTCCACTTCTGTTAAATATATATTCTAATCCAATCAATAAATTTCCAAACAAACTGTTAATTTTTTTATTTAGAGATTTAATATTTTGAATTTTGTAAATTGGCCTAAACATTAAATGATCCTGGAGATTTTCACCCACACCATTTAATTCATGAACCATTTCAATTCCAAGAGCCTTTAATTTATTTGAATTGCCTATTCCAGAAACTTGTAAAATTTGAGGAGAACCAATGGCACCAGACGATAGAATAATCTCTTTATTAGCGCTTATGGTAAATAATTGATCTTCAATCCAATACTCAACTTGTTTTGCAACTTTATTTTCAAAATTAATTTTTTTAACATGAGCCTTTGTGATTATTTTTAAATTTGATCTTTTTTTGACGGGGTTGAGATAGCCAACAGCAGTACTGCATCTAAAGCCATCTTTTTCAGTTACCTGAAAATAACCACAACCATGGTTATCCCCTGTATTAAAATCTTTTGTTTTGGGTATGCCAAATTCTTCAGCAGCATTTTGAAATTCATTTAATAGCGGTAGCTTAATTCTTTGATCTGAAACTGACAGAGGTCCACCAATACCATGAAACTCACTTTTACCTCTTTCCTGATCTTCTGCTTTTATAAAATAAGGTAAGACATCTTCCCAGCTCCACCCTTTGTTTCCTAACTGTCGCCAAATATCATAATCTCTATGTTGACCTCTTACGTACAGTAAACCATTAATAGAAGAGCTACCTCCTAAAGTTTTACCTCTTGGGTATTTTATGGATCTATTATTCATAGTCTCATCAGGCTCTGTATTGTAGCACCAGTCTACATCTGGATTGTGCATGGTTTTAAAATAACCAACTGGAATATGTATCCAGGGATAATTATCTTTGCCCCCAGCTTCAATTAAAAGAACTTTATGATTAGGATTTTCTGATAATCTATTTGCTAGCACGCACCCCGCTGATCCAGCTCCTAATATTATGTAATCAAAATTTTCCATTAGATTAGAATGTTTATAAACCCAAAAAATAAAAATACCACTAATTGCAATGATTTGGGGGCAAATATCACCGTATATTAATGCTTGTTTTAGATTTTATTTTAATACACTCTTCTTTTTTTAAAAAACAACAGAGAGGGAAAATTAATATGAAAAAAATCATATCATTATTTGTAGGATCTCTTCTTCTAACTGTCATGACAGTTACAGGAGCTTCTGCACAAACTCTTAAGTGTCAAACCGTAATTAGTGCAAAAGCTGATGAAGTGGTGATGTTGAAAGACTTCACTGATACAGTTACTGAACTAACGAGTGGATCACTTAAGTTCGAAATTATGCCAGCAGGATCAGTGGTTGGTGTTAAAGAAACTTTAGATGCCGTTGATAAAGGATTAATCGATTGTGGTTTTGCTTGGACTCACTATTGGTCAGGCGATCACCCAGCAGCTATGTTATTTGGTTCGCCAGTAGCAGGAGCAGGTGTTGGTATTGATAATATCGCATTCTTATCTTGGTTCCAATATGGTGGTGGTAAAGAACTTTACGACCAACTATGGACTGAAATGGGAAGAGACATCAAAGGCTTTATGTTACAACCAGTAGGCCCTGAAGCTTTAGGTTGGTTCAAAGAACCAATTAATAGCATGGCTGACTTTAGAAAGTACAAGTTCAGAACTCCTCCGGGAATACCTGGCCAAACTTATAAAGACATTGGTGTAGCTTCTGTTGCAATGGGTGGTGGAGATATTTTACCAGCTCTTCAAGCAGGAACAATTGATGCTGCTGAATGGTGTTGTCCTAAGCCGGATATGACATTTGGTTTCCATAAAGTTCTAAAACATTACTACCTACAAGGTCTTCACCAAGTAGTAGTAAATGCTGATTTCTATATTACAGGCTCTAAATACAAAAAGATGTCTGCTTTAGAGAAAAAAGCTTTAGAAGTTGCTGCGAATGCATCTTTATCAAAATCAATGAGTTACAGAATATATGAAAATGGAAAAGCTCTACATGAGCTAACTACGAAGCATGGTGTTATTTTACATGACACTCCTGCTGACTATTTCCCAGCATATATGGGTGCAGCAAAAGCAGCTTTAGAAAAAAATGCAGCTAAGAACCCATTCTTTGCTAAAGTATGGCAGTCACAAAAAGATTTTGCTGACATAGCTGTACCTTTTTGGTCTGGATCTCAAATGTCTAATGCTAAGCTTGGAATGGCTCACGCAGAAACATTAAAGTAATATTTAGATAAAAAATAATCACAACTAAAGCGGACTTAATGGCCCGCTTTAGTTTTTTTTTACAGAATTTATTTATGCCAAGAAACCACGACTCCCAAAAACCAAAAGAAGAAATCAAGCCTATGAATCTTGATATTTCTGATGAAATGATTGCTGAAAGAAGAGGTGGTTCAGGTCCAATGCCTAAAGACATGCCTAAATGGATGGCATTAACTATTACAAAAATTGATTTCGCCAACAAGTGTATTGGCAACGTGGTTTGTTGGATTATCATACCCTTGATATTTGCGATGGTTTATGAGGTTTTAGCTAGAAAACTTTTTAATGCTCCAACGATGTGGGTGTACGATATGAGTAGGTTTTTTTATGGTGCACTATTTATGCTTGGTGCGGGTTACGCTTTATCAAAAGGTGTTCATATAAGAGCAGATTTTTTATATAGAAATTTTAAAACCACTACGCAAGGCAAAGTAGATTTTTGGTTATATATATTATTTTATTTCCCAGGATTAATTGTCTTTTTATATATGACCACTGGCTTTGTTCAGGAATCAATTATGAGAGGTGAAAGAGGTATGGACACAGCTTGGATGCCCTACATGTGGCCAATTAAATCATGTTTATGGTTAGGAATAGTATTTTTACTTGTTCAAGGAGTATCAGAATTATTTAAAAGTTATTGGGCAGCCACTAAAGGTGTGTGGCCAGGGGGAGAGGAGTAATGTTATCAGAATTTATGGATCCAGCTATCTTAGGCTTTATCCTTATTGGTGTAATGCTATTTTCCATATTTGTAGGTTTTCCAATTTCATTTACTTTAATATTTCTTGGTTTTTTCTTTGGGTATCTAGGATTTGGTAAATTGGTATTTTATTTAATGACCCTACAGTTTTCAATGGTCATGACCGAACAAACTCTTGCAGCTGTCCCACTCTTTGTCTTTATGGGAATAATGATGGAGCAAGCTGGGTTAATGGAAAGATTATTTTCAGCATTTCAATTAATGTTAGCCAAAGTAAGAGGCTCTTTATATTACGCAGTACTATTTGTTTCAGTTATTTTTGCAGCAGCCACAGGAATTGTTGGAGCGTCAGTAACAATCTTAGGAATAATGGCGGCTAAATCGATGAACAAATCTGGTTACAATGTTAGATTAGCAGCAGGAACAATTACAGCCGGAGGAACCTTGGGTATTTTAATTCCACCAAGTATTATGCTTGTTGTAATGGGACCAATAATGGAAATACCAGTTACAGATTTATTTGCTGCAGCAATTATTCCAGGAATATTATTAGCAACACTTTATGCTGGTTATACAACAATTAGATGCTGGATAGATCCAAGTTTAGGACCAGTTCTACCAGTTGAGTTAAGAGCTACTAGCATGGTAGCTGTTTGGAAAGAATTCTTTATTGGATTAGTTCCACCTGCAGCATTAGTATTTGCTTCACTTGGAAGTATTTTATTTGGCTTTGCCACACCGACAGAGGCTGCTGGTTGTGGTGCAATGGGCTCATTATTATTAGCTCTTGCTTACAGAAAATTAACATTTGGAAGATTACAAGAAGCTTTAGTTAAAACTTTAGAAATTTCTGCATTAATAATGGTTCTTGTTGCAGCATCAAACTTTTTTGGAGCTGTATTTTCTAGATTAGGAACACCAATGCTACTAACCGATTTCTTGCTAGGTTTGGAGATGAATAGATACTTAATTCTTGGAATGATTATGGTTATGATTTTTCTTTTAGGATGGCCTTTAGAGTGGGTACCAATTGTTATGATTATAGTGCCAATTATACTGCCATTAGTTGAAGCACTTGGGTTCAATTTAACTTGGTTTGCAATCCTTGTTGCAGTAAACCTCCAGACCGCCTGGCTCTCACCGCCTGTTGCTTTATCAGCTTATTTTTTAAAAGGTGTAGTTCCAGAATGGGATCTTAAAGATATTTACCACGGGATGATGCAGTTTATGGTTATCCAAGTTATTGGCTTAATTTTAATTATAGCATTTCCACAGATTGCTTTATGGCTTCCAACCTATCTATATGGACAGTAGATTTTATTAGTTTATTATCTAAAGAGTGAATCAAAATAAATCAAAAAATAGTCTAATTAACTGGGAACTAGTTTCAGTTAATCCTAATGATAAAAATTGGGATTGGAAAGATTTATTCTGCTTTTGGGGTAATAATATTCAAAGTGTAATTGGATTTTCTCTTATAGCATCACTTTATTTGGTTTATGAGCTAAATGTTTTTGTTGTTTTATTTGGAACACTAATAGCCTCAGTTTTTATCTATTTTTTTGCTAATCTTATTGGAAAACCATCACAAAAATATGGCCTACCTTTTTCAGTAATCTTAAGAAGTTCCCTGGGAATAAAAGGAGCAAAATACATCGGTCTCTTTAGAGGTTTGGTTGGTATTTTCATGTTTGGTATTCAAACTTATTTTTTATCGAGATTGTTTAGTTTTTTAATAAGAATTTCTATTTTTTCTTTTGACAGCGCTATTTTAGATCATGATATTTTTTTAATTTTTCTTTTAGGATTAAATATTATTGATTGGGTATCATTTGTCTTTACCATTATTTTGCAAGCCTTCTTGTTTAGTAAAAGCCATCAATTTAATAGATTTATTATAAGATTTTCAGCTGTAACCGTATATTCAGGAATGTTGATATTTTTTTTAGTAGTATTTCTTTATGACGTTAAAATTATTTCAGCAGCATTTGCAGACATTTTTTCAATTAATAATCTTTTTGATAAAGGTAATTTAGCTCCACTAATTACAGTTGTAGGTACGGTTTTTGCATTCTTCTCAATCATAATTGTAAATTATGGTGATTTTAGCAGGTATGTAAAAAATGAAAATGAATTAAAAAAAGGCAATTTAAGTTTAATTCTAAACTTATTATTATTTTCTTTTTTTGCTGTCTTTATTGTTATTGGTGCAGATATTTTTTTAAATAAAAATTTAGAAAATATGGAAAGAATATTAACAAACCCAACAGACATCATTGGAAAAATTGATAATACAAAATTAACTATAATAGTTTTATTTTTTATAATTTTTTCATCAGCATCTACAAACTTAATTGCTAATTATGTGCCAACACAAAATACATTGCTAAACCTTATGCCCACTAAACTTAATTTAAAAACTTCAGCAGTTATTATTGCTCTTTTAGGTTTTGTTATTGGTATTTTTTGGTTACCACTATTGAGCCAAATTGGAATTTTAGCGTTTGTGGACACTTTTGGAGCATTTTTTGGACCTCTATTTGGCATTATGGTTGTTGATTATTATTTAGTTAAAAAAACTAATTTAGATAATAAGGATATTTTTTCTCTAGAAAGGAATGGTTTATATTTTTACTCTAATGGCTGGCACATTAAAGCTATCTATTCCTTAGTTTTAGGTTTTATTTTTGCTGCTTCAACAATTTGGAATGAAAGTTTAATGTATTTTCATTCCTACTCATGGATGATTGGAGCTTTTATCTCTTCATTAATATATTACCTACTAGCTAGTAAATAGTTTTATGCATCAATTTGATTTAAAAAATAAAACAGCAATTATTACAGGCGGAGCCCAAGGGTTTGGTCTTGATATTGCCAAACGTTTTTTAAACTCTGGTGCAAAAGCTATTATTTGGGACATTGACGAAGATGAATTAAAAAAAGCTGTTAAACAATTAGATAACCCAAATCTTTCATATAATATTGTTGATGTGTCTAATTTTAAAAATGTTAAAGAAATTGTGGATGAAATAGCAAAATCTTCAAACATCGATATTTTAATTAACAATGCTGGAATTACTGGCTCAACATCATCACTTTGGAATTATGATGTTGGTGAGTGGAATAAAATTGTTCAAATTAACTTAATGGGCACTTTTAATTGCTGCAAGTGCGTGGTGCCTTATATGATTAAAAATGACTATGGAAGAATTGTTAACGTTGCTTCTGTAGCGGGAAAAGATGGAAATGCTAATGCAAGTGCGTATAGCTCAGCTAAAGCTGGTGTTATTGGATTAACCAAATCATTAGGAAAAGAATTGGCTGATAAAAATATTGCTGTCAATGCTGTTACGCCAGCAGGGGCCAAAACAAGAATTTTAGACCAGATGTCAAAAGAACATGTAACGAGAATGCTATCAAAGGTTCCAAGAGGTAGATTTTTAGAAATAGAAGAATTTACATCTCTTATTTGCTGGCTTTCATCTGGGGAAAACTCATTTTCAACGGCTGCTGTATTTGATATTAGTGGCGGTAGATCTACTTACTAACCGTAGTTTTAAGTATCTCAATATCAGTTTTCTTTTCTTTTGATATGACGGGTGCTAGTAAAATTATTGACCAATAAATTAATAGTACAAATATCGAAATTGATTTCATACTACCTATTTATCGAGCAATGGTGATCTTAGCTTGTTTAAAGTATGTTCAAATGTTGTTTTTTAAAAAATATTAGGTATATCATTTCTTTATGAAAAAAATTTTTCTGACAACTTTACTAATCTCATTCATGATTTCAAGCAGCGTTATAGCTGAAAAAGTTACTGTTTTTAATTTTACTGAAGATGAATTTGAAACATTACAGGTTAAAAGAGTTAAAGGTGAAACAACATGGAGCCTAGGTTCTGATGAAAATGGCAATTTTATTAAAGCAGAAGCCGAAGGTAAAGGCTCAGGCTTAGGTAAAGAAGTAAAAATTGATTTATTAAAAACACCTTTTATTAATATTACATGGAAAGTTGAAAAGGATTTATCTGGAATAGTAGAAAATAGTAAAAAAGGGCACGATTATGCAGCTAGAGTATTCGTCATAAAAAAAACTGGTCTTACAACTTTATCTAATAGAGCTATAAATTATGTATTTTCAAGCAATAATGACATTGGAGAAAATTGGCCTAGCCCATACACAAAAAAGTCAATTGATTATGTGCTATCCACAACAAAAGATAATCTAAATGCCTGGGTCACTGTTAAAAGTAACGTTAAAGAAGATTTTTTGAGCTTATTAGGATTAGAACTTAATGACATTACTGGTGTTGCGATAATGACAGATACAGATAACTCAAAATTAAAGGCTATATCTTATTATCAGGATATTTATTTTTCTGCAGAATAATAATTATTTAATAATTTTTTTAAGAGCAATACTCAAAAATGATAGAAGTATAGCAACGACAACATCTTCTATTGGCGCAGCATTCGGTACTGCAAAATTCCAGGTAATTACACCAATTAACCAAATTAAATAAATTTTCATTAAAAATAATATATCTTACTTTACTATTAAATAATTTTTTTTTTGTTAGAATAAAGTGATGCATGAAAATTTTTTTCACAAACTTAAAGTCTATTACGAGGATACTGATGCTGGCGGCGTTGTTTATTATGCCAATTACTTAAAGTTTTTAGAAAGAGCTGGAACAGAAGCTTTAGTTACATTAGGTTTTAATAATAAAAAAATTAAAGAAGACTTCGGATCTCTAATTGTAGTTAAATCATGCAATATAGAATATAAAATTCCTGCTCATCTTGAGGATGAGTTGAGCATTAGATCTTTTGTTAAATCTATAACAAAAACATCTTTTTTTATGAATCAGTTTATCACAAGAGGAGAAGATCTAATAGCTGAAGCAAAGATACATCTAGTTTTTGTCAATAAGGAAGGAAAACCGATGAGAATACCTGACTCTTTGTTTCAGGACTTTAAACCTTACTTTTGTGACACCATTAAGCTTTAGAGAATTTTTTAGCTATTTTAAGAAGGTTTATCATTTTTTTTGTATTAATAATTTTAGTGTTAACATTACGTGGACTTGGGTGGTAACAGGGAATTAAAATTTTCCCATCTGGTAGGTTGTATTTAGCACCATGTATAAAAATTAATTTATTATTAATTGTATAATTTTTTTTATAAAATTTTATACAATTATCAAATGCAATTTTTCCTAAGGTTATTATAACTTTTAAGTTTTTTAAATTTTGAATTTCATTATCAAAATAATTCGAGCAGTTGCTCAGCTCTATATTTAGTGGCTTGTCATCAGGTGGTACACATTTTAAAATATTAGTAATATAGGTACTATTAAGTTTCAAACCATCTCTACTATGTATGGATGTGGGTAAGTTAGATATACCCGTCTTATGTAGGCATTTAAATAGAAAATCACCAGACTTGTCACCAGTAAATGCTCTGCCTGTTCTTGTTCCACCGTGAGCTGCTGGCGCAAGACCAATAATCATTAATTTTGCATTAATGTCTCCAAAGCCAGTAACTGGTTTTCCCCAGTAAACCTCTGATATATTTTGTTTTCTTTTTATACTTGAAATTTTTTTACTAAATTTTATTAACCTGGGGCATTTTTTACATTTAATTATTGTATTATTCAGTTTTTTAAATTTAATGTTCATCAATGAAGCTAATTAAAATTATTCTATTCTTACTTATATCTTTCAATACGTCATTAAAAGCTAATTCAGAGGATAATGTGCAGAACATATTAAACTAAGGTGGGAAATTAATATTTATAAGACACGCTTATGTTCAAGGTGGAGGAGATCCAGATAATTTTGACATATCAAATTGTGCATCGCAAAGAAACTTAAATGAGGACGGTATTGAGCAATCAAAGAGAATAGGAAATTTTTTTTTAGAAAAAAATATAATGATTGATAAAATACTATCTAGTGAGTGGTGTAGATGCAAGCAAACAGCCAAATATGCCTTTAAAAATTATGAAACTAAAAGTTTTTTAAATTCATTTTTTAGTCAAAAATTCGCTGATAACAAAGACAAACAAATCAAAGAATTAAAAGAATATATAAAAAAATGGAATGGTAAAAGTAACTTAATATTTGTAACACATTATGTTGTAATTTTAGAAACTTTAAACATATCTGTTTCGTCGGGTGAAATTGTTGTTGCAGATAAAGACTTTAATATTCTTGCTAGACAAAAAACTTCAAATAATTAAAACTATATTTTATTATAAAAAAATATAGAATAAGTATATGTCATCAAAAAAAGCAATGAAGTTAGCGCAAAAGCAAGCTTTTGCAAAACATCGAAGCAATATTACAGATACTAAGTTTGGATCAAAAAAATTAAACTTTGTTAATAAGCCTAATAAGGCTAGCGTTACAAATAAAAAATCTTAACTTTCTTCCTCATAAATTTCTACTTTACTACAGGTAGATATTTTTGAAATAGCTTCTTCACCATTAATTACTGTTTTAATGTTAATCATGGGATTATTTTTTT
>Ga0209089_10003177_pt1 | contig 14131 bp, 10 predicted proteins | sample ArcticOcean_MG_C_FD_187431 | JGI IMG/M metagenome (GOLD analysis project Ga0209089, IMG submission 187431) | Marine microbial communities from western Arctic Ocean - ArcticOcean_MG_CB2_150 (SPAdes) (version 2) | ecosystem: Environmental > Aquatic > Marine > Oceanic | place: Arctic Ocean: Canada... | reverse complement strand
CCAATGGGTGTTTGCAGTGACTACCCATTGATTCAAGAAAGCACCGTAGCACCTGTTTCAGTAGAGATAATCACTCCATCTTTAATCCGATGAACTGACAACACCGCTTCAGGTGTCGAACCGTTATCGAAGGCTACAAACGCATGTTCAACGCCAATTTCATCATTTTCGTAAATGATTCGATTCCGAGTTCGTGTGAATGAACCACTCATGGCCCAACCGATAATATCTGCCTTTGCTAAGACTATATCATCAAGATGCATTACAAATTTGTAATCATCAGACACTAACTCGTTTAGCATCTCTTCGTTCTTATTATCAACCGCTTGCATGAATCTTTCAATAACAGACATATTCAGACCTCTTTAGGTGTCTCCTCCGACACATGCCCATCTATTTCAAAGGTTAGCATTTAGGTAAGGTCAAGGTTGTAGTGAAGCCCAACATTCACCTTTCGAGCCAAGGAAGCATGCATAATCATCCTGCCCAATTGCACCATATTTCTCAACTCAACAATCTCCCTTGAAGGCAGACAACGCCGCCAAATAAGTTCAACTTCCTCATTGAGCAGAGCCAATCTCCTCTGTGCTCTTTGCATTCTCCTGTTACTCTTGACTAGCCCGAGGTCATCACTCATGGTGGAGCGCAGTTGTGCTCGGTCGTGGACCAACGGTGCATGTTCCTCTAGGTCAGCAAGCCCTTCCGCTCGCCACTCAGGTAGGTTGGTTTTTTCTTCTGCCGCGCTCGTTAACCACTCAAGCACCCTAAGCCCTGCCCGGTGAGAGAATACCACCGCCTCAAGCAACGAGTTGCTGGCTAGTCGGTTCGCCCCGTGAAGTCCTGTGCAAGCAGTTTCGCCAATGGCAAATAACCCATCAACTAATCTGTCACTTTTCACACTGAAGGTGGGGTCATCGGAGTTGAGGTCACGTTGCCAAACTTCTCCCCATTCATTAACCGCTAATCCCCCCACAATATAGTGGGCTGCAGGTGCTACTGGGATTGCATCAATGCCAATTTTTAAGCCATTTTCAAGCATTTTACCGGCTATATTGGGGAATCTAGTTGCAAGATGTTCGGCATCTAAATGCTCAGTTACTAGCAATACATGATGGCGGCCACTGCGTTTTAATTCAGCATCAATTGCCCTAGCGACAATGTCGCGAGTGGCAAGACTTCCGCGTGCATCAGTTTTGCGTATAAATGAGAAATCGTTTGGGTCAGCGGTGGCATCAGTCTGTTTGGCTTGATGCCAGTTGTCAAGGTCTTCTGCAGTCATCAAGACAGCGCCATCACCCCTTACTGCCTCTGAAATCAGGAAGGGATTTGAATCTCCGTTACTGTATGCTGTGGGGTGGAATTGGGCGAATTCTAGGTCTGCAACAGCAGCGCCAGCTCTGACAGCCATAGCGATTCCATCTCCTGTTGCAACCGATGGATTTGTGGTGTGGCGCCATAACTGACCAGCGCCTCCGGTGGCAATTAGAACAGCGCGGCTTGGCAGAGTAAAAACAGAGCCATCAGAATTGAGGCACCATAGACCAGCGACTTTTCTTTCATCCGAATCTCTATCATCTAAAATAAGGTCAAGAGCAAGGCAATCTTCGTAGATTGTAATTCTCTCTTCTGAGCGACAAGAGGCAATCAATGCGCGTTCTATTTCAGCCCCGGTTGCATCTTTTGTGTGTAGGATACGACGTTCATTGTGACCGCCTTCCATGGCTAAATCGTAAGCACCAGTCTCTTCTTTGTCGAAGTTTACACCTTCACTCACTAAGTCTTGGATTCTGGCTGCCGCCTCATTAACGACCATGCGTACGATTCTTTCATCGCCAATACCGGCTCCAGCCTCTAGTGTGTCACGAATATGCGCCTCAACTGCTTCTGAGTTATCGGTGTCTAGAACCCCTGCGATACCACCTTGAGCGCGGTTAGTTGACGAGTCTGAAAGCCGTTGTTTAGTTACTAGCGCAACATTTTGCCCAGCCCTGGCACAACGAGTTGCAACGAACAGACCGGCGATACCTGAGCCGACTATGGTTACATCTACCATGCAGAGGCCTCCGGGTCATCGCCTCAAGCCCATATGAATTGAAGGTTACTCTTCGGCATCCTATATTCAGGTGCAGGAGAGTTGTGTTTTACACCCCTTGTTACAAAACTACTAACAATCTCCGACGACTCCTTATCAATTGTGGCAAAGGCGAAGCCGTTGATTCTCGCCATTGTCGGTGTTCTTCTTTTGTCATTTGTGGTTTACAATGTTGAAGTTGGATTGTACTACTTTCAGTACCCTGACCAACTAGTTCATTACAAAATGGAGATTATGGAATTAATATCAGGTAATTGTGATAGGCAGGTCATAAACGCTGATTTAGCAGACCATCAAAGCAATCAATGCCTATCTCCTTTAGGCACATATTATGCAATTGATATCATTATTGCAGCAGTTGGATTCGTGTTTTCAATTTCAGCACCAATATCTGCTTTGAAGCAATCTGGAAAATTAAAGATTTCAAGAGGTTGGTCAAAAAATATGGCCCGACTGCGTCTTGTTTTAGGTGTTAGTTTAATCACAATCGCAGTTTGTGATGCGATTGGTTTGCTGACAACTGAGGGACAACCTCTTGATTGGGCACAGGTTCTAGGGATACCGATGCCGGCATTAATAGTTGAGATTTCACTCCTGATTTTGGGCGTCATGGTCATCAAAAAGGCTGTACGTCGCCTCAAGTCAAAGCCAAAGTCTGAGTTTACTGAACCATGGCAAATGGCTGGTGCTAGTGACTTCCGAGGCTCGCTTGAAAAGAAGGACAAAAGCACCAAGAAAGGTGGTGTGATGACCGTCGGTGACCTCCGTTCTGCACTCTCACTAGATCAGTACGAGGATATCTTTCAACTTGGCACTAGTACAAGTGACGATATTTCGGTTGGTCGAACTTGCCACTATTGCAATGGCCAAGGTTGCACGCAATGTGATTTCAAAGGCGAACTCACGTGAGATGGGTGGTTTTACCCAGCAAGATTTAATTTAATTTCCCTCCGACTAAATGTTGTGTGGGAATGAACTGCTGAGAAAAGTCCTATCTCGTGATATTATCGCGAGTTGTTGATAGATTCTATGAAACGCTTGACGGCGCTTAAATTGAGGTCTTCAAACCGCCCCGCCGCGCGTGTCGGACCACCATCATTTATAGCCCCTTGAAATCCCCCGAAGAATTCGTAGTCGCTTTTCGCGGCCAAAAAGCAGGGGATGGGATACTTGCATCTAAAAGCAATAGAAATGGAGAATTTTAAATCGTTCAAAGGAGAAGTTGTAATACCGTTTGAAGTAGGTTTTACAGGGATAACTGGGCCTAATGGTTCTGGCAAATCAAATTGTGGTGACGCACTACAGTTTGTGTTAGGTGCGAAAAGTTCGAAAAGCCTACGCGCTGAAAATGTTGGTCAACTTATTTTCAATGGTGGCAAACGCGGAAAGGCTGCAAAGAATTGCAAAGTCACCCTCGTTTTTGACAATCCAAAAGATTCCTCTGGAAATCGGAGATTGATGGTTGATACAGACGAGGTTCTCCTGACAAGAACTGTCAGGCTAAGCCGTAAAGGCAATCCCAACTCAGCTTATTACCTCAATGAGAGGCCTTCTACTGCAACTGAATTCCGACGTCTCTTGACAGGAGCAGGTGCTAGAGGAGATGGCTACAACATCGTGCTCCAGGGTGATGTGACCCACCTTGCTACAATGACTGACAGGGCTCGCCGCAAAGTGCTAGAAAATGTTGCAGGTGTGACTTCTTATGACGATGAGATTCGGAAGGCGAATCGCCAGCGTGACAAAGTTGAGCAGTATCTAGAACAGATTACTCTGCTAGAGGATGAAATCAATAAACGAATCAAAACCCTGGCTAAAGAACGCGAGCAAGCGATGAAATATCGCGATTTGAAAGAATCTTTGGAGGCCGCTCGCAGAACTTTGATGCACTCTCGCCACCGTAGCCGATTGGAAGAAATTGAGTTGGTTACAGATGAGCGAGGTAACTACATTCTACGTCTCAGCGAAATTGGTGAAGAGATTGAAGCCGATAACAAGCAAGAATTGTCGATTGATGATGAGTTGGCTGAAATTCAGCGCCAATTGAACGAAGTGCTTGGCGATGATGGCAAAAAATTAGGCGACCAACAGCGCCGTTTGGAAGTCGAAGTTGAAACTAGAAAGGACCGTATTTCTGGTTTGAAGGAAGACATAGACGATGCCGGTGATGAACAAGAAGTTCTCCTCGCAGAACGAGTTGAAGCGGAACAAGCACTAACCAATCATGAAGAATCTCTAGATTCGGCAAGAACAACACTCAATCAGGCAGAAGAGGACCTTCAAGACGCTGCAGATGTTGAAGAAGATGCTCGGTCTGCCCTTGATTCTGGAGACAAAGTAGTCCACGAACTAAACCGTGCTTTCGGCAAAGCCACCGAGGCAGTTGAAAAGACTCAAGAAGTTGAGAATAAATCAATACTAAAGGCAGGTGCTGAAATTCAGAATGTAGAATTTTTGCACCAACAACTTGCAGACTTAGAAGGCGCTCTTGATGAAGCAAGATTGAATCGCGATGACCTATTACTTCAAGGTGAAGACTTAGATGCTAATGCACCAGAACAAGACCGCACAAAATTGGCTGAAGAGTTAGCACGAATCCAACGTCAAGAACGCGGCTTGCTTGATGATGTGCAAAGATCAGAGGAACAATTACGCGATGCGGAGATGTCCTTGGTCAGAGCCCGTGGTGAACTTGAGAATCGTAGTGGTAGCACTACCGGCATGGCCCGCGCAGTGAAGGCAGTATTGGAACTCAGAGATTCGGGAGATGTTAGAGGGATACTCGGCTCGATGTCCGAACTTTGCACCCCAAAAGATTCCCGGGATGAAGAAGCACTCGCTTACGCAATGGGTGGCGGAATGAACAGTATTGTAGTCCGTGATGATGAAACCGCTTCCCAGTGTATATCATGGCTACGAAAGAACAAGGCGGGACGGGCAACTTTCCTTCCATTGAATCGTTTACAGTCTCGCCGCCCTGGTGGCCGTTCTGTGATGGTTTCACGCCAACCTGGTGTAGTAGGATTCGCTTCTGACTTGTTGGATTATGATAATTCAATTGAACTCGCAGTCACCAATGTAGTACGGGATACTCTAATTGTTGAGACGATGGATGTTGCTCGTCGCCACATGGGCGGCGTCAGAATGGTAACTCGTACCGGCTCGGTCGTTGAAGGAAGTGGAGCGATGGTTGGTGGTTCAACAAGATCAAATAGACCACAATTTGGCGGCAAGATGGCTGGTAGTTCAGTCGTTGAGAAGGCTGAAGCAGATGTTGACCGCCTCAGTCTTGTTGCTGAGACTGTGCGAGCGGCATTGGCTACATTGCGACAGAGCGAGCATCAACTTCGTCAACGAATAACCAATCTTGCAAACGATGACCACGCTTTTGAATCTCGAGCTTGGAAAGAAGATTTAGGTCGTGCTGAGACAGCATTCAAAGATTCTGAGAGCAAAGTCACAGTTGCCTTGAAGAATTTAGAAAAAGCAACTACAAAACAGGATAAGGCTGAAAGCGTCGCTGAATTAGCCAAAAACGATCATCAAAATGCATTGCAAGCAAAGACCGATGCGGCAAGTGCGCTGCAAGAAGGCAGTCCACAACATCTGTCACGCCGCTTGCGCGATTCTCAAGAGCAGCGTAACGAAGCAGAGAGGGCAAAACTTTCTGCAAAGGGAACGCTGTCTGGTGGTGAGAACCAGTCAATTTTATTGACCAACCAAATCAAGGAATTGCAGCGACGTATTGATGAACAACAGTCAATCGCAGACAAGGCTACTAAGAAAATTTCAGACGCTGAATCTGAAATAAAAACTTACCAAGAGGAACTTGATATTGTGACAGAGGCCAACTCACAGATTACCGAGGAGTTTCGGGAATTAAACGACAAGAAAATTGAACTTCGCGAAGACCGTGTTAAACTGACAACACGTTTGGAACAAAAAGTACGTGACCGTGATGCGATTAACAAGCGAATCACAGACCTCAATCTTCAGATTCACCAAAAGAAACAAGCATTACGTGAATTAGATGCAGAAATGACCGAACTTGAAATCAAGCCAGCCTCTGATGATGAAATTCTACCGACGGTTCAAGAGGCTGAAGCATCAGTTAGAAATCTTGACCGCAGGGTTAGCAACCTTGGGGATGTTAACATGCGAGCGATTGAGCAGTATGATGAGGCAGAGGAGCGCAGTGCCAATTTGAGTACAGACTCAAAGCGACTGCGTGAGCATCGTCAAAGTCTGATTTCGTTAGAAGACCAACTTGAAACAGAACGCAAAGACCGCTTGACTACTGTGATGGATATCGTCAATGTGAATTTCAGTAGGGTATACCAACATCTCCAGCCGGGTGGAAGTGGGGAATTACGTTTTGAAAATCCAAAGAAACCATTCGAAGGCGGACTTCAAATGTGGGCCAGCCCACCAGGAAAGAAGAGCGGCTTGGGATTACTTTCCGGTGGGGAAAAATCAATGGCCGCATTGGCATTGATTTTCGCTATTCAGGATTATGAACCATCACCATTCTACTACTTTGATGAAGTTGACCAGAATCTTGACACATTCAATGCCGAAAACATCGCATCATTATGCAGGTTGCGTAGTGAGCAGGCGCAATTCATCATGGTTACTCTGCGCAAGGTCAGCCTACAATTGGCTGACCACCACATCGGAATTACTCACGCTGGCGATGGCTGCAGTAGAAGGATAACTGACTTTGACCGTGACCAAGCAATCGAAGTTGGAGACGCAGCCCACGAAGAACTAGAGGCAATTAAGAATACTAAGGCTGCGAAGGAAGCACTCGATGAATTACCAGCAGTTGAGGAGATGCCAAAGGCACCCGAAGAAATGGCCACGCCTGCTAGCCTTGGTGGTTTAGATATCGAAGATTTATTGGCTGCAAACCAAGAATCAGAATTGAAGGCTGAGGCCGAATTGGCCGAATTGGCGCAAGAAGCAGGGGAAGTTGATGCCGGATTGGCCGCTGAGGGTGAATTGGCCGAATTGGCGCAAGAAGCAGGGGAAGTTGATGCCGAATTGGCCGCTGAGGGTGAATTGGCAGAAGAAGCGGAAGATGATGGCACATTGTTATCTCTTGGTGACAGAGCAGAGGATTACCGGGAAGATATGGAAGAAAAACTCGAAGCTGCCTTGCCTATTGAGCAGGAGCAGAGAGATATTCTTGATGCTCGTGATGCTGAAGAAGAGGTTGACGATCTCGATATTGATGGACTCACAACAGATGAAGGTGAGTGATTTCAATGAGTAGTCTTGATTCAGAGACTCTGCGAGACGATATCATCGCAGAGATGATAGGTCATGATGAAAACCTCCCTCTAAACAAGAGCAGGTATGCTGAACATATTCAAGAATTAGTTGAGATGGAAGAAGCCGAGCACAAGGCTCTCAGTCACCCTTTTGACAGAAGTATTGCACTAGTTTTACAGATGTTTCAGGACGCAACACTTGACCCCTGGAATGTTGACCTAAATCGTTTCATTAAGTTGTTCAAAGAACGGCTTGAAGATGCTGAAAACGTCGATTTACCAACATGTGGCAGGCTCATTCGGATGGCTTGGCAAATCTTGCATGGCCAAGCGGCAAATCTGTTAGAGAGGGCTGAGAATGCCGACCAAGATATTGATGACGACTGGGATTACATTCCGAGTTGGCAGACAGAATACGATGATGACGACTTCCACTTCACTACTACAGTTCTGGCTGGTGAAGCAAGCGACGAATTACCAGGATTGTTTGATGGTCGTATCAAGCGCGATGCCGGCCGCCCAGTAACTCTCGCAGAACTACTTTCATGCTTATCAGAAGCACATGATGATGCGGAAGAGCGCCGCTTGAGAGAGAGTGCTAGAATAGAGCATGCATTTGATGTAAAGAATGCAATTGCCAATGTTAAGGGCCGAGTACACCAAGAGAACTTGGAAGAAGAAATACGTGCTACGTGGGCATCAATTAGAGAGTTATCACCTGAAGGCGAACCAGTTACAGTGAAATCAGTCACTGAGATACTGAAAGCCAAAGGAATTGACGCTGGTTGGGAGCCTGAAGATGCGGAAGCAGAAGGTGGAATAGTTGGATTTGTCTCAGCACTTTTCCTCACTCACAGAGGTTATACAGACATTTGGCAAACAGAATATCCAAATGGCGAGATATTCCTTCAGGATAAATGGCCTGAATTTGGAACATTTGATGCAATTACTGAACATCTCGCACCGGAAGTGGCGGCATGAGTGATGATTTAGAACTCACAACTCTCCTTGAAGCGACTTTGTTTGGCGCAGGGCGTTCAATACCTCAAGCAGAATTAGCAGAACAATTCAAAATCACCGAATCAACCATCAGAATGGCGCTTTTAGACTTGCAACAATTGATCACAAATAGAGAACAATCAGCGATTCAACTAACTGAAATTAATCGCTATTGGGTACTAGAAGTGAAACCCCGACTAGCCAATCATATCCCTAAGATTGCTAGGACAGAGATTCCAAAGAGGTTGCTGAAAACCGCAGCGCTGATAGCCTATCACCAACCAATGGCTCAGAATAAATTGGTTGAAATGGTTGGCCAGGTGACATACGAGCATGTTTCAGATTTGAGGGAATTAGGTCTAATTGACAAACGCAGAGATGGAAACACACGTCGATTAAGCACCACTAGGAGGTTTTCAGAATACTTTGGTTGCCCGCATACATCGACAGCAGCGGTAGCAGAATGGTTCAAAGAACAGGCTGCGGGCTTGGGTTTGACAGGTTCACAACTAGCTGATGCACTTTCTGGGGAAGAAGAAACGGATGGTGAAGATGTTGATTTTGGTCCTCCTGACGGGGAAATACCGCCTGAAGTTCACGAAAATGGCTCGTTGGCGCAAAGTTCCGAAGAAGAGTGATTTTCTGTTCCGTGAAGTGTTTTTTTATGGTAATCATAGGCCATTATTGGGTATTCAATAGGGTGCATTCAAGTAGTATGGGTTGGGCGAGGTGGAATTATGGCCGAAGGTCAAGTAAAGTGGTTTAATCAGAGCAAAGGATTCGGATTTATCGAACGAGATGAGGGAGATGACCTCTTCGTTCATATTTCCCAAGTTGAGGGTCGCATCGAAGATGGCGACAGTGTGGAGTTTGAGATTGGTGAGGGTCCGAAGGGTCCAAACGCAATCAATGTCCGCAAAGTCGATTGAGTTCAATACTCCTAATATGGTGCTTCGGCACTAGAAATTCACCTATTGCGGACTTGTTCAAGTGCCGTTTCAATTGCAGTAGCAGTAATCCTGCCAGATGCGCGAGCAATTTCAACAACTTTGTCAACCTCGTCATCATTAGCACCAGCAGTAACTGCCATATTTCTAGCGTGTAACTTCATGTGTCCGGCTTGAATTCCGACTGTAGCAAGCGCTCGAAGAGCACCTAAATTTTGCGCAATTCCAGCCGCAGCCATCACTTTGGCTAACTCATCAGCGCTTCTTGCACCCATTATTGCAACATTTGCCTTTGCAGTAGGGTGTACTCTAACTGCTCCACCGACTAAACCCACAGCCATTGGAAGTTCAATAGATCCGACTAGATTGCCATCAGCATCCTTCTCCCAATGTGTCAGGGAGCCGTAAACACGCTCGTGAGAGGCGTAGGAGTGGGCTCCGGACTCAATTGCCCGCCAATCCTGGCCACAGGCCACAGCGATGGCGGAAATAGCGTTCATGATGCCTTTATTGTGGGTTGTAGCCCTAAATGGGTCTGCAGCAGCAAAATGGTAGGCTTGTAGTATGCCTTCAATGACTTTGGCACCTTCTTCCTCTGTTTCCCCTGTATTGGCAATTTCTGACGGCGTGAAAGTTGCACTTACTTTTGCTAGACGATGAACCGCTAAGTTTGAAATAATCCTTAGTATTACGGTACCACCAGTCATCCTTTCCACTGTGGGGGCAATAGTTTCAGCCATTGTATTGACCGCATTTGCTCCCATCGCATCGCGGCAATCAACCAATAAGTGGACGATGACCATAGGTCCTGATTCTGTGTCAATAACTCGTGCTTCTATGTCTTTGCAACCACCGCCAAATTTGACTAAAATTGGGTCAACTTCGTTGCAGGCAGAGATCAATTCAGCAGCCCCAGAAAGGACTGCTTCTTTGGCAGTAAATGGGTCTTCACAACCGACTACTTGGATTTGTCCTATCATGATTGGTTCGGTGTTATTGGAGACAAATCCGCCGCTCGCATGGCAGCGTTTTGCCATATTGCTAGCGGCTGCTACAACAGAGGGTTCTTCCAACGCAAATGGGACTAGATAATGCTCACCATCAACGATGAAATTTGTTGCCACACCAACGGGTAAAGCGAGGGTCCCAACAACGTTCTCAATAATACGGTCTGCAGCAGACTCAGATAACTCCCCCATTGCTGCTAATGCATCCACTGCTTCTTGGTCTAATCCAGCTAGTTCAGCAATCATATCTCGGCGCTCTTTTACACTCAATTTGTAGAATCCTTTCAAGCGGCTATTATCAACAGGCATTGACTTCCCTCAACACTGATGCCCGAGCCGGACTCCCTAAAGCATTCCGAGCATTATCAAAACATCCAGATTACTAGTATGTGTGTTGTTGATGATACCATTCCCTACAACAATTGCCTATTGATTCCCTCGAGGAAAATGCGTTAACAAAGCGTTAATTCAAGGCGGATAACGGGTTAACGCTTATTCCGATGCGTTATTAACGCGTTAAAGCGGTAACTCAATTCCACTATCAAGCGAGATTTTGACAATAAAATGCCTCTCCGTTACTTGTTCAACGCTTCTGAACGCATCATTTTCATAACATAAAATGCGTAAATATGTTAAGTGGACTTCAAGTTCGCTCCTATTATGCAATCAGCAGCACTAGAGATGTTGAATCTCCCTGCCCTAAGGTCCAATCCTTTTGACACTAGACCCCTAAGTCGAGAACAGTTGGAGTTGATGGTTGGCAGAGATGAAGTGTTTACCGCTTTAGCTAACAATATCCGGCTCGCTTCCCCACGTGTTGTGGCAGTAGTTGGTGAGAAGGGTTCTGGGCGTTCATCATTGGTTCAATGTGTGGCTTCAACAGCCGACCAAATTCATACCGTATTTTGGCCATCTGGCGACCTAGTTACTACTATCCTACATCAGTTGTATTGTGACTTGATGAAGGACTTTGAAACACCTCCTGTGCACAGCCTGATGATTGACCGTTTGGAGGAAGAATTAGCAGGTCGAACAGGCCTTCTCCCAGTGATCATTTTTGACCATTCTTTACTCTCTGGCCCGGTACTTGCTGAGGTGCTTTCTCAACTGATGCCAGTATTGACAAAAATACGTGCTTTAACCATCATCACACTCACTCCAGGACAGAAATCTGGATTCCCCGAGGAACTACTCTCTGAGATGGATGTCACACCCCCTCTAGAATCACTCACCAGAGCCGAAATGGCGCGCTTGATTGCCAAGCGAGTTCACAAGGCGAGCCGTTCATCTTGGACGGCTCCTGAGGTGCTTCTTGATATGGCGATGAAAGAAAGTGGTGGCCATGTGGGTAGGGCGATGAGATTTTTACGCGACGTCGTAGATCACACGCGTGGCATGCCGCTGATTGATGGGCGCAAATTAGATTTGAAAGTTGAAGTTTCACCCCAGCCTACAACTGTTGTAAAAGATTCTACATTTCAGCGGGTTGCTGCTGCCACCCCGCCATTAAACGAAGTAAATGTCAAAGTTTCAGAAACTACTGAAATTGACTCACAACCTGCTGAAATACCGTTTTCTAATGAAATAAGAGAAGATAGCCCTTCGGGCTTAGAATCAGCAACTACAATCGAATCAACAGAAGATAGCCCTACGGGCTTAGAATCAGCAACTACAATCGAATCAACAGAAGATAGCCCTACGGGCTTAGAATCAGCAACTACAATCGAATCAGCAGAAGAGATACCTGAATTCGATGAAAGCCAGACCTTATTCCCATCATTATCAGATGCTGCAGATATGTGGAAGAATGTTGAAGGAGACAACGGTCCACAATTGGATTTGCAAGAAGATACGGGTGTTGAAAGTTCAATCCAAGACAAGGAAGAGTCAGCAATTCCTTCAAAATCAGATAATGAATCTGATTCTGTTGAATCTAGTTCAGGAATTGAGAATGAGAAACAATGGAAGAGCGAATTCAGCGATGAAATGGGAGGTGCCGAGATTCTAGAAATGGCGGACGGCACCGCGCCCTCATTTTCAGGTGGCCGTTTCGGTGGGCTTCGCTCACGCAATAAAAAGGCAAATATTGGCGCCCAAGCCGAAAATAAAGGTGCACCGAGAAAGACTCAAGGCCCTAGGGAAGCGAAGCCAAACGATGGGCAAACTGACCCTAACCAATTGCGTCAAATCAAAACCAATGACCAAAGCACAGAACTTTGGATTCAACCGGGCATGGATTCCCCCCTTGAAAATTCTCAAAACATAGAACCTCAGCAGATGCAACCGAGTGTGAATGCGCCAGCAAATACGCCAGATTCTGAAGCAATACCAAAGCCTACTGCACCATTTGAGGAGACAAAAGAGTGGCAAAATGAACCTCCAGTCGCAGAAGGTGAATCATGGGATGAACGACCAGAGGCAACCCCCGAAGAGGTTCTGACAGCGCTCAGTTCAATCAGCCGAGTTGCACCACCTCGGAAACCAGATGTTGTGCTTGATATCAACGCGCTAACCAACCTCAATGATGCTGAAACATTGATTCTGACTGAAGCAGTTGAGCGAGAAGTTTCTCCATCTGACAATTTACTTCAGGGTGAATTAGGAGTCGGCCGCCCTCGGCTTTCACAAATATTCAACGGATTACTGAAATCAGGTATTCTCACTGTGCGTAAACAAGGACGTAGTCGTATGTACAGGATAAGTTCACCAGCCAAAGATCACCTAATCAACCTAGGTGCTGGAGGCGAATTCTGATGGCTGGTGATTGGCGAGTTTCTTGGAGCCATCAACTTGAAGGCAAAGTTGGCGCAATTGCATCTCTCGACGATGGGGTCATTATTGCAACTGGTGGAATTGTAAGATTAGTCAATGATTTGGGTGATTTCATTTGGAAGCGAACTTTTCAGTTTGATGTTTACAGGTTAGTATCAGACGGTTCTAGTATTGCAGTTCTTTCGGGCACCGGCTTTCACCTTTTAGATATCAGAACCGGCAATCCTCTTGGGGAAGGTCGCTCTGTTTCGGGGGGATTTAGAGATTGCTTGCCCCGTCCAGGGGGTGGTTGGCTGTTGGCTGACCGAGGTGACCACATCCACATGTTCAATCGAGAAGGCAGGGGAATTCGTCGCCTTCGACCAGGGCGTATTAGAAAATTGATTGGCTGGCTGGACAGAGAACATCTAATTGCCATAAATGATGATGGGCATCTCACTTGCTTACGTCTATTTGGTGAAAATTCTCAGAGAATTATTGAAGATAGGCGCTGGTCTTGGGCTAGCCGCCTATCAAATGGTAAATTACTGGTACAATCGGTTGACGGCGCTATTCACGAAGGGGTTCCAAACCCATTTGGTTGGGATTCACTTGAACAGTTGATTGAAACTGGTGTGGACCCACTTGAAGCCGCAATGACTGGAGATGGTTGGTGGATGCTATCAATGGATGGTACTCTTGACAGAATACCTCCTGCAGAAGATGAATCTTGGCCAGCAGGCGTTCATATTTCCAGCAACGAGTCTGATATAATTACAACAGCAACAAGAGATGGATTAATCCGCTGGTGGGAATCACCTAAACTCATCTCAAAACGTGATTTATTTCTCAGAAAATTGGTTACAGAAGAGCGTCAAAGAATTGACTGGGAGCAGCGCCAAGTCATCTTTGAGGCGGCTAGAGACGCTGAAGAAAATGGTATGCTAACTCGGGCAATTGAGTTGTACAATACTCTAGGTAGGCAAGAGGACGTGCGGCGAATTTTGGCCATTAAGGAGGCGGGTTGATGGGATCACAAGTAACTCAAGAATTGGTTGAGAA
>Ga0209089_10003175_pt1 | contig 14137 bp, 9 predicted proteins | sample ArcticOcean_MG_C_FD_187431 | JGI IMG/M metagenome (GOLD analysis project Ga0209089, IMG submission 187431) | Marine microbial communities from western Arctic Ocean - ArcticOcean_MG_CB2_150 (SPAdes) (version 2) | ecosystem: Environmental > Aquatic > Marine > Oceanic | place: Arctic Ocean: Canada... | reverse complement strand
CTCAATGACCACGACGTACACTGGACGCTGTCCGATACCGGCTGGGCCAAGGCCGCCTGGGGTATGGTATTTGGGCCCTGGATGGCGGGGGCTGCGATCGTTCTTTACGACGGTGATACCCGTTTTGATGCGGTGTGTCACCTGAAATTAATTGCCAAGCTGCGTGTGTCGACCTTTTGCGCTCCCCCCACCGTGTACCGTTTGTTTACGCAACACGACCTGACCACCTACGATCTGTCCAGCATTCGCCACTCGGTCAGCGCTGGGGAACCCCTCAACCCAGAGGTGATTCGCGTGTGGAAGGAGACGACCGGTACCGTTGTTCATGACGGCTATGGCCAAACCGAAACCGTTAACGTCGTCGCCAACTTTCCGTTTATGCCGGTAAGACCCGGTTCAATGGGTAAAGCCACACCAGGGTTCACGGTGAACATCGTCAATGACGAGGGTTTACCACTTTCAAACAATGACATCGGGCACATTGCCATCAAAGTGACCGAACCCCACCCACCCGGCCTTTTCCATGGCTACTACAATGGGCCCAACGACCTCGATCGTTCGAGTTTTCGCCATGGCTGGTATTACACCGGTGATACTGCCTACTGCGATGACGACGGTTACATCTGGTTTGTCGGACGCTCAGACGACATCATTTCCTCAGCCAGTTACCGCATCAGTCCCTTCGAAGTCGAAAGCGCCCTGCAAGCACATGAGGCCGTAGCCGAATCCGCTGTCATCGGCAAGCCGGACTCGCTTCGGGGCGAAATAGTGACTGCTTATGTTGTCCTAGCAACTGGTTTCAGCCCATCCGAATCACTGGTGAGCACCCTACAAGATTACGTCAAGTCACAAACGGCTCCCTACAAATATCCACGCGAAATCGAGTTTCGCGAGTCCTTACCGAAAACCATATCAGGAAAGATTAGGCGAGTGGACCTGCGGGCGGAAGCCATCGCTGCCGCTCGCAGTCATCGTTGCTGACCGTTACGCCGAGCGGGTTCGAGTGATCGTAACAATACTATGCAGAATCACAGCGAGGAAGATAATCCCCCCTCCCAATAGCGTACTACCTGCCGGCGTTTCACTAAACGCCAGCCACACCAAAACAGACGCGAACACCGGCTCTACGAGGGCGAGAATACCGGCCTGAGCTGCGACTACATAGCGCGCTCCAAGGATAAGCAAAATAAAACCCACACCCAGTTGAAACACACCAAGGTAAATCGCAATACCGAGGTCACGGATAGTCAACAGGAGGTCTTCAGCAAAAACGGCAGACAATCCTGTCGCTACCACACCGGCCAGACACAAGGCGGGTAACATATCGACAGCTGAGGAACGTCGCACCAAAATGACGGAGATAGCGTAGGAAATAGGAATCCAAAGCGCAATGACATTTCCAACGTAATGCCCGCGTGAAACTCCACCCTCTACCATGATGGCCAGACCCAACACAGAGACAGCGATCGTCATCCACGTTGTCCAGTTGACTCGCTCTCGAAGCACAATCCAACCCAGCAACGCCGCAAAAAACGGTGCGGAACTGAACACAAATAACGCGTTGGCCACTGTTGTGTGCAGCAACGCAAAGACATAGGCCACAAACCCCAGCCCGAGGCAAAGCGCTAGCAGCAGATCATCCCAGCCTAGGTGTCGAAAATCCGCTGTCACTCGACCCTTGCGTCGAATCAACAATACAAGAAACACCAGAAGAACAAACGAGGCCGAACGAAAAAAAAGAATCTGCCAACCGCTGGCCGCCTCAACGCTGCGAAGGGCTAGACCCGAAGTGCCGAGGAAAAATCCCGACGCCAATAGCATGGCAATACCCAGCGAATAATTCCGATCAGCCGACATAGTCATACGCTAATAGACAAACTGAGGCATCCATCCTGGTCAGGATGGCGCCACACGCGTGAATTCCTGACCGCCCTCCACCAAGGTTCCCTCATACACACACACTCGATTGCGCCCCGCCTCCTTAGCCTGATAGCACGCGGTGTCAGCAAACTTGTACAGGGTTTCAACTGAATCCGCACCAATCCCCTCACCACCGGCCAGACCAAAAGACGCTGTGACCGAAATCGGGCCGCTTCGGGTTTTTATCGGAGACTCGGATAGGCTGTTGCACACACGCTCAATGGTTGATCGAGCAGTGTCCAGATCATCGCAGGTGATCGCGATCCCAAATTCCTCACCACCGAGCCGCCCCACAAGATCACCCGTCGTAGTGCGAATAGAAGCACCAAAAAGACGCGCCACCAATTGAAGCGCCTGGTCGCCTATCGTATGGCCGTAGGTGTCATTCGTTTGTTTAAAGAAATCCAGATCAGCCACCACCATGAAAAACTGCGGCCCATGCTGGGCATAGGTCTTCTTTGCTTCCTCAAAAAACTTGCGGCGGTTATAAATGCCAGTAAGCGAATCAGTCTCAGCTAGTTTCAGTAGATCCGCCTGATATCCGCGTACCCGCTCAAACAATCTGTTGAGCGCATCGGTTAACTCACCGATTTCGTCGCGGGACAATTTTCGTATTTCCTCGAAGTTGGTCAGGTCTTGTGCAACATCACGCACACTGGCAACCAGAAATCGCACGGATCTCCCCACCACTCGATCAAACAACAACGCACTACCCAGCACAAAAATTAACAGGAAAACCCCCATCGCTACCAGTGCGATCTTTATTTCCCCAAAGACTTGATCCTTGACCCACTTGTGCGACACCCAAACACGCAGATCACCACCGCTAGAAAACACTCCAGGATAATTCAGCGGATATTTCTCTTCTCGAATAATAGTGCAGTTAATCGGCGGCCAACGATGAACCGTGCCTGAAGGAAGCGTCATCTCGACACACAGCGCGAAAGGAAACATGGAGAACAACGACAGTGCATTACGCGCTTCTAACGGCCCTGCTGCGGCGGCGGCCTCAATCATACCGCCGCTGCCCACAACCGCCGTTGCTAGTTGAGCGGAAGCGTGGCCTTCGTAGTACTTCGCGCGGAAATGACTGAATGCGTAAAGTGTGACACCACTAAGCACAACGACAAACAATGTGGTCAGAAAAATAAACTTCGGAAAGATCGTGAATTTCACTACTTATCTTTCATCATGCCTTTAACTCGGTCACGGTTGTTCATGATGACTTCAACCACCTGATAGCTGCCATTAATATTGACAGTTAGAAAGTCTGCCGTTATACGCTCACCGTTCTCAAGAACAACCTCCGAACACACAAAAATATGTTGGCCATAGGGCACCACCATGGGATGAACATTGGCAGAAAATCCGAACGCTGCCTTATTGGTCTTATCGTCTACAAAATGAAAACGACCCTCAGCGTCTGATCGGGACTTCATGAACGCAACCATGCTGAGCTGGGTCTTCGCCTTGATCTCGGCCGAGACCTCAGCCGCCCATATCGGCGACCCAACACTCATCAGCGCGAAGAAAGTTAAAGCCGTCATTAGTTTGATCATTGTTTTCTCTAATTAACCTAAGTGAATGGCATTCTACTTTTTTCCGCACAGAATCACAGTGGAACATGAAGGCCCTCATGCGGCCTTCTGAGTCAGTCGCTAGGCCCCATTACATCAACTGGATCATCAAATTTATTGCAAACGAGGAATTAAAAGAGGGGTTTTCACTTCCCTTCCTGAGCACATCGAAGATGCTTTCGAGGGCGCCGAGATGCAGCGCTCGAAGGTTTCGATCTGTCTTTTCATAGGACCTGTCATCACCTAGCATTGATCCGCATTATTGACTGCTCTAGCCCACAAAAAAACGACGCGAGGCCAGCCTCAGTCAGGTGATATGACATGCCCCTCTGCGGTCGCCGATCAGCCGCTGACTTTGCTTTAATGGAAGGCATGCCCAATGGGTATGCTTTTCTTAGAACTATCCACTCACGCATTGATGTCGAAGCTAAGCAACTCTAGCCAAGAAACTCTAGCCAAACAATGCACTACCCCCCCCTATGATCGTCGAACACCATACGCTCACAATACGACGCGGCTATTTAGGTGAATGCCCTAGAGATGATGGTGATCCTGGCAAGGGCTTTAGTCGGTATGCTAACGGGCAATTGGTCGAATAAGTTCGGTAACGCACAACCCAAACTTCGAGATGCCAACGAAAGCGCCTATACGATCACGCACGCGTCGTTTGCCGCAAGTTCATGCGACACGTTGCTGAGTGCGCGCTACCACTCAGTGATCAGCTAGCGGCACTGTTGTACGCGGTTGACGTCGGCGTTCCAATCCCTGCGCAGCTGCCGGCAAAACTTTCGATTCGTCAGGCAAATTGGCCATGATCGATGCCATGATGATCCAACTCCGGAGCGGTTCGCGGTAGTGTCTTGGAAGATTCCACCACGCGTTGGCCAGCGCAAGCGCTTCGCCCGGCAGGTCGTAGGGCACAGCCTCACGCTCCGCTTCGTGGCGCGGCCCAGATCCACTGGCCAGCCACTCCACCGTGACGCCGAGCCACTCGGCAATGCGCTCTAACCGGTGACGTCTAGGGAACGCAAGCCCTTCGAGATATTTGCGTGCGGTCGTCAGGCTTTTCGCCCCTGCTTCTCGGCGTAACGGTTCGATTTCAACGGGAATTCGGGACCAACTCCCCGCATGCGCGCCATGACCGGCCGCTGTCATCGCATCAATAAGCCGAGTGGCAAAATCAGCGTAAGGAACATCAGGCAGCATTGATAAATACTCTTTAACTTTTTCGGCGTCTCATATTACACCAATAGTGTTATAAAACACCTCGATGACACCAATGGCCGTTACAATATCCCTCACCTAACCTAGTTAATCGCCATCTCGTCACCGACTTAGCCATGGCCCTTGCTCCTCAAACTGCTGCGAATCAAGTCATCTCGGCGCAGAACCGTCGGCGCCTGCGGCTAGGCGAAGTCCTGGTCAGCGAGGGTCTGGCCAGCGACGCCGATATTAACGCCGCCCTGGCGAAGCAGAAACGCCAGCCGGGCAAACGCCTGGGCGAAGTTCTCGTCGAATCGGGCATTGTTAGCGAAATTGCCATAGGGCAAACACTAGCGAAGAAAATTGGACTTGAGTTTGTCGATCTCCGAACGCTTACGCTGCAGTCCTCTGCCGTTTCAGAAATCCCTAAAAAGGTGATTCGAGAATATTCCGTCTTTCCCGTCAGATCCGATGATTTTTCAATCACGGTAGCCATGAGCGATCCGCTATCCGCGGATGCTCTTGATGCGCTTCGGTTTTCCACCAGAAAACGCATCGTGGAACTGGTTGCCGCTCCCAGTCAAATCAACCAATACATTGACCAATCTGGTGTTAGCGGGGCCGGCCAGGGCGAAGGGGCAACCTCCATGGCCGCCGAAGAGGATCTCGGCGATCTTAGCGAACTGGGACAAAGTTCCGATGTCGTGAAGTTAGTTAATCGAATTATCCTCGATGGCTACCGGCAACGAGCTTCCGACATTCACATAGAACCGAATGGTGACAAAGATGATGTGCTCATTCGTTTTCGTGTCGACGGACAGTGCCACATCTACCGTCGTATGCCACCTGCATTGCGCGAATCACTGGTGGCACGGCTCAAAATCATGGGCCGACTGAACATAGCCGAACGCCGCAAACCTCAGGATGGAAAGATTCCATTCCGCATTGGTAGCCGCAACATTGAACTGCGCATGGCCACTCTGCCGACCGCCGGCGAAAATGAAGACGTCGTTCTCCGCGTATTGGCCAACACTGAACCTCCCCCGCTCGATGAAATGGGATTCAGCCAGCGTAATCTCACCGCACTAACCGGGCTGATCAACCAGCCCTATGGACTCATTCTATGCGTAGGTCCAACCGGTTCTGGAAAAACGACCACGCTACACGGAATGCTTGCTGCCATCAACGAAGTTAATCGAAAAATCTGGACTGCCGAGGATCCAGTGGAAATCACACAACCGGGACTACGTCAGGTACAAGTGCACCCTCAAATCGGCTTTACTTTTGCCGTGGCAATGCGTGCATTTCTTCGCGCCGACCCAGACGTGATCATGGTCGGCGAAATGCGCGATGAAGAAACAGCAAGCACGGGTGTAGAAGCATCACTAACAGGTCACCTTGTGTTCTCTACCTTACACACCAATAGTGCACCAGAAACTGTTACACGCTTGGTCGACATGGGTCTCGAACCCTTTTCATTTTCGGACGCTTTACTGGGAGTGCTAGCCCAACGGCTCGCGCGGCGACTTTGCACCGATTGCCGCGAGCGATACTCGGCAACTGCCACAGAACTCGAGGAGTTTTGCAGATATCTTGGCCGCCAAGAGGTCGATCGTTTGACTGATAGTGGTGTGCTGAAACTATGGCAAGCACCGGGATGCTCTAAGTGCGACAACACCGGTTATCGGGGTCGAGTGGCGCTGCATGAACTCCTGATCAACAATGACACCATCCGCGAGGCCATCCAGCGACAATCCGGTACTGCCGAAATACGTGAGCTCAGCATTTCAGGTGGCATGACAACGTTGCTACAAGACGGTGTGGTCAAATGCATTGAAGGCCTAACTGACCTGAAGCAAGTACTTGCTGTCTGCAGTCGCTGAACACTACAACGCTTTTTCCACGACAACCCCGGCACCCCGGCGCGAGAAAAACTCAGCGTCGAGGGACTAAGCCCGTTTCATGAAGCGCCCCGCGAACTCTGTGGCCGGCATCGGTTTCGCGTAGTAGTACCCTTGACCCGTTACACAATGCAGCGCTTTCAACACGGCCTCATCCTCACTTGATTCAATGCCCTCAGCCACCACCTCTAATCCCAATCCCTGCCCCAACTGAATCACGCTTTTGACAACTGCCTGTGTCTCCGGATGATTCGCGAGATCGCGGATAAAAGACTGATCAATTTTCATGATGTCGACCGGCAGGTCGTGCAACCATCGAAGCGCGGTACGTCCAGTTCCAAAATCGTCTATCGACACCTTCACCCCATGCTCTCTCACCGCTTGAAGTTCTTCGATGGCACTAGCCACATCTTCCATCAATACTTCTTCATTAATTTCGACCTCCAGGCAGCTGGCTTCAAGCCCGTGCGCGCCCAGCGCACGTTCGATCTCCGACAACAAGCGGCCCGATTTCAACAGTTGCTCAGATACGTTGATCGAGAAGACAATGTCGGGCGGTCCAGTATGGCGCCAGTATGCTATCTGCCGGCAGGTTAGCTCTAACATTTGCAAATCGATACGACTGATTAATCCGGCTGTTTTGGCAACGGGCAAGAAATCTCCAGGTGACAACAGGCCTTTGTTGGGATGTTGCCAACGAACCAGGGCTTCTGCCCCAACCAAACGACCGTCTTCGAGATTCACCCGAGGCTGGAAATACGGCACAAACTGTTGTTCCAGTAACGCAGCGTAGAGATCGACTTCCGTCTTTAGATAGAACGACGGCGTCAACTGCATGTCGTCACGATAGAAGTCAACCTCGCTACTACTTGATTTAGCGTGATGCAAGGCGGCATCGGCCTTCTTGAGCAATGTTGAATAATCACGGCCATTGCGAGGATGTAAGGCAATGCCTGCGCTACCAGTAATCCACAGTGGCGTGTCACCGGCGTCAAATGTGGTTCCCGCCAATTCAGCTAGTAAATGATCAACCGCCGTACTGACGTGAACCGGTAACAATGCATCGTCCTGCCCAACCCGCAGTACGACCACCGCGAACTCGTCACCACCTAACCGGGCGACCTTAATCGTGAGCTTCCCTTCCGACGCCTTCACCGCCTGGGCCGCACCATTTTCTAATCGCTGTGCGACTGTCCGCAGAATTTCATCGCCAGCACTATGGCCCATACTTTCATTGATTCGCTTAAAACGATTAAGATCAATCATGACGATGCCGAGTTGCTGCTGCCTCTCATCAATATTCTGCAGATACGATTCAATCGTCTCTTGAAAAAAACTCCGATTGGAAAGTCGCGTCAAAGAATCTAAGCGCTCCATTTGGGTAAGCTGCGTTCTGGACTCTTCCTCTGCACTCACGTCATGAATTGATGCCACCAGGTGGGACTCGCCACTTGACTCAAATTTTCTATAACGCACGTCAACGGGAAATCGTTTTCCATCGGCACGAACCGCCGTTAGCCGAATTGCTTCGTCTAACTGTCCAGTATTGATTCGATCAAAAGAATCCGTTGTCTCGAACAACGCGGAGAAACCCAGGCCCAAGAGCTCGACAGGGGAGTATTCAAAGAGGCGTTGCGCACTTAGGTTGCTGCCCACGACAAAGCCCAACGTATCAAACGTGATGATGCCATCCGCACTGGCATCCAAAATAGCGCGCATCTGCCGCTCGAGCACCACTATCGCTTTGTTCTTCTCAACGGGTGTCGTCATGGCACTTTATTTCTCAAGAGTCGTGGAGGTTGCACAGAACTTCTTGACTGCTCGACAAGCCACTCGGAAAAATCAGCAGCCGGTAACGGCTTGCTGTACAGGTACCCTTGCGCTATGTCACAACCAAGTTCAACCAACTGGGTTACGTGTTCGCGGCTCTCCACCCCCTCGGCAATGGTTTGCATTCCCAGTTCACGTGCAAGTTGAATCACGGCCCCCACAATCGGCCAGTTATTTCCATTCGGGTCTCGAATGAATGATTGATCGATTTTCAATTTTTGGAAGGGTAATCGAGTCAAATAACTCAAGGCTGAATAACCAGTACCAAAATCATCCATCGCCAGGGACACACCCAGAGATCTAATCGCATTAACGATATCAGTGACATTATCCACATCATCAATCACGACCGATTCTGTGATCTCCAGTTCCAGATCAACACCTTGGAGTCCATGCCGTTCAAGAGCCTGCCGTACACGGGCGACGAGATCGGGTTGACGAAATTGGATTGGCGATAGATTCACTGACATAGTGAGATCGGGCAAACCACTGGCGCGCCATTCGCTCGTCTGGCGGCAGGCTTCATCTAGAATCCAATCGCCCATGGGAATAATTAACTGCGTCTCTTCCGCCATCGGAATAAACTCGTCCGGTGAAATCAGTCCACGCTCCGGGTGATTCCAACGCACAAGCGCCTCGGCACCAACGACAGTCTCGTCAACTAGAGAGACCTGGGGCTGATAGTAAAGCGTTAACTGTTGAGTTTCGATCGCCTCGCGCAGCTGTGCCTCCAACACCAGGTCCCGACTATGATTCCGGCGCCGCGTTACCTCCCAACCAAAATCTAGATAAGCATCACCGCCTTTGTCGATAACAGCCTGCAGCGCGAGTCCCGACTTATGCATCAATTGATCAAAGTCATCGCCATCCTTGGGACACAAGGCAAACCCAAGGCTGCAGGTCAAACGCACTTTATCTATCACCGATGCGGCATCAGCGCCCGACGCGTTGCCAAGATTAAAAGGCTCAACCATGACCATTCGAATAGCACTCGTAATTTGTGCTGCGATGACCTTGGCATTCGGAGCCGTCGCAACCACTACAAAATGATAGCTACCGCTACGTGCTACATAATCAACACCGCGGACAGCACCTTGTATGCGGGCAGCCACCTGCCCGAGAAGCTGATCACCAACTGCCGCCGTATAGGCCTCATTGATTCGTGAAAATCGGTCAATCTGAACTTGCAGTACAGCCGCTCCCGCTCCTGCTTCTTGGGCCTTCAGTAAGCGCTCCTTGCCCCGCGCCCTCATTTCATCTGCATTGGGCAGGCCCGTGACCCGATCGGTCCACCGAAGCCGGTCAATTTCCTGACGCTCCTCCGTCACATCAGTGTGTAATAAGAGGTAACCTCCGCCACGTAATGCACGCCCTCTACCCAATATGACACGACCATCGGGTAGAGAAAACTCGGTGGTGTAACTATCTCCACGGCGTACCATGGCGGTTCGATTGGTAACTTCTTGCTCGACATCGACTTCACCAAACACGCCCATTTCAGCTACATAACGGACCAATTTTGGGTAGAACGTACCGGGCTGACACAGTTCCCGTGGCAAACCATAAAATGATGCAAAGGTAGTGTTCACCAATACCACTTCAAGATCTGGCCCGATAATCTGCACGCCTTGGTCAATATCTGACAAAGCATCGAGACCCATTGAGTGCTCGAGTTCTTCGATACGGTGTTCTTGTCCTTGTGCCCGACGTCGCTCGAGAGTGACATCAGTATGAACGAGCACAGATGCTCCCCCAGCAAGATAGCGTGCTATCACTTCAATGATGCGACCATTCGGTAGCGTCAAATCGCGCTGATATTCCCGGGCATGACGAGTCGTCTCAACCCGCTCTGTCACGAGGGTTTCTATGTTGCCGTCACCATAGACGCCCCGCTCGGCCAGATGACGTACGATCGAGGTCAAACTGACACCTGGTTCACACAGGTCTGCTGGAAACCCATAAATATCTTGATACGCACGATTGCAAAACAATAGATCCATCGTTTCGTCAATGACGCTCATGCCCACCGCGAGATGATCGATTGCCTGGAGACTGAGGACGTGTTCCAGCTGCTCTAATTTCTTTTCCGATTCCCGCTCTTTTAGCCGTTGTTCTGTTACGTCACTGTGCAGAAACAAATAACCCCCACTGCGTAAAGAGCGGCCCGTCGCCAACAACGTTTTCCCCTGACGGGTAACAAAGTCGGTCGTGTAGCCTTCACCGCGCCTCACTAAAGCACTTCTTTCCCTCACTAATTCATCAACATCAACATCACCAAAAAGATTTTCTTCCGCCGCGTAACGCAATAATGTTTCATACGCTGTGCCCACTTGACGCATACGCTCAGGAATCCCATGAAACACTGAAAACGCTTCGTTCAGCAGTACCACGTTGAGCTCATCATCAAGCAGCAGAACACCTTGATCGACGCCTGATAACGCATCGATACCCATCGTAGTCTCAAGTTGCTGAATACGGCTTTCCTTCTCATCCAGCTCCTCCCGTTGAATATTCCGCTCGCTCAGGTTCTGCAAGGAGTACGCCAATAACGGCTCACCACTGCGAGTGATCTCCGAAAGACGCAGCGCGATTGGAAAGGCCGTCCAGGATGTCTCGCCAAAAGTAGTTTGATCGCGCCGCCGCGCGGTCCCCTCAAACACTCGATCAAACAGTGCTCGGTTACCTGCCTGCCAGTAATGTCGAACGGCGGCTTCGTGGCGAAACCAGTTCTCATCATCGGCACCAATTTCAGTCACCTGCCGACCGACCAGATCAGTGACCTCGTAACCAAACATCTCACCCGCGGCAGGATTAGCCGACCGGATAACCAGGTTACTGTCGACCGTAATTGTTCCGAAAAGCGCTGTTCGTTGGACCGCCTCCAGTTCTAGACGATACTCCTCGAGCTCCGCCAGACTCGCTTCGGCAACCTTGAGCACTTCTATGCGTTCAAGATCCTGTTCTTTCTGATCAGTAATATCCCGGACCGTCTCAATGGCACCCACCAGACGCCCTTCGTTATCGTAAAGCGAGCGGGCAGACCCAGCGAACCATCGCCCTCTAGGATCCTGGCTTTCTGCACTAAGGTACCCTTCCTCATCACGCTGAACAAAAACATAATGATCGCCAGGCCGAGCATCCCAATCGAGCGCCAAATCGATCAATACGGGACGGCGCTCCCCGTAGAAGGGTAGCGCGTGTTCATAGTTACCCTTGCCCAACATATCTGAGGCCAACACACCACTTAGCCTTTCCATTGCGGCATTCCAGACCGTGACCTCTCCTTTGGTGTTGATTATCCAGGTTGCATCGGGTAACGCCTGAAGCGAACGAGCAAGTGCGGCATCTTCTTCGCGTCGGCTATTCAGATCCCGCCTTTGGGCTGCCGCCTCCTGTTGTTCCTGCCGCAACTCATGAATGGCCACCTGCTTAGCACCCAGCAGGCGCAACACAAACCATGCGGCGACCAATGTCAGAAGCGTCGTAAACGCTAGCGTCACCGTTACAGCAAGCGTCGAATCGATAGCATTACTCCAAATAACTACCTGGCCTTCGACAAAATTCGGACGTGTAAAACGAACTGTAAACAGTATCGCCAACGCCGAACCCATCCCACTCACTGCGATGGCCAAGGCGATCATGGGTGCCAACGAACGATCACGCCAACGACGACCGAGCGCACGAAAAATCGGCAGCGGTGCCTCGTCTGACTGTCTTGTTACCAACCGTTCCGTCACTGCATTTACTCCCAATGAACAAGCGAAAACTACTGACACACCTTAAAGGAGTCAACTTTATTCTTTTTAGTGTTATTTATTATCCACCCCCTCATCAGCCCGCGCTCTACTCGGTGCCTGAAATAACATATTTCGTTGATTTAATTAATGTTTTTAATTTTTTTAAGGAGAAATTTAGGGCCACATAACAATACCGCTCCTCCAAAAGACATTTGTTCTCTACTGTCGAACGGGGCGTGTGTATCGGCCCCTTCGCAACTGCCCCACTGGCACCTAGCGAACCCAGGCAACCAACTGCTGACACGCACCGCTCGCGCCACGATCACCATCAGCGTACATACCCTTGGGTTATCTCCTGCAAGGCCGGGTTGTGCCGAAGCTCACGCGGGCGAACACCCACCAAAAAACGATAGACCTACAGTAGATGCGCCCCTATACTGCGCGCCGCCCGCGGCTCCCTGACCGAGGATTTTCGGAGTGTTTCTTGCTTTCAAACTGATACGCAGCCTATCTGCGCTCATGGTTTCGGTTGCCCTACTCATGTTGGGCAACAGCCTGTTTTCTACCCTGCTTGCGCTACGGGGAAAGATTGAGGGTTATTCCAATGAATTCATCGGTCTCACCATGTCCGTCTACTTTATTGGCTTTTGCATTGGTACGTTCCGCTCCGGCCCACTGATCAATCGCGTTGGACACATTCGAAGTTTCGCCGCCTTCGGGGCCATCACCTCTGCCTGCACCTTGTGCTTTGTACTGGTCAACCATCCATGGGCTTGGTTGATTGCGCGACTTGTTATGGGTGCCAGCATCGCAGGCATGTTTGTGGTGGCAGAGAGTTGGCTAAATAACCGTGCCAGTAACAAGACCCGTGGCACCGTGCTCGCGATCTACATTCTGATCGGTTACCTAGCCGCCGCCATCGGCCAGCAAGCACTCCCTTGGTCGGATCCCGCTGAGGCCAATTTGTTCTTGCTGGTGGCAATTTGTCTATCACTGGCTGTGGTACCCGTTTCTCTTACTCGCGCGACCCACCCTGATCCAGTCCCATCGCCGCGACTGGACCTGCGGCGCCTGTGGTTTACCTCTCCGGCAGCGGTGACCAGCTGCTTTGCAGCTGGCCTTGCGATTGGTGCCCTATGGGGTCTCGGGCCCATCTACGCCCGAGACATCGGGCTGAGTGTGAACCAGGTGGCACTATTCATGAGTGCGGCACTTGTCGGCGGGCTCCTCTTTCAACTGCCCATTGGTTGGCTATCAGACCGCCTGGACCGACGCGGTGTGCTGCTAGGGACGACACTCTTGGGCGGACTGACCGCCATCGCCCTGGCCCTAGGCCCTGCGCTACCTTTCCCCGCTTTGCTCGGCGCTATCTTTTTGTACTACGGATTCACATCCACCCTGTACCCACTCAGTCTCGCCTACGCCAATGACTATCTTGAACACGACGATGTGATCACCATGAGCAGCGGCTTTGTTCTGGCCTTCAGTGTGGGCGCGGCACTCGGTCCGATCGCGGCCGCTCTCACCATGCGCTGGACCGGACCCAGCGGATTGTTTCTTTTCGAGATTCTCGTTGCGTCCGGTCTCACGCTCTTCACGCTGTGGCGAATGCGAGTGCGCATGTGGGCCGGTATCCTTAAAAAGGATCCGTACGTGGCACTCCCCGATGCCCATGCACCCGTCATTGTGAGCGAACTCGATCCGCGCGCAAGCGTCAGCGAAAACTACGACACAGGGGCCGATACCCTGGTGACTTCGAATACACACCTTACCGACATCAACGTCGAAACAACTTCAGCAGAGTTTCTTGAAGCCGATCGTGCGAGGAGCCCTGACGTGCCCGAGGAACCCTCGCCGTAACGTCGATATCAGCTCAAACAGCGCCCATCGCGGACAAGAAATGGCCTACCCGCAATCGCCCGCAATGCGGTGACCACACCCGCCAACCCATCCCAACCCGAGGTGTGAC
>Ga0209089_10003174_pt1 | contig 14137 bp, 9 predicted proteins | sample ArcticOcean_MG_C_FD_187431 | JGI IMG/M metagenome (GOLD analysis project Ga0209089, IMG submission 187431) | Marine microbial communities from western Arctic Ocean - ArcticOcean_MG_CB2_150 (SPAdes) (version 2) | ecosystem: Environmental > Aquatic > Marine > Oceanic | place: Arctic Ocean: Canada... | reverse complement strand
GGGCGGCGTCGGTTATGCGTTCGGCCACTCGCCAGCGTGGCCAGGCGCCATCGGCTTCCTGGGTGGCGGCGAGGTAGTGGTAGGCTTTTCTTGCCTGCTCAAAATGCCCGGCGACGGCCAGGCCCATGGCCCCGTGCACGTGGTTCCAGGGGTCAAACTTGCCACCCGGCAACCACGGCAGTTCGCCCTTCGATTCCTGGGCATCGACCAGCCAGAGGCCGGTCTGCTTAGCTTGTTCCGGGGTCAGCAGCCTGTTGTTAGTGCTCATCGGCTTCATGCCCGCACCGCGTAGAAGACCACGCTCTTGCCTATGAAGGGGCTGAGCACGCTCTCCATCATCTGCGTGATGAAGGGTTTCTTCATCAGGTCCCACACCAGCAGGCTGTGGTAAATGTCGACCGGCCAGAAACCTTCGCGCGAAGGACCCACCAGGCACTTGAGCCACCAGTAGGGAGAGTGCAGACCGTGCGCAAAGTGGCTGGCGACGACTTCGTAGCCGCTGTCCTGGAGAAGTTTCCGGAGCTTATTGCGACGGTAGATTCGTACGTGCCCGCCCGGCGAGTTGCGGTACTCGCTCGACAGCGCCCAGCACACGGCCTCAGGGCCCTCGCGGGGAACCGACAAGGCCAGCGTGCCACCGGGCTTGAGAACGCGGCGCACCTCGGCCAAGGCGGCACGGTCCTCGTGCAGGTGTTCGAGCACCTCGGAAAAAATCACGCAGTCCAGGCTCGCGTCGGCAAACGGTAGCTCGTAGGCGCTGCCGCGCACCACGGTCCAAGGGCCCGCGTCGGGGGATACGCCGCCCATGGCCTCGAGCGTTTTGTCCATCTCTTTGAGCGTGTTGGTGGTGCGGCTGGTCTCGCCTTCGCCTATGTCCATGGCGTAGGTGGACACGCCCGGCAGCCGACGGGCCTCGCGCGCGTGACGGCCGTCGCCGCAGCCCAGATCGAGTACACGCGTACCCGGCCCCAACGGCAGCCTGTCAAATTCGACGGTCAGCACGAGGCGGCCTTTCTTTCGTCCAGGACCTCGCGGTACACGTCGACCGTGCGCTCGGCAGCCCGCCGCCATGAGAAAAGATCGAGCACACGGGCCCGCCCGGCCTCGGCCAGGCTTCGCCTTCTGTCGGGGTCGGCCAGAAGGCCATCGATGGCTTCGACCAGGCTCTTCGAGCAGCCCGGCTTGATGAGCATGCCCGTGGTCCCGTCGGTTCCCACCACCTCCGGCAGCGCCCCGGCGGTCGTAGCTATGACAGGCACGCGGCAGGCCATGGCCTCGCCCGCGGGGAATCCAAAGCCCTCGTACAGCGACGGAACAACCGCCAGGGCGGAGCGGGAGTAGTGCTGGACGATGTCCTCGGCATCTACCTTGCCAGTGAAGTGAACGCTGTCTTCGAGATCCAGGCCGCGTACCAATCTCGCGGTGTTGGTGTGTTCGCCCGGCGCGCCGATCACCGTGAGCCGCAATGCCGGCCGCCTGCGTTTGAGCTCGGCCATGGCGTGCAGGAGGTACGAAAACCCTTTCAGCGGCGAGTCGGCCGACAGCGTGGTCATAATTCGGTTTTCGTCGGCTGGCGGGCCGTTCAAGGGGCGAAAGGTTGCCAGGTTGATGCCGTTGCCCACGTTGCGCATAAGCGAGCGGTCAAGCTTGAAGTCGTGGGCGATGTCTTCGGAGGCTGCGTCCGAGATCGTGAGGATGCGGTCCATGCTGCGCGCAACTTTCATCTGCATGGGAAGAAAGCTGTACCAGCGGTGCATGCCCAGGCGCTTTACGGGGGACCAGGTGGATTTCAGGGCTATGTCCAGGTCGCGGGTGATGGGGTGGTGAATGGTGGCGACCACCGGTGCGTAGCGCTTGAGCTCGAGCAGGCCTGGGCCGAGGCTCTGGTTGTCATGGATGATGTCATAGGCGTCTTTGACCCCGTTGGAGTGAAAGCGGCGCGCTACACGCTGCGAGAAGGTCAGCATCTCGGGGAAACCGCCGGTCACCGTTTTGTAGTACTCGGTACGGTTGATGGGGTCGCGCCACTCCTCTCGCGTGGGCAAGCGAAAGCCTCGCTTCTTGCGTGTCCACAGGTCCATGCTGGGTATTTCTTCCAGGCCTACGCCGTCCATCAACTCGGGGTAGGGCTGGCCGCTCCAGACGTCGACCTTGTGGCCCATGTCGACCAGCTCGCGGCTGAGCAGGCGCATGTATATGCCTTGGCCCCCCGATCTCGGGTTGCCTCTATAAGTAAACATGGCGATGCGCAGGGGTGTGCCTGACATGGAAATATACTGTCGCTTTGTCCTTTTTCGGGTGGGTGAAGAAGTGTGGTCCCGGCCCGTTTTAGCCGCAGCTGGGAGCTATCGGGCCCGATCCGCAGCACCCCTCAATACAGCCGCTCACCCGCCGTTGCAAGAAGGGGGAGGGGGCGGCTGGAAGAGGAGGCGTTTTTAGTGCCCACAACTTAACCGAGGTCGTTGAAGCTGCCGTGCCTGCCCGCGTCCCAAAGTACGGCCACTGCCAGGCCCGGGTTCCGCTCAAAATCAGCGAAGGCTTGCGCCAGTTGCCCGGCTGTTTCCCGGTCGACGGCGTTGCAGCTCTCGGGCCTGTCGATGATCACGGTGCAGACCTGTTGGTCTCTGCAAGCGGGCCGAAAGCGAAAGAGCACCAGTGGCAGTAGTAGCCGCGCGCGCGAGTTTGGAGACCCCGCAACATGGCGTAAGGCATAGCGGAGGGCGGCATTTTTCGTCTGACTTTGCACAGTGGGTGGTGGTATAATCGGAGAAGTATCAAGGCAGGGGCAGGGTCCGGACCCCCCCCATCCAAGGGAAATACGACTATGCGAAGTAATATCCAACTGCCGGTTCGCCGGCATTTCTTTTATGCGGCCGGGGTTGCGGCGGTAGCGCTGGCAACGGCGCTGTCGGTCTGCCTCCTCGTTCCGGGCTCGGCTCTTGCCGCGGCCTGCGGCGACGATGTCGAAGGGCAGCGGGTGGCTTGCGCTTGCGGCGACGTGCTGGTGTCCAGCGCAACACTGCGAGGCGACGATCCGGTCGTGGCCGACGCGCCCTGTTCACACAACGGCTTGACGATACGCGCAGCCCGCGGCGCCGCGGGCGTTACCCTCGACCTGGGCGGTAACTCGCTGCTGGGATCGGGCCTGGGCACTGGCGTTAACGTTGTGTCGGGTGGTGACGGGGGAGCCCTGGTAAGGGGTGGCGGCGGTTCAGAAATAGCTGGGTTTACCTACGGTTTGCGCGCCGGCGGTCGCTCGGGCCTGGCGAGGGTAGAAGACCTGGGCCTGCGCGCCAATAGCCGCGATGGCCTCGTGGCCAGGGGCGACGGGGTAGAATTAGTAAACGTGAGCAGCAGCGCTAACGGTCGCCATGGTCTCGACCTGGGTGGCAGCAACGGCGTACTTCGAGGTGTGAGCTCCACGGGCAACCTGAAAAGCGGCGCGCGGCTGGTCGGAACGGGCTACAGCGTGCAGGCCGATCTTGCCGGCAACGGTGAGCAGTCACGTCTCAGGGCAAGCGGCAACGACCTGAGTGGCGTTGAGAACGACGATAGCAACGGGGAGGTGGCGCGATGAAATATTACAGCCACACCTCGCTTGGCCGCGTTGCCTTCTCGCTGGCCTCGGCTCTCGTCTTCACTTTGACATTGGCGCTTCCGGCAGCCGCGGTCACAACGGCCGACGAGATCTGCCTGGCCACAGACGACCCGTGCGTCATAAGCTCCACGGTGGTAATTGACAGCGCGGCGACCATCGACTTCGGCCTGAGGACGGTGAACCTGGTAACCGGAGGCCAGCTCGACTTCGGCAACGGGGCGGGTACGCAGTTTCTCTGTGGTGAGTTCAACGTAACGGCCACGGGCAACGCGTTGATAATGCGAGGCAAGGACGCCTTCAATGATTTTGAAGGAGCGACGGCCACCATCGCTACCCGTCGTGCCTGCTCGGGAGACGGCAGCACGCCCTGTATGAGCGATCCCACCTGCACTGTGCTGGGCGGCCCGGGCGGCACCTGCACGGCCGGTAGCACTGGCAACATGAGCATAGGCTCAAACATACAGGGCAACGCCGTTTTCGCGGGAGCAATCACTCTTCTCGCGGGCGGCGACGTCACGCTGAGCGGTAACAACAACGTTTTCGGTACTTCGGTGATTGAAGAGTCCGACGGTGGCGAGTTTTACGTCATCGCGAGGGGCGACGTCGCCGTCAACGGAAAAATCGACGCCAACGGCAAGCCCTTCGGCTTCGGCGGTACCATCGAAATACTGTCGCAGGTTGGGAGTGTCAGCACTACTGCCGAGTTGACCAGCAAGGGCGGCGGCGGCGGCGGAGATATCACCTTGGACGGTGACACGGTGGTAACGGTATCCGGAGACATTTCGGTCAACGCTACCGGCGACGCCGAGGATGGGGGCTCGATAAGCATCTACTCGGGCGGTGACTTGATCCTGAGCGGTGGTACCAACAGCAACCGCGTGATCTTGAGCGCCGACGGGCAGGGGCCGGTCGACGAGTTCGGCGGTTGGGGCGGAGACTTTGACCTGGACGTACTGGGCAACATCGTGCTGGGAGAATTTGTGCGCCTGAGCGCTACGGGCGCTTTGCCCGACGGTGATGGCGGGGCCATAGACCTGTCTGCCAGCGGCAACATCACGATCGATGGACAGATAAGGGCCAACGCCAAGGGTTCTGAGGGTACCGGCGGCGACGTGTCTATAGCCGAGTTTTCGGGCAACGACCTGACACTGGGGGCCAGTTCGGAAATAGATGCGAGCGGCGGCTTTGGTGGAACCGTGTCCATCGACCCCGAGGGCGTTCTCGTCCTGGCAGGTTCCATAGATGCGTCGGGAACGGGAAACGGCGAGGGAGGCTCGGTGGACCTGTCTGCCACGACAGGTGACACTACCTTGTCAGGCACGGTGAAATCCACCGGTACGCCCCTTGGTGTCACCAACGGATCGATCACGCTTGACCTGTGCCGTTTGAATGCCACATCTACGGCCGACCTCAACACCAACGGAGATTACGGCGTCAACTCGATCACCCTGCGCGAGAGCGGTGGCTTCGCCGCTGGCAGCAAGCTGCAGGCTGGTGGCGTCGGCGGCCAGAACGAGGTCATTTATCGTGACCCGGCCAAGGTACCCACGATTGCCGCAACGGCTACTCCCGCGGTTGTACTGTCGCTCAACGAGATCCTGATCGGTTGCCCGGTGTGTGGTAACAGCGAACTCGATCACACGGAGAGCTGCGACGATGGCAACCTGGTCGACGGTGATGGTTGCGCGGCAGACTGCCAGCTGGAGACCTGCATAGCCCAGACCCCGGGTTATCCCGGGGTGCCCATCTGTGACGACGGCAGCGGCTGCACGGTGGACGTCTGCGATCAATCCAGTGGAAATTGCCAGAATACATCCAGCTGCGATGACGGCATTGCCTGCACCGACGACAGCTGTGATCTCGGCACCAACACCTGCGTGAACACGGCGTCCAACGCGAACTGCGATGACGGCAACGTGTGTACCACCGACTCCTGTGGGACGTTCGATTGCATCCATGTTGGGGCGAGCGGTTCCTGTGACGACGGTGACACCTGCACCAGCGACGATATCTGCGTGCTGGGCGTGTGCACGGGCACTGACAACGGAACTTGCTCGGTCTGCGGCGACCCGGCCCCGCCGCCTGACGGCGACGGCAACATCACCGCCGCCGACGCGCTGTTCGCGCTGCAAGCGGCCGTGGGCAGCCAGACCTGTGCCCTGAGCGTGTGCGATGTTGACGCGAACGGCATCGTGAGTGCCAGCGACGCCCTGCGTTTGCTGCAGAAATCGGTTGGCCAGCCGGTGACCCTGACCTGCTTTTAGCGGCCCACGGGCGGTGCGTTTTTACCCGTGGGGGTGCGCGCGCGCCCTGCTTTCGCTAAGCTGGTGCACGGGGATCGGAATCTATGCCACGCGCCTGGGGATACATTTTTGTTTTGGTAGCAGTGGTGGCTGCCGTGGGCGCACTGCTGTACCCGTTGCCTGAAACCTACGAGCAGCCGGCCCCGGCCGCGCTCGAGGTCAAGCCTGCTGCGAGGCCTGCCCGGCGCGCATCCCAGAAGGCAGATTCGTCGGCCAGGCCCAAGCGGGTTGTGCCGCCGCCCAAGGTCGCGCGCCCGGCCTTGCCTCCAAAGCTACCGTCGCGCGATACCACCAAGGCCCGGATAATGGTGCCACCCCGTCCCACGGGAAAGTGAACACTTCCGCCGAAACGGCAGACGTTGCGTACATGCGCTCGGCCCTCGGCGAGGCGCGTTCGGCTGCACTCGCCGGTGAGGTTCCGGTGGGCGCATTACTGGTGGTGGATGGCAAGGTGGTCGCCACCGGCGCCAATCGTACAGTGGGCGACACCGACCCCACCGCGCACGCCGAGATAGTTGTATTGAGATCTGCTGCCGCCAGCCTTGGTAACCACCGCACCGGGGGGACGCTCTACGTTACGCTGGAGCCCTGCGCCATGTGCATGGGGGCGCTTGTGCAGGCACGCATAGAACGCCTGGTGTACGGCGCCCTCGATGCCAAGGCCGGTGCGGCCATAAGCCTCTACCGTCTTGCTGAAGACGAGCGGCTCAACCATCGTTTTACGGTAGAAGGTGGGGTGTTGGCCGAAGAGTCGGCTCGCTTGCTCGGCGAATTCTTCGCTGAGCGCCGGGGCAGGGACTGAAGGTGGGCGGGTTGAATAACTGCGGCGTTGACTCGCAGCGGCTGGGCGGCAGGCATGTTTGCTTAGCCCGCTCTGCGCGAAGTATAGTCCCCGTGTTGGGCTGCGTTACCGGCCGCTGAAACGCTTTAATGGAGAGGTGTCCGAGTCCGGTTGAAGGAGCACGACTCGAAATCGTGTGACCCTCCGGGGTCCGTGGGTTCGAATCCCACCCTCTCCGCCACTACCCTCACTCACCTTTGCACGTCGCTTCAGGGGCTGGTTCGCCTCATGTCGGTGGCCACGGCGATCCTACGGACACAACAGGTCTCTGGCATCACCAAGCGCTACGTGGGAGAAGAGCAAGTGCCCGACATCAACGCGTTTGATCTGATCTCACCGAGTGCTTACGGGGAGCGCGGCATTCCCCATGATCAATGGAGCGAGCTGCGCCGATTGGATCGACTGCAGTTCTGCGATCCCCCCGGCTTCGATCCCTTCTATCCCGTCGTTCGCCACGAGCACATCTGCGAGATTTCCAAGCAGCCCGACCTCTTCTTGAGTGGTTCAGGCATCACCTTGGATAGCAAAGAGCAGAAGGCCATAATCGAGGCCGATAAGGGCATCGGCCAGATGAAGGTGATCATTACCATGGATCCACCCGAGCATCGCGATTACCGCAAGGTCGCGTCCCACTGGTTCACGGCGCGAGCCATCGAGCGCATGGTCGCCCCCGTGGTAAGGGAGAGCGCGTTCAATCAGGTGGAGAGCCTGGTCGAGAAAGCCAGCGGGGGCGAGGGCGAGTGCGAGTTCGCCAACGACGTTGCTGTCGCGCATCCGCTTCGCATTCTCTCGACCGTCCTCGGCGTACCCCGCGAGAAGGAGCCCCAGCTCCTCAGGCTCACCCAGGAGCTCTTTGGCTCGGACGATCCGGACCTTCAGCGCAAGGGCGACGACCGGTCCAAGTCGGCGGAGGAGCTGGCGATGGAGTTCGTTGAGCTGTTCAACGGGATCATCGAGGATCGGCGCGCGAACCCAACGGACGACCTGGCGAGCCTGCTCGCCAATGGCCAGGTGAATGGCGAGCCGATGGGCCTGATGGAGACCCTCGGCTACTACCTGATCACGTTCACGGCCGGACACGACACCACCAAGAACGCACTGGCAGGCGGCATCTGCGCCCTGGCGCAGAACCCCGGCGAGTACGAGAAGCTCAAGCGCAATCCGGAGCTGATTCCCAGCGCAGTCGAAGAGATCGTGCGCTGGGCCTCCCCCGTTAACTACATGAAGCGGGTGGTCGCCAAGGACCTCGACTTCCACGGACAGAAGCTCAGCAAGGGCGACAACCTCGTGCTCTTTTACGGTTCGGCAAATCGTGACGAGTCGATTTTCGAGGACCCCTTCGCGTTCCGCGTTGACCGCGACCCGAATCCACATCTCGGGTTCGGAATCGGCGAGCACTTCTGCCTCGGCGCCCATCTGGCGCGCGCGTCGCAGCGCGCGCTGCTGTGCGAGTTGGTCAGCAGAATCGATTCACTCGAGCTCGCTGGGGAGCCGGAGCAGATCGAGGCCAGCTTCGTGGTGGGTTTAAAAAAGCTCCCGCTTCGCTATCGGGTCAGCCAGGCCGCATAGCCAGGTGCCGCGTTCCGTCCCGCGGATGTAGCTTCACGTAGAGGTGTCCGAGTCTGGCTGAAGGAGCACGACTCGGAATCCTCAACCAGTCTCTCCTCCACCTCGGAGGGGCTGGCAATCCGTGACGGTTTTTCCCCTGTTCTTCTGTTCCCGCTTCTGGTCTTATCACTCGTTCGGGGATGAGAGCGGCTTTTATTGGCGCGCAGGCTGGACGCCGTTCCGGCCGCGTTGGTACGGTCGAGACTTCCGAACGAATACGCCACCCCCGCCAGGACAGGGGGGCGTCTGTGGTGGTAGGCTCGCGGATCTCGGATCGAGTCCCCCGGGAATTACATATGAAGACCAAGCTAAGCGGATTACTTGTAGCAGCGTGGGGCTGGTATCCTGTGAAATCTCCTGCGGTGCGGTGACCTGCAGTTGAGGCTTAACGCCGCCCGCGGCAGGGTCAGATCCCTTGGGAGTTTAAAAATGAGATTATCGAGCAGCCTGGCAATAATAGCGGTGACGGCAGGCCTGGGCCTTACCGGCTGCGGACCCAGCACGGAGCGGGGCTCCGACGCGACGGTGAACCAGGCCGCGCTTGTTGGTGCACTGGGCGAACGGGCCTTCGCGGATGCTGGCCAGGGCAGGGCGCGCAACCTGATCACACGAGAACTCGTGCCTCGCTTCGAGGACTGCGGCGACGGTACCGTGGCTGATCATTCGACCGGCCTGCTGTGGGAAAAGAAGACCGGTGAGCTGGGCACCGCGGTGTTCTGCGACTCGAAGTCGTTGACAGCGACCGAGCCCGACCGCAGCTGCGACGATACCCACCACGTTAACAATACCTACGACTGGTGTCGGGACCTTGATAAAGACGGCAGCTGCGACCGTGGTGGCACGCCGGGCGACGGCGCCGTGTTTCTCGATTTTCTCGGTCGACTTAACGGCACTCGCGGAGCCTGCCTGGCCGGGGTCTGCGACTGGCAGCTGCCGACCATAGGCCAGCTCAAGACTCTCGTTGATTGCAGTCACGATGCTTCGCCACCCTGCATCGATCCGGTCTTCGGCCCGACCGCGTCGTCGGGCTACTGGTCCTCGACGTCGGGGGGCTATGGCCCCAGTGGAATCCGCGACGTTGGCTGGGGCAAGAACTTCGGCAACAGTGGTACTTTCATAAACGCTGCCGGCACGAGCTACGCGCGCGGGGTTCGCAGCGGCGCTTGTCGCGTCAGTCGTTCGCGCTGAGCGTAAAGGCTGACAGCGACTCGCCGGAGTGAAGAAGGCGCAGGCCACTGTTCGGGTTCTCAGATACTTTCTTCATGCGTTCGAGCAACGCCGTGGCCTTTTGATCATCCCCGGGGTGGCGCACCACGATAGTAGTGAATCCCAGGTGCCGGGCGGCGGCAATGGCTGGCGGTGACGGTACGTCGCGGGCGATGGCGGCTACCTGTTCGAGTTCCGGCGGGGCATAGGAGTTGTAACAGGCCGACGTCCGCCGGTGATGGTAGGAGGTCAGTAGCAGCGACTTGGTTTGTGGTGTGAGGTCGTTCTCGGGGTAGGGTAATTCCAGCAACGGCCCGCTGTTTCCGTGCCTCTCAAGGGTGTCGAAGAGCTCGAGTTCCTCGTTGGCCGGCCTCACCTCTAACGCGTAGATCGCCGGGGGTTCTGAGCCGGGTAAGGGGAAGCGCAGGGTGAACGCCAGCGTGGCAAGAACCAGGATCAGCCCCGCCGGCTTTTTGCGCTTCGCCGGGACCAGGGCCAGTAATACCGCTACGCCCAGGCCGGCCAGGGCTGAAAGCGCCAGGTGGGCACCCCCCAGGATAAATGAGGGGACGCGGATAGTCTCGAAACCGGGTAGCAGCCTGGCCAGGTTCGTACCGCTGCCGGTGGCTACTATCACGGCCAGGACGGTGGCTGCCAGCAGGGGCCAGCGCGGATTGCTGGCGGTCGGCGGGGTGCGATTTTTCTGACTGCCCGGCAGGGGGGCAAAAGCGGCCGCGACCAGCAGCAGTACCCACCAGCCTTCAAAGCGAGTTCCGCCCGGCAGAAAGCCCCTCCACGCGGCGAAGGTCTGCAAGCTGACTCTCGAATCGAGTTCGGCCCCCGTGTTAAGGAAGGGCAGGTAAATAAGGACTCCGCCGATTATTACCAGCACCACGGCCAAGCCCAGCGGGACCGCAGGAAACCGACGATTGCGGTTGCACCACACGGTCCACGTCGCCATTGGTATTCCTACAATGAGTCCAGAAAGTGCGGCGTAGTAACTGCCACCCATCTGCATGACAAGTGCCACCGCCAGCAGAAATGCGTCGCTGAATCGTCCGTCGTGAAACAGCCGGTATCCGAAGAACAGGGCCCATATGATCCATGACAGGTCGTAGGTAAACAGGTGGTGCAGCCCGTTCAATGCCACCGGGTGGAAGGCAAACAGTATTCCGGCCGCCAGTGCTGCAGCCGGCTCGCCGGTCCACTTACGCACCAGCATGAACATGGCCATTGCGCTTCCCAGTATGACCAGTGCAACAACTACGTTGTAGGTGAGCACCGGATCGCCGACCAGCAGTCGCACCGGGGCTCCCAGGACGCCCAGCGAGATCATGGGGTTGCCGAAAGCCAGGGTATTGGTCGCGGGGTAGCAGGGCTCGGCGTCAAACAACTTCCAGGGTTCGTGGGTAAGCGCCCAGGCGTTGCGGCTGGTGCCCCAGGCGCCGAAGCGGACGTCGTTTTCCACCAGCGCCTGCCAGCTTTCGGGGCGCTCCACTGCAGGTACGACGGTGGACGGTCCCTGGCTCCAGATGGGCAGCAGCGTATAGAGCAGGCAGGCCGACAAGATTCCCAAGGCGATGGCGCCTTGTCTCAGATGGCCTCGGACTTGGTTGGTGCTCACCGGCGGCAGGCTAACCGCTCAAGAGCGACGCCGCAACGGAAGGGCCCGGGCCGAGGTGCTGGCGACCCCGATAAACCGGGCGCCAGCCACCTTGATGGAGCGCGTAAACCCGCTGCCGGGCTACTTTTTGGCCTTGAACAGGTTCGCCCTGTTCTTCTTCACGTCCACGCTGGAAAAACCCGTGGACCAGCAGTTACCGGTGGCGCTGTGCATCTGTACGACGACACCGGCGGACATGTCGAACATTATGCCCGGCCCGGCCGGCGTGGGCATGGGCGTCGACTCGCCCCTGGCCTGCAGCTGTAACTTGGAGGAATTGCCGGATTGCAATTTTATGATCTTGACCCCGTGCTGGGAAAGGGTCGTGTCCTTGTACTTGAACCCCTTGGAGTTAGAGCTCCAGCCCGTACCGCCGGCCACCTGCAGCTCGCTGGCGAGAGTGGTGTTGTAGACGCAGGTAGCGAGGCCGGTATCGCCGAACACCGGGTCGCCGAACACTGTCGGGACCGGGATACTGCCCTTGAGCCACTTCCACTTCAGCAGCTTGGTACTGCCACCGTTATCCTTGATCGACAGGCTACCCTTGAGCGGTCCATCGCAGACCCCGGACGAGGTCGCCGGGCAGTCAGGCAGGCCACCCGTTGGAACGGTAGTCGTCGTTGTCGTTGTCGTTGTCGTGGGCGGGGCCGTAGTGGTGGTGGTCGTAGTCGGTCCGCCTTCACAGGTTCCACAGCCAAACGAGTCAACCTCGTCTACGCAGATTGAATCCCAGTAGCCGAAGAATTCATCACAGCAGAACGGATCAAGAGCACAGACGCAGGCCTCTATGGTCGGGTCACTGCAGCCGGCCTCACCCTCCTGGTTGACCTCGCAGCAGTCGCCCGTCGTTGACTGGCACTGGCACTCGTCAGCCCCGCTTCCGGCGGCGTTACACTGGCCGGGGCAGGCCGAATCCTGCGTGCCGTCGCACTCTTCGCCCGTTTCAACCACGTTGTTGCCACAGGCCGGGTCCGGGCACTGGCAGTTCACGGCACAGCTGCCCGTGGGGCAGTCGCCGGTCGCGGTGCCGTCACAGGCCTCGCCTTCTTCTATTATATCGTTACCGCAGACCGGGGCCGGGCAGGTACAGTCGCCGTCGCAGGGGCCAACAGAGCACGAGCCCAGCTGGCTGCCGTCGCAGCTTTCGCCAGATTCAACGACGTTGTTGCCGCATACCGGGTCGGGGCAGGTACAGTCGGGGTCGCAGGGACCCAGCGGGCAGCTCCCGAGATCACTGCCGTCGCATTGTTCGCCACCCTCTACCGTGTCGTTGCCGCACTCACCGATGCCACCAGTGCAGGTAGGGCTGTCAAAACGAAAACTCGCGATGCGGGTAGTCCAGCTGCCGCCTGACGGCATGTACTCGTTGGTGTACCAGAAAGTGCACTCGTCTACCGGGTCTACGTTCATCGAACTGTAGTCGCCCCAGCGCGTGCTACCGGTCTGCGAGCTACTGCCGGCCACTATCGTTATCTCGCCGGTCGTCATCGTGCCCGCTGTGTCGCCCGAGGTGCGGCCCACGTAGCGCATGCCCGGAAAAAGCGTGCTGCTGCTTATGCTGTAGCCCAGGGCTATGTTGCCGCTGCCGTCCATGGCTATGCTGCCCATCCAGCGGTGATGCGAGTCGGGTGCCCAGGTGCCTTCCTGGTGCAGAGTCCAGTTGCTCGCGCCCGTGGTGCGCCTCAGTTCGAACCAGCGTATGCCGTGATGATCCGATGAGCCGCCGGCCACGTCGGTGACGAAGTTGCCTACCATGACTTCGTAGCTGCCCATGTTGCGGTACTGCACCCTGTGCATGACCACTTCGCGCAACGGGTCGAGCCCGTTAGCGGTTTCCGGCTGAGGGGCGCATTCGAACGACGACAGACCGCATAGTTCCGACTCGAACTCGGCCATGGCTATGTCCTGGGCCTTGGTGAGGGTGGAACTGCCCGGACTGGAAAAATCTACGTCGAAGTTCCAGATTTCCAGGTAGTCTTCCGTCGAGTTATTCGAACCGGCGTTGTGCACCTCGTCGTCGCGCTGGCGAAACAGCATGCCCGGTGATCCAGCGGGCGGGGCGGTAGTGCCGTCGGCGTCGGCCGGCTGCATCATCTGGAAACCGAAGCCAGACAGGGCGGGAGCCGTCAGGCGGACGTAGGCCGCCGAGGAGTCGCCTGCCAGCATCTTGGCGCGGTCAAGCGCGTACACGGTCGGGGCGTTCTCGTTGGTGCCGACGTAGTAAGCGTCGTTCCAGACGCCGTACTTGGGGTAGTCGGGAAACTGCGGCACGGAGAAGTCGTAGGCGTACCACCCGCCGGCCACCGGGTCGGAGGTCTGGGAGACGTATACGCACAGGTGGTTGCCGCTACCCGCGAACTCGCTCAGTACCCAGCGATTAGCGAGCTGGTCGTAGTTGACGATGGGGTCACCGCGGCCAGAGGAACAGGCCCCGCTGCCCGACCACAAGGTGTGCAGGTTGGTGGGCCCGGCCACGCTTACCCCGGTGCTCTTGTTGAACACTTGGAAGGGCGTGCCGCTGCCGCCGTTGATCATCTGTATGTAGTAGGTGGGTCCTATGTCGCCCACGGTGTCGGGAGGGGAGACGAAGCTGTTGCCCTGGCCGTCGAAGTTGAGGGTTGGCGTGGTGAACGCCCTCGACGTAGAGCCGAACTTGAGCCCCGCGCTGGCCCGTTGCTGCACTGCGAGCAGTGGGTCGGGCTGATCGAGGGTGGTCCAGTTGAGCGGGCCCTCGCCACGGGGATAGATACGCCGCTTGGGTCCTTCCATGACCGAGCGGCCGGGGACGAATTCTTCGATCACCGGCAGGTCGCGCAGGTTGCCGTTAAAGATGTTGGTGGCCGCGGCCTGGCCGTGAGTGATCTCCTGGGCGGCAGCAGGGCTTGAGAGTACAAAAAGAGCCGACGCTGTCGCGAGTG
>Ga0209089_10003164_pt1 | contig 14164 bp, 13 predicted proteins | sample ArcticOcean_MG_C_FD_187431 | JGI IMG/M metagenome (GOLD analysis project Ga0209089, IMG submission 187431) | Marine microbial communities from western Arctic Ocean - ArcticOcean_MG_CB2_150 (SPAdes) (version 2) | ecosystem: Environmental > Aquatic > Marine > Oceanic | place: Arctic Ocean: Canada... | reverse complement strand
ACGGAAAGGGTTAAGCAATTGCCGGTTGAAAGTGGGATTGTTGGAACCATTAACAGTGCGGATCTAACGGGTAACGGCTATCTCGACCTCATCGTGGGAATACCCGCGTTCCGTGCACGCAAACCCTCTGGTTTTTGCGTATTCTATGGAGGGCCGGATGGGCTTAATCCCGATAATGTGGACTACTGCGTGGGCGATGCCTCCGCGACTTCACTTTCTTTCGCGGATCTCAATAACAACGGTCAGTTAGATTTGTTGGTGGGGGCCTATTCCTCTGCCACGACGCGTGAATTACCGATGCAAATTTTTTGGGGGACGGATAAGGGATTGGATTTAAAAAATCCTACGGACATCATGGCAGAATCGTCATGCGGCTTTCTCGCCATTGATATCAGTGGAAATGGATACAAGGATGTGGTGGTTGCCTGCCACCGAAACGACCTGGGACATCAAGTCGATTCCATGATTTTCTGGAATGGACCCGATGGATTATCTACTGAGCGCGTAACCAGAATTCCGGGAATGGGTCCCCATGATTTAACGACGCGCGATCCCGGGAATGCTTTAAACCGAAAACCCTATGAAAGTTATACTTCTCCACCCATCGATACAAATGGTCGAAAGCCCCATTGTATTCAATGGGATGCCGAAGTCCCCAAATCCACACAATTGAAGTTCCAATTACGCGGAGCGGCAAGCGAGGAGGAACTTGAAGATGCGTCATGGATTAGAGCTGAGGGTGAATCAACTTATTACGAAAAATCCGGTCAAGAGATAAACGGTATTCCGTCCACCGCAAGATGGCTACAATACCGCGCCTTTTTTATTTCCAAAGACGGCTGTCGATCCGCCCAATTAAAAGAAGTAAGTATTGATTTTTCAGATTAACTGAGTCCGGATAAGGCGATAGAATAGAGGTGGATGAAGTGACGAAAGCATACATGCCTTCAAATAAAGAAGAATTGTACGCGCTTAAGCAATGTAGCTGGTCGATAAAAAAGGCACGTCAATAGTATAACACTCAATCCGGACAATCCCCAAGTCATCTTTTTGACTGTTTCTAGCCTGATCGCAATGCCTTCAACAAATCATTCAGTGACATGCTTGCGATGACGCAGGCCCGGTCGCTGATGGCAAAAGGGAGTATGAGTTGGTCGCCGTGGAGCAGAGAGCCGCAGCTATAGACGACGTTGGGCACGTAGCCATCGCGTTCGTCGCCTTCAGGGGTGAGCAGCGGGTTCACGCAGGCGGCCGATGACTTTCGTGGGATCGTTCAGGTCGAGTAGAGCTGCACCGATGCAATACTTGCGCATGGGGCCGACGCCGTGGGTGATGACGAGCCAGCCGGCTTCTGTTTCGATGGGGGAGCCGCAATTGCCGATCTTCATGGACTCCCACATCTCGGATGGGCACAGGATCACTTGGGGGTTGTTCCATTGATGCGGATTGTCCGAGAACATGATGAAGAGGTTCTCGTCATCCTGCCGCGAAAGCATGGCGAAGCGGCCTGCGATGCGGCGCGGGAAGAGCGCCATACCTTTGTTTTGAACTGCATTGCCATTGAGAGTGAGGATGCTGAAGTGAAGAAAATCCTGCGTCGTAATGAGTTGTGGCAGGATATCGTATCCATTGTAGGCGGTATAGGTGGCATAATATTTGACCGATCCATCGTCGTCGGTAAAGCGGACGTCTTCGATGCCGTTGGACTCGTTGGACGAGACCGGGAAGATGATACGTTCGCTCATGGCGAGCTTGTTATTGAAGCGCAATTCGTAGTTGGAGTCAGCCAGCCACTGGATGCATTCGAGCGTGTGGTCGCGGTCGGGCGTAGCGTGCTGGTCTTCATGCCTGACGGTACCCACGCTTTTGTTCAAGTCGCTGCGAGTAAAACTCTCCGCGAGTGGTGCCATGACAGCGGCAGCGTACCCGTCATCAACGCCCATTTCGTTCAGCTTGATGATGAAAAGTTTCTTATGGTAGCTAGGATTAGAGACGACCTCCGGGAGGGTGACAAAACGGGAGACGGGATCTAGGGTAATGCGGCCATCTGGCATGATGCTGCCAGCGCGAAACTCGATGGAGGAGATGTGCCCCTCTCCGGTCGCACGCAGGCTCATGATGAAACGCAGGCCACCTGCGGGAACGCCACTTTGGTCAGGGTGTGGTACGATAGAGGGATTGAAGATGGCGGCGGATTCCAGCGCGTATTCGCTGGAGAACAGCGCGCCGATGAGCAGTTGTCGTTCGCGCGAGAGTGGACCATCCGTGAACACGTGATGCCGCACCTTCTCGTAATGCTCGTGTAGGTGTGAATTGAGGTCGACGTGCCGTGCATCAAACTCCTGATGCACAGTACCCAGTTGGTTTACAACCCCATCTTCCGTAAGGGCGAGCACGCGTCCAATGATGGCGGTAACATGATGATCGTCGGCTGGAATGATGGGACGGATGATGACACGCGCGCTTTCAGGAAGCAGTGTCACCTTATGACGGCGGAGGTGGACGGGGCTCATGAGGCAGGGAGTTGTTGGGGTGTGATCAAGTGTTCGGCATATTTCATTTCGGCAAGAGCAAGGTGGAAGGCCAGCGTGGACTCCGCGCCCTGGTTTTAACTCACCCGATCCTGATGAAGGCCATCACTGCAGCCTCCAGTGCTGAAGTCATAGAGCGGCAGACCAAGGTCGTTGCGGCCCAGGAACCACTCAAAGGCACGTTTGGCCTCAACTGACCACGCCGCATCCTGGGTGGCGCGAAAGGCTTCATGGCAGGCGGAGACCATTGCCTGGGCTTCGACCGGTTGCTGGTCGAAGTCCGCGCGTGCGCCGCCACGCTGGTAGAAGCCATTGCTACCAATGGGTCGGAAACAGCCGCCTGCGTCTCTTGAATCGAAACCAGCCAGCGCAGGGATTTGAGCCCAATCTCCAGCGCTTCTTTGTGGGGCATCCACTGGCCGCTGAGGATGAGCGCTTGGCACATGCGTGCGTTATCATAGGTGCCGCTGGGGTTCAAACCATGGCCAGTTCTTCGTGGCGCATTTGTTCCAAAGCTTCACAAGTTTTCCAGTCAATGTCTTGCGCATCGCGTTGATGTTCGGATCACCAGGGAAGTGTCGAAGATACTCGTGGATACCGAGTAAGGTGAACGTCCAAGCACGTGGTGAAGAAAAGCATTCGACAGCCGACAGCCCGCGCTCAAAGAGCTGAGCGGCAAGCCTGCGGTGGCCTTCATTGCGCGAGCGGCCCGCGCCGCTGCCTGCGGCCCAGAAAGGCGATGCGCTGAGGTAGGATGGAGTCGCTCAATATATTAGCTTCCTATATTTCGGGGCAACTTGCTTTCCTCCTGGAGTACATATCTTTTAAACACATCCCATTCCATCTCCGGTGAATCACTAGGCCTGCACTCAAAAAATCCCGGTACCAGCTGCTTTTTCCGCGACACCACTACCACCATCAGCTGATTGTAATCGTAAGACTTGCTTCGTAACATGAATTTCACTCCCGCTGTTTACGTTAAGGCGAATATATTAGCTTAAACTAATCTTCATTCAAGAGAGCTTAAAGATGCATTTTCGACAGGCTCAACGATCCGCATCAGTGGCGCTTAACGCGCTTGTTAGGCTCCTGGCAAAGTAGCCTGTTTATACATTAAATGTCCAGAGCCTTAATAATTTTTCTTACCGGTTATCAGTTTTCTTCTAACTTCGCGCCTGACCCTTGCGGAGAGCTCCGGTTCGTTGTTGGAGAAAAACCGTTCAAGGTATTCCGATCCCAAAAAACGAGTATACATAGAACCCGGCTAATTGCTTTCCAGTGTAGAATCAGAATTGCCCGCGGTACATAAGCGGGTTGACATCTTTTTTTTGTGGTTTATGCACAGAGGAAAGATAAGGATACCGGCTTCTAACGCTACAAACTGCTGTATTTTAGCAACTTAAAATTTTTATGAAAAAATTTATCGATAGATTGAAAGACCCCAACCCGCTGGTATTCGATGGTGGTTTTGGGACCGAACTTTTTGTCCGGGGAATAGAATTAACCAATAGCGCCCTGGCAAACGAATTGCATCCTGATGCGGTTAGGGACATCCATTCAGTTTATATTGAAGCCGGCGCCAATGTGATTGGAACTAACACCTTCGTTGGCTCCTTCCCCCATCTGGAGATGGCGGGGAAAGATGCTTCAGGGTCTGATAAGTTAGTAAGACGAGCTGTTGAGCATGCAAAAGCCGCGATTGAAAAAAGTGGTAAAGAAATCTATATCGCGGGATCGATTGGCCCATTACCCGGAGCCATTGAAGCGGATAGCGGCGATACCGATTTTGGAATTGCGAATACAATAGCGAGGGATGCTCACGAAAGAGTAGCGACGGCTCTGGCAGAAGAAGGCGTTGATTTTTTTTGTATTGAAACGATGTTTTCCTCGAAGGAAGCAGCGCTTGCGACGGATGTTGTTCGAAAATTTGGTCTCCCCATTGCGGTAAATTCGATCTATAAGTATACCCAAGATAAAAGTACGGGAGATGTAGTCTATCGAACGGATTGGGGTCATTCAGCAGAAGATTTACTCGCTATATTTTCCAGTGGTGAATTTTCCGATGGAGACGATCTTTTAGATGCGGTTCAGATATTAGGGGTGAATTGTGGTGCTGAATCAAGGCGTGAGGAACATACGGGAATGCCGTACGCGATAAATGGCATGCGAAATTTTAAAGCTGCGCTGGAGAAAAAGGGAATTCAACCAAAACGATTGATGGCCTACCCCAATGCGGGTAAAGCACACTTGGATGATAAACACAGAACCTATTATACGCAATCCCCGGAAGAGATGGTTGGTTACCTACCGGAACTGCTTAAAGCAGGGGCTTATATAATTGGTGGCTGTTGTGGAACCGGCCCCGCGCATATCAAAGCATTTCGGGATTTTGTGGACAGTGAGCATCAACAAGAAGATAAATCTCTGAGTTCTTAATCCTATGCTCGTGAAACCCCCGCCTCCTTCGTGGTGAGGGGAAAGGCAACGAACGCATGTCGACAACTTATCAAATTCTCTACTGGAGAGACATCCCCGCTCAAGTAAGAGTCTTTAATGGGAAGAGACCGCAATCACGTCCGATGCCGGATCGCTTTCAGCATGAGATTGATCGTGTCGCGATGGCCGAGGGGCTCGCCGGGAGAGATGAATATTTAGACCATTGGCAGTGGACTGAAAAACGGGAGCGAGAGGGCGATGTCGAAGAAGTCTTGGGGGCGCTTTTGGAGGAGCTTCAAAAGGAATATGACGAGAGAGATGGTCAAGTTAACGATTGATAAATCGAATGTATGTAGCATACATCTATAGGGATTAAAATTTGAAAAACAAAGTATAAACAATGGGTGAAATAGTCGATATTGGCAGGCGGATTGAATTGGTCCCCATGGACCCTCATGGCCAGGATATCACGATCGGTCTCTATTGCCAGGAGCTGGATGAAGGACCGGCATTTTTAGTCCATACCTATAGCCGTTTCGAAGGTGCGCAGGAACGCATTTCCTTCGTCGTGGATGCGATGTGTGTTTTAGGAGGCATGGTGTTGACCCAGAATGGGATGCTTCACTTTCCCTGTTGGCAAGAACATCAAATGGCTTGCAAGCGGGTATTTCTCGAAGCGTGTAAGCTCGCATCGAGCACGATAGTAGAAGCCCCCCCTTTAAAAATTTTAGACAAAAAGACAGGCCTGAATATCACGGTAATCAGTGATAAGGACGGAGTATATCAGGTTTCAGCCGAGGGTGAGGGAAAAGACAAGGAAAAGCGGGTCGCGTTTATTGCCGGAGGTTTAATGAAACTGGGACAAATGGTGGAGGTTAAAGATACATTGGATAAAATTGTTTTTCCCTGCGGAGATATGCACGATGAAATGCTCGGGCTGCTCCTCATTCGCGCTCCAAATGTGCGGGCTGTGTTAAGAGAGCAAGATATGGCAGCCTCACGCGGGGTCCTCGCCGCACCAAGCCAGCAGAAGTAATTGAAATTAAATATGGAAACTCAAACTATTAAGCCAATGACGAGTCGTGAACGGGTTCTCGCCGCGCTCGCAAGAGAGCCGGTGGACCGAACGCCGGCCTGTAATCCGACATCCGTTGCGACGGTCGAACTTATGGATTTAGTTGATGCACGTTTTCCGGATGCTAACCGGAACCCTGAGCTGATGGCCCGTCTGGCGGCCACCAGTTACACCGAATTGGGCTTTGATAGTATTATGCCTGTCTTCAGTATTATTCAGGAGTCTTCAGCCCTCGGCTGTAATATACAGTGGGAACAAAAGGATAACTGGCCGACAGTTAGAATGAATGAACCGATTTGGAAGGATATCGACGACATTAAAATCCCGAAGGATTATTTGACCCATCAGGATACCAAGTGTGTGCTCGATGCGATAAAAATTCTCAAAAAAGAATACGGCGATGAAGTGGCGATCATTGGAAAGACAATGGGCCCCTGGTCGTTGGGATACCACTGTTTTGGGGTGGAACCTTTTCTCCTCATGAGCCTGGACGATCCGGAAAAAACGAAGCTCGCTCTGGATAGGATGAAGGAGGCGACCGTGCAGTTCGGAATTGCTCAGATAGAAGCGGGCGCTGACGCACTGACCCTGCCCGATCACGCGACCGGCGACCTCGTCAGTGGCGATTACTATAAGCACTTTCTGCGTGACCTGCATATTGAATTGGCCGAGCGAATTCCCATACCCTTGATTATGCACATCTGTGGGCGGACGGTAGACCGGATGGATTACATAGCACAGACAGGGTTCGCCGCCTTCCATTATGATTCAAAGAATCAACCCGACGAATCTATGGACGTGATGAAGGAGCGTATCTCTCTGGTCGGAAACATCAATAATCCTGAAACGCTATTTGCGCGTGGCCCCGATAAGGTTCGCGAGGAAGTCTACAAGAACCTTGATGTCGGTGTTCAGTTGGTGGGACCGGAATGTGCGATTCCCTTGCAGACGTCTATTGAGAACCTTAAAGAAATACCCCGTGCTTTATGCGACTGGCATAAGGAACATGCAGCAACAAATTAGGAGGCCGAGAAGAGAGAATGGCAGAAATAGCGGATATCGGAAATGAATTTATCAGAGATGAGATCGAAGAGTTTATCGAGAACCCAGATGAACGTAAGCATATGGTCAATCTCTTTACTCGAACTTCGCCTGCGATGCAGGCAATCTCGGCGGCACTCATTGACGGGGCCCATAAGACTGTTGACCAATTAACGAAAGAGGCCTTAGACACCGGAACGGAAGCATTGGAAGTAATGGATGATGGCCTGATTGCGGGGATGGGCATTGTCGGTATTAAATTTCGAGAGAATTTTATTTTCGTTCCGGAAGTTCTCGCCTGTGCGCGGGCGATGAAAGCTGGTATGGCTTATATCGAACCCATTTTGTCTGAATCGGGAATTGAACCGGTGGGTGTCGTTGTCATGGGGACGGTGAAAGGTGATTTGCACGACATCGGAAAAAATCTTTGCATCATGATGTTGCGGGGGTCTGGATTTGTCGTGCACGATCTGGGTGTGGACACCTCAGAGGACCAATTCATTGAAGCGGTGGAGGAGCATAAAGCGCCCTTGATCGGAATGTCGGCCCTGCTTACAACGACGATGCCTAACATGGGCAAGACGATTGAAGCCTTTATCGATGCGGACCTTCGTGATGAGGTCAAAATTATGGTGGGCGGTGCTTCGGTAACGCAAGAGTTTGCCGATGACATGGGCGCAGATGGTACCGGCAAAGATGCCATGTCATGTGTCGAACTGTCAAAGCGATTACTGCAGGAGCTTAAAGAGGAAAGCACAGTATAAGAGTATCGGTTCACTTGCACGGCCTCACTGTGCGATAGAGGATAGTGGAATCAGGATGAAAAAGATTGATAAAACTGAGTACCAGAAGCGCCTGGACAAAATGACAGAAATGTTTTCGGCGATCGCGGCGCACGCCGATGAGCAATCCACTTATCGCTGCCCTTACAAAAACCGCTTAGATGAATGCACCGCCAAATTTGGGTGTCGCAACCAGCGAAAACCCAGTGTTAAAGGCGGGTTGCTTGTGTGTGGGAGTGACGACAAGCTGGACTATCGCAGTGCGTGGGAAACAGAGACGGAAGACCAGGACGCAAGCGCAAGTGATGATAAGCGTATGAGATACGGCACGGGGAGTATCATGCATGATGGGGAAAGACGGAAGCTTGTCGTCGGAAAAAACATCTTTGACTACGCTGATGAACTCGCCGTTCAAGTGCCAACATCCTGTGGGCGTACCGGGCATTGTCATGAATGTATTGTTGAAATTGAAGAGGGCATGGAGGCGTTAGGGCCACGGACAGAGGCCGAATCATTTTTAACCGAAAACTACCGACTCGCCTGCCAGGCGGTAGTTAAAGATGCTGATGTCCATATTCAATTTTCCCCACTGCGACGTGAACCGAAAATTCTTACCCTTACGAAGGAAAAACCTATCGAATTGGATCCGTTGGTCACTCGTCACGAGGGAAACGTTTATTATGCGGGTGATATTATCGACAAATATCGCGGGCACCTTTATGGGTTGGCGATTGATCTTGGAACTACGACGGTAGTGATGGATCTGGTTGACCTGGAATCCGGTAAAAGTGTCCATATAAGTTCTTTTGAGAATCCCCAGCGCTTCGGTGGAAGTGATGTAATGAACCGGATTTCCTATGACGGAAAATTTAGTGGGGAGTTGCGCAATGCAGTCATTAACGCGTTGAACCATGAAATTATGGATATGTGCAAGCGGCTCAATTTCCGACGTCAGGAGATATATGAAATTGTGCTCGCGGGAAATTCCACGATGCGCGATATATTTTTTGAGCTGGATGTTCAAGGTATTGGGCAAAAGCCTTATAAGTCGACAACCGAGCTAGAATTTCTAGCGGGTGAACGCGATACCACTTCACTCATCGTAAGTGCTCGGAAACTGGGGATTCGGGCAAACCCGAAAGCAAAAATCTATGGAATGCCTTTGATTGCCAGCCATGTTGGCGCAGACGTAGCTGCGGATTTAGCGGCGATAGAAGTGGAATCCCAGGAGGGTATCATTATGCTGGTAGACGTGGGCACCAACACTGAGGTAGTAGTGGGAACTGCGGATAGGTTGATCTCCGCATCCTGCCCGGCCGGTCCGGCTTTCGAAGGAGGTGGGATTAAATATGGTATGCCCGGTTATGAAGGAGCGATTGAATCGATTCGATGGAACAAAGGCGATATAGAATATAAGACAATCGGCGATAGTGAACCTCAGGGAATTTGCGGGTCGGGACTAATAGATTTGTTGGCGGAATTACGCCGCAACGACCAAATGACACCGAAGGGTGTATTTGCTGATAAAAGACAATATGTAATGCCGATCGTACCTGAATTTGGGATCACCTTTTCCAGAGAAGACGCCAGTAACCTGGCACAAGCCAAAGCGGCTAATTACTGTGGGCAGTTTATCGTTATGCGCGAGCAGGGAATCGCACCCTCCGCGGTGAGCAAACTCTTTCTTGCGGGAGGATTTGCTAACTATGTGAATGTCCGCAATGCCATTGATATCGGATTCATCGCGCCCGTCGCGGAAAAAAACATCATCAAAGTTGGCAATGCTGCGGTTCAAGGGGCAAGAGAAGTTCTCCTTTCAAAAAGTAAACGACAATCTATCGAGCGATTAGTTAAAAGGATTGAACATATTGAATTGGAAACAACCCTGGACTTTTTTGACATATTCGTCGAGGCGTGTCAGTTCAAACCGATGCCGATGGAACTGTCGTGATCAATGGCGGAATAATTAAATGCATCGTTATAGCACTTCGGCAAAAGTTTCTATAATGGCATCGGGATCTTCTGTTCCCACGGAAATTCGTACGAGGTCGGGATCAAGGTTAAGGCTCCAAAGGTAATCACGTCCGGTCTTTTTACTTACCAGGTCATAGTGTGCCAAATGCATAAAGGGGCACAGTAATGTAAAGGTCGTTCCAAAGCTGGGACCTTTTACCGTGGCGATCCGATCATAAAAGTCTGAGAGCGGTATAGCGAGAGATAGGGTGAGCATACAGCCTGGGGAATCGGGCGAGCGAGCGAGTTTTTCATAGTTAATACGCGACTGCTCTTCATAAGACCAGTAAACCTTTTTTACGGTCGGACGTTTTTCCAGAAAATGAACTAAGGCCATCGTATTGCTGTTCACCTTCTCCACGTATTGTGGGTACGCATCTATTTCAAGCGCCAGGCGTTGAAGGTCGCGAACATAAGGTGGTTCATGGTGTTTCGGTAAATAATTTTTCAGCTCCTCATAGTAGCTTGATGCGCGATTGAAAATAGCAGCGCCGCTCAAGACGTCGCCAGCACTGGCCGCGTACTTGGTCAAACTGTTAATGACTAAATCAGCGTAAGGCAGGACATCGACATTTTGCGGGCTCGCGAGGGTTGGATCGAGAATAAGTACCGCGTCGTGCTTTCGAGCGAGGGAGTAAATTGCGTCGATATCACAGGTTTGCAAAAGCGGGTTAGTCGGGACTTCGGTGATGATCCCGGCAATCTCATTCCCGTGCTCGGCAAAGATGCGTTGCACTCCCTCGAGATCAAATACATCGTAGTGACAGATCGGTTCACGCTCGCTGAATTTATTAAGAATTAGACCGGTATCGACATACAACCATCCCAGTTGAAGCCATTTCTTTTTGCCTTTAGCTTTTTGCAATTCATTAGTTGCAAGATAAGCGGCATAAAATGCATTCATGCCCGAATTGCATAATAATATGTCGTCAATTGACTTTAAATCGTAAATAGCTCGCAGTGCTTCACGGGTGTGAGAGTCTGCGTCACCAGTATAAAACGGCTCTTCTTCAATTTCTTTTAAGAGACCGTGTTTAAAAAGCCAATCTTCAGCTTCACGTGAAGAGATAGTGCAACCGGTATGTTGAATAAATGACCACGCGCGCGAACTATATTCGGGGGTATCCTGAATATGTACTCCGCATAAGTCATCAGTTTCGAAAATAACGGCTTCTCCATTCGTACAAAACCTAATCATTTCTTCAGCTGATCGTCGTGAAGCCAAGGGGTAAAATGCACGGTCGGCAAGTTCCAGCGTTTGTTTCAGCTGTCGGTCTATATCCTGAAGATATTGATGCCTGAAAAATCGCGGATAAGCGCCCTTAATCGCGGACAGAGTCTCCGGGGTTTTTTCCTCATAGCGTTTGACGTCTGCAACCGTGGGAAAACTGCACACCACGCTGTGCATGCTGTCTGGGATACGAGCGCCGAGCGGATAATTATAATTTAAACCAGACATGAGACGGGAAAATTAAACGGATTTATAAATGGTCAGCAAGAGCTAAGCCTTAATGTATAGCACTTGCTAAGAAATAATGCGCAGCGCTATAATTCATTAACGACCATTTGCTCAAGCGTTTGTCGTTTACGAATTTGCTTAATGTCACCGTTCGCTCTAATGAGCACTCCAGCAGCTTCCGGGAAAGAATTATAATTTTTTGCCGGCATACTTGAACAGTATGCGCCAGCTCCTTCGATTACGCAAAGATCTCCGATTGATGATTCTGCCAACTCGCGTGCCTGTAAAACATCCGTCGTACCGGGTGCGGGGGTGACCAGATCACCGGATTCACAGCAGTGACCAACGGCGACATAATTCGCTGTGCGTCCGGTATCTTCTTGCGGAATTATTATTAAGGGATGTTGGCCGCCATAAAGCGATGGGCGCAGAATTTCCGTCATTCCGGAGTCGAGTTTAAGGAAGCTATAACCCTCCGTTCCCGTACTGACAATGTCTTGAACGGTAGTAAGAATGGAGCCGGCATTAGCAATGAGATAGGTTCCGGGTTCAATTTCGAGATGAATTTTGCGTCCTGTTTCATTGGCCAGAGAAATAAATGCATCGCGGATAGGTGCTCCAATATCCTGAAAATCGGTTCCGATTTCATCGGCCATGCGTGCAACCTTGTATCCACCGCCAAGATTGAGAGTTGTCACTTCGGGAAACTGCTTAACGATATTAAGGCTTAGTTGAGATGCGCTTTGCCAAACAAGGGGATCGCTTCCCGAACCGATATGCGTGTGAATGCGGAAAACTTTAAGCCGATACTTTGCAATCAATGAACGTACTTCATCCAAAAACTCGTGCCAGATGCCAAAACTGGAAGACGGTCCACCGACATTGGTTTTATTGGTTCCACCGGAACCAACCCCGGGATTGAAACGTAAACCTAATTGAGATTCGGGATACAACTGGCCGAAGCGGTCAATCTGATTCAAGGAACAGGCATTGAAACTCATACCCTGATCATATAACGCTTTAAAATTCTCGGGAAATTCCTGACTACTGAGGCAGATCTTTTCTGGCGCCACCCCTGCAAGAATCGCGCGTTCTACTTCGTAACCGGAACTGGCGTCGATGTGCAGACCGAGACGATCATATAAATTAAGAAGAGACGCATTGGAGTTTGCTTTCATTGCGTACCGTACCGTCAAGCCATAGGGATGGGGAAATGACAAAGCATCTTCAGCATGGCGAATGCTTGTCGCTTCGTCATAAACAAAGACCGGGGTGCCAAATTGTTCACGGATGGCGAATGCCTGATCACGGGATATAAATCTCAGCTCTTCCATAATAGCGGGTATTTTAGTCAAAAAGTATGCTTTCGTTAGGGAATGTAACCAATTCTGTTATAAATTACATTAGTGTGGGAAAAAAAGAATTCACTAATTTATTTCAAAGTGTTTTGATAAAGTTAAGCTATTTAAAAAAGTAAAGTTATTAATTCTCCCTTAAGAGAAAGTACATAAAGTCGTATAGATATAGGGAACAATCAATAATAGCGAATATCTTTGCTAATTATTCTAACCACTCATCTATTCCCCCGGTAAATTTATATGAAGACGGTCTATATCGTTGAAGATGAAATGCCGATGCGTGAATTTCTCATCGCGTCTTTAAATTTGACGACAGAACTAACTGTCGTCGGTTCTAGCGGTGACGGTAAGGAGGGTTATGATCAATGTCTCACACTCAAACCGGACCTGGTTATTCTTGATTTAATTTTGCCTTCCATGCAAGGAACGGAAATCCTTAAAGGGATTAAAAATAATATTCCCGAAACTATAGTTCTTATATTTTCGGGAGTTTACTCGACGGACATTATTGAACAAATCATAGAGGGAGGTGCTGACGGGTTTCTAGAAAAGACGGGGGGGTTAGAGGGATTGAAATGCGCATTGAATCATCTTGAAAATAATAAAATGTATTTCGGTCCCCAGGTTACCCAAGTGCTGGACCGAATGAACATTGAATACCCCATTATTAAATAGATAATTTACGGTCAAGCTTGAGCTTAACCTCCACTAGCGTATTCCTTGGGGTGGATATAAGTAACGATGCATGATTCAACTGAGCGATTTTCTTCAAGGGTAGATAATTATGTTAAATTTCGTCCCGACTATCCACTTGGTGTAAATGAAATATTAAAAAGTGCTTGCGGACTGACAAGCTCCGCTGTGATTGCTGACGTGGGTTCCGGGACAGGTATTTTTTCGAAAAGTCTGCTAGCGCAGGGATTTACGGTTATTGGCGTGGAACCAAACCGTGAAATGCGTGAAGCTGGCGAGCAAATGTTAGACGCGGTTAAAAAGTTTAAAAGTTTATCTGGGCGGGCCGAAGCAACCACCCTTCCCGCAAACAGTGTCGATGCGATAACTTCTGCTCAAGCCGTGCATTGGTTCGATCGGGAAAAAACCCATCTCGAGTTTGAACGTATTCTTAAACCGGGCGGGGTGTTAATAGTTATATGGAATAATCGGCTATCAAATACGGCAAACTTTCTTCAGCAATATGAGTCGCTTTTAAAAAAATATGGCACGGACTACACAAATGTTGTTCATCGCGATATCGGGAGAGAGCAATTGGTAGATTTATTCGGAAACGACAGTTTTAAAGAGAGCAGCTTTAATCATCATCAGCAGTTTGATTATGAAGGACTAAAGGGAAGACTGCTCTCTTCGTCCTATCCATGCTGGAAGAGCTGAACCTGCTATTTAATGAATTTAATAAGAATAACGCGGTTGTATTTGAATATGAGACGAAAGTATATTACGGGCCTATGGCT
>Ga0209089_10003161_pt1 | contig 14177 bp, 14 predicted proteins | sample ArcticOcean_MG_C_FD_187431 | JGI IMG/M metagenome (GOLD analysis project Ga0209089, IMG submission 187431) | Marine microbial communities from western Arctic Ocean - ArcticOcean_MG_CB2_150 (SPAdes) (version 2) | ecosystem: Environmental > Aquatic > Marine > Oceanic | place: Arctic Ocean: Canada... | reverse complement strand
CCAGGGCAGAAGAGTTGGATAACTCTGCTGACTAAAACGGAATATACTGGCGGTGGATGGGCAACCTGAAGCCGCCAGTTTCTGGAATAGAATTAAATATAGCTAATAAAAGAAAAACTATGAAAAAAGATGGACAAAACTCAATTTATATGAACACGAAACTATATTAGTTGAAATTAAGGAATAAGAAATGAGTAAGGACCAACGCATAATTAAATATCTCACACTACAGGAAGCGGCAGTCTACCTCAGCCTAACCGAGTCTGCATTACGAACCATGGTTGCTCGAAGGCAAATTGACTTCTTGAAATTGGGATCCAGAATCAGGTTTGATATTAAAGATTTGGAAGGTGTGCTGGTCCGTTACTCTAGTGTTAATTCCATTAAGTAAGGAGAATTATTATGGCAAAAATAAAGCCAGTAATTAGTAAAGTAAGTAAAAGAAACATCTATGAATATTTTGATTCAAACCTAAATACCAATATTAAAGTATGTGGATTCGATATTTATGTCTATGATAATATATCAAAGGATCGGATCCGAAAACGAATTAGGGCTGATTATAAAACAGTGGCTCTATATGTTGAAAAACTTGAAAAAGATATAACAGATATCTCATTGAAATTAAATAACAATCACATCCTACCACATATGACCCTATCCACATTCTTAGGCAAATTTAAATCAGAGAAAAGTAAATTATCAGATCGTGTTGGAAAAGGATTAGCGAAAGAATCAATTCGAAGATACGAGACAACAATAAATTCCATTATTAAATACATAAAAAAAGATATCTTGTTTTCATCTTTGACTGAACATTTTATTGAGAAGTGGATTGTGTATAGGAAAAACAGTGGTATTTCAGTTAATACTATTAACACGGATTTACGACACCTAAAAGCAATGTTTAAGTGGGGAATGAAAAGTAATCTCATTAATGAAAATCCAATAAACGAAATTGCACCTTTTAAAGGAATACCGAAAACCATACGAGTTCTTACTGAAGATGATCTTAATTCAATTTGGGAAGTTTGTAAACCAGATTCAAGGTGGTACCCATATATAGTTGTGTATTTATTAACTGGGGCAAGAATTTCTGAGATATTAAAACCAAAACTGAAATGGGAAGATGTTGATTTTGATAGAAACACGATTAGTCTATTAAAACGAAAGAGAGGAAAGCGAACGATTATGCCATTAACAAATACATTAAAAAGCGTTCTATTAAAAGTAAAAGAAGAAGGCACCCAAAAGAGATTTCATACAAATGAAGATGAAGACTATGTATTCCCATTCTCGCCATCTTACATTTCAAGAAAACTTAAAAAAGATGTTTTCATTCCAGCTAAACTGGAAGATGTAACGGTACATGATCTTAGAAGAAGTTTCGCATCTCATCTAGCAAACCTTGGTTTTGAGATTTACGATGTTAGTCAAATAATGGCTCATTCAAAAATAGACGTAACCCAGACACATTATCTAACTCAGCTACCATCTAAGACTCGTAAAATGCTTGAAGAGTTAGAAAAGCATTTGGGTTTGGATAGTGAAAAAGTGTTGGAAAAAAGTGTTGGAAAAGTGTTGGCGTAAAAGTGATGTCACAACGAGACACATGTTGCATAATGGTGCATTATTGAGACAGTAAAATCAGGTGAAATATGTGAATTAAAAATGGCCTAAAATAAGCAAGCCCTCGTTGTGAAACGGGGGCTTTTTATTGCTGCTCCGGTAGCTAGACTCGAACTAGCGACACGCGGATTAACAGTCCGCTGCTCTAACCAACTGAGCTATACCGGAAAAATTATTTCAATTACAGCTGGAAAATTTACTGAGATATTTATTTTTAAATAGAGAATTATTTTCCATTTTTTGCAAATGCATCAGCAAGTTGTTTCCTAGTTTCTTTCAAGCCATCTACCATAACCTTGGTATGTCCCATTATGGGCATAAAGTTTGTATCACCTATCCATCTGGGAACTAAGTGTAAATGTAGATGTTCTTTTATTCCTGCTCCAGCAACTTCCCCGAAATTTGCTCCAAAATTAAAACCATCGGCATTAAGACTTTCTCGCAATACTCCCATTGCCTGACTCATCAAATTCATCATTTCTACTTGTGTATCTGATTGTAAGTCATCAAAATTCTTTTCGTGGTCATAAGGAACAACCATGAGATGTCCATTATTATAGGGGTATAAATTCATGATAATATATGCATTTTCTCCACGATGAACTACCAGATTATCCTCATCTTTACCTATATGAGATTTATCACAGAATAAGCAAGGTCCAAACTCATTTTTTGCCGTACGGATATACCCCATTCGCCAGGGTGCCCATAGATATTTTAATTCATCACTCACCGGCAGCTCTGGCAGCTTCCCATTTGGAAATCACTTTTTCTGCTTCAGTGTGGGGCATATCTTCATAATGTGAAAATTCGTTGGTAAACATTCCCCTACCACTTGACATTGCCTTTAAAGCTGTAGCATAATCATGAAGATTTGCCATTGGAACTTCTGCATTAATTATTTGAAAATGACCATCCGTTTCCATCCCCTGCACCTTTCCTCTACGAGATGAAATATCTCCCATAATATCACCCATCGCGTCATCGGGAATTTTTACCTTTATGGAGTAGATAGGCTCTAACAATTTAGGCCTTGCATTTTTCACTGCATCCATAAAAGCATGGCGGCCTGCAATTTGAAAGGCCATATCATTTGAATCTACCGGATGCATTTTCCCATCATAGAAATCAATATTTATATCCACTACTTTACATCCTGCAATGACACCATCATTACAAATATGATTAATTCCCTTCTCAACTGATGGTACAAATCCTCTATCCACATTTTGGCCAACTAATGAGTTTTTAAAATCAATTCCGTCACCTCGATTTGCGGCTTCTATGCGTAGCCATACTTCAGCAAACTGACCGGATCCCCCAGATTGTTTTTTATGTCTATATTTTGCTTCTGCTTTACCGGTTATTGTTTCCCTGTAAGGAACTTTAGGAATCTCCTTATCCAATTCTACATGGAACCTTTCTGCAATTCGTTTTAAGGCAATATTTAAATGGAGTTCCCCCTGCCCTGAAATAATAGTCTGTTTTAACTCTGAATCCACTCGGTAGAGAAAAGTCGGATCCTCCTCATGCATTACAGACAATCCATTGGCAATTTTTTCTTCATCACCCCTGACTTTTGGTTTTACTGCAAAACTCATATTGGGTGTAGGATAGATGATTTTAGGAAGTAAAATCGGTCCCTTGGGATCGGCGAGAGTATCTCCCGTATGTGTATTTTTTAATTTTAATGCCGCACCTATATCACCTGCAATTAATTGTGGTGCATCTTTCCTGTTTTTGCCATTTATAAAATATACCTGCCGCATTTTTTCAGAATTATTTCGGGTGGTATTTCTTAAATCATCTCCTGCATTAACTTTACCAGAGTAAACTCTGAAAAAAGACATTTCACCAATATGTTCTTCACTAATTGTTTTAAAAACACGAGCAGCTAATGAATCAGTAATAGATGGTCCGTGTACCACTTCTTCACCTGTATCAGGATTTGTTCCTATTACTTTTTCAAAATCCCCTGCACAGGGAGCATATCTTGCTAATATATCCATCATTCTTTTTACACCGGTATTAGTAGCGCCAGATACGCAGAAAACGGGGATTAGTCCACCGGTTTTTAATGCCTGATGCAATCCACTTCTAAGTTCATCTTCGTTTAATTCCCCATTTTCAAAGAAAATTTCTAATAGACTTTCATCCGATTCAGCAATTAATTCGATAAGTTCATTGTGCATTCCTTCTAATTTTTGAGACCAATCGCCTTCTGCCACTGCTTCAGAATAATCTCCGGACCCGTCCGATTTAAAAGTGAATACTTCTTTTCTAAGCACATCAGCCACCTGATTAAATCCAGGCCCCTGATTAATTGGTAGTGTAAAAGGGAAGACTGTACGCCCATATCTTTTTTGTAATGACGACAAAATAGAATCATAGTCTGACTGTTCTTTATCAACCATATTGATGATGAATAGCTTTGGTATTTTAAATTCTTTTTCTGCATAATCCCAGCATAATTCGGTGCCTACATCAATTCCATCAATAGCACTAACAACCAATGCCGCAAAATCAGCGACTGCCATGGCGGACTTTACTTCACCGTGAAAATCCAAATAACCGGGAGTATCTAAAATGTTAAATTTCTTGTCCAACCACTCAAGGTTCATTAGAGTGAGTGAAATAGAATGTTGATTATTTATCTCATATTCACGATAATCAGAAAGTGTGGATCCATCCTCAATACTACCCATTTTATGAATGGAACCTCCATTAAACATGATAGCCTCTGACAGAATTGTTTTACCAGTTGATGCATGCCCTGATAAAGCAATATTGATAATATTATCGGTGGTATAATCTTTCATAATGACTCCTCTTTTAAATACAGAATCCGATGAATATCTCGGAATTTACAGTTTTAATAATTTACCTAAATTCCAGAATAGAAATCGGGTGGTTCTCCAAACAAGCAAATGTTCCAAACTTTACATACATTCCTATATTAATTATTAAATTTTAAGGGGCATTAAAATATGGAATGCAGGACTTTTGAATCAAGGCAATTTTATGACCAAATTTAAGAACCTTTAACCTCCGAAGCTATAATATCCCTAATTGCTGGCTTCAAGTATATATTCGAAATGTCTAATTTGGAAAATGCTTGGGCCAATGCTCTAATTCTCTGCTCCAAGGGTTTTAGCTTATTAATGACAATTATTTTTTCTTTTTCAAGAAGACAAAATCCCCCAGTAAAATTTCCCTTTTCCTGTATAATTTTAATCTCTAATGATTCAGCCAATTTTTCAAATTCCTGATAAACTATGGCTGGCTTCACAGGTATTCTGACTTATTCATTGATTTCAGCATATTCACAACATCTTTAACCGCTTCCGATTTGTCAAGAGGTACAATTAGAGTGGCATCATCCAAATTGATAATGGCCATATCTTTTACTCCTACCACGGCAGTAAGTCTGCCGGGACTGATTATCAGATTATTTTCTGATTGCATAGAAATCACATCTCCATCATGGTAATTTGTCTCATTAGTTTTTTTGAGTACATTAAATAAAGAATACCAAGAGCCCAAATCATTCCATTGAAAATCAGCTTGGATAGTATAAACATTTTTAGCTTTTTCCAAAATTCCGTAATCAATACTTTCTGATTGCACCAATTCCCATTCCCTATCCAAAACTGTTTCATATTGGGTAGATCCAAGAGCATCATATATTGAATCCAATGAATCATGCAGTTCACACATAAAAGTTTTCATTTCCAGGAGAATAATTTCTGCTTTCCAAATAAACATTCCTGCATTCCATAAAAATTCACCACTACCAATAAATTTTTCAGCGGTTTCTTTTTCTGGTTTTTCAGCAAAAGTTTTAACCTTATAAACACCTTTTATCTCCATCTTTTTATTAGGGTCATACTGAATATACCCATATCCAGTAGCAGGATATGTTGGATTAATTCCGATGGTTATAAGGCATGATTTCTGCTCTACCATTTTCTGGGCATTTGTTATAATGTTTTTAAATTTTGAGTCACCTATAATTAAATGGTCTGCAGGATAAACACCCATAACTGCATTTGAATCTCGTTTGAATATATGTAGAGCTGCCAGTCCAATGGCAGGGGCAGTATTTTTTCCTGAGGGTTCGATGATGAAATTTTCTTCAGGGATTTCAGGAATATCATTGTGAATTAATTTTGATAGCTTAGCAGATGCAACTACGAAAATTTTGTCCGAATCAGCAATTTCCCGTAATCGGTTGAATGTAAGCCGAATCATTGTTTCTTCACCCAGAATTTTTAACAATTGCTTGGGTGTATCTTCCCTGCTTTTCGGCCAGAACCTAGAGCCTGACCCTCCTGCTAAAATAACATGATACATAAAATTAAACTCCTGTTAGGTACTATAATTTACTCAAAATTAATATTTACACCTTCTACATCCCACCTTGCTCTTACATCAATTGTATCGGGATAAAAGGCAAACTTTGCTGCACGATGATAGGGAGACCAAAGACCTGAATGATAGACATCTTTGTCATTGGAGTTTATTGCTTCAAACCCCCATAATTCATATAACCCAGAAGATAAATTAGAAAATTCAAAAAAATTATTAATAACGTTGGAAAAATAAATTGAATTACTCCCTATTTTATGAGCTTCAATTTTAATTGGATGCTTATTATCATAATTAATATATCCCAGAATGTTTCCACCAATTAATAATTCTTCTTCTTTTCCCGGTCTCGTAATCCTTACTATTTTGGAAGAATCTGCAAAGTGATTACCAGCCCAATCTTGAATATACTTACCCAACAGGTGAATTTTATTAATAGAATCTGGAAGATTTGAAACAATAACCGATAACTCATTTTCAAAGATGAAGGGCAAGGAAATATTTACCGAATCTTGAATAGTAATAATGGCATTGATATCCAACTTAACAGGTTCTGAAAATTTCAGTTTGAATTCATCAAGTTCAAAAAATGAATGAGATAACTTGGGTGCTAAAGTGTCCATTATTTTAGGAAGAATAAACGAGTATTCTGCTAACTGATAACTTTCCAATCGATTTGATTTTTCAAGGTTTACAAAAATTGAATCACCCGGAGAAAGCAGAGAATCTATAATAATTAATTCTTTACTATTATCGTCAAATGTCAATTGAGAGCAATATTGGCTTTGCATTTCCACAGAAGTTATTTTCAATTTTTCTACAGGTTTAGACAAAAGCATGACAGTATTTTTTACATTTTCTTCTGTAGAAATAGAAATGTAACTGGATGTCAGCATGGCATATTTTTTTCTTCGCATCTGTTTTTCAATGTCTGAAAGAACACCTTCAATGGCTACAATTGCATAGCGCCCTTTTTCAATTCCGCCGAACTGAAAATATCCCCTTTCATCGGCCTCAACTTTTTGGATATACGCAGGTGAAACTGATGGAGGCCATTCAAATAATCCAACTTCAATCAGTTTTTCCGGATCAACTCCAATTATTTCACCCTTTATTGTCCCAACTGGAATCTCCAACCCTGTACTGAAAATGAGCTGAATGGGTTTGTCCATCATATTTTTTTGGTAATCTCTAATTTTTCTGGATAGATTAACACGTACAATTCGATTTGTTGGCCATTTTTTTTCCGGGATAATGATTAATTTTCTGCCACGGATTTTTAAACTATAATCAAGGTCGGATTCAATAAGAATGGATGCGGGAATAGAAACAGGGTCAAGAAGTTCATCAAAAATGAAAGTGATTTTCTGATCCGTAGTAATATTTAAAGATCCATTTTCGGGTTGGATTGAAATGAGTAGGGGACCCTTTTTATCAACTTGACCGCCAGTTGCAGGTCCTTGTGCGGCACAACCGAATAATAGCAGGATTACAATAAGAGGAAGTAGTTTCATTTTATGTGACATTCAGACGCAAAATTTACGAAGAAAAGTTAATTAGGATTCCAGATTCAATTTTGCAGGTAATTCACCTAAATAATGTAATTCACTTCTCGTCATTTCCAAATGGATAACCCGTACTTCCAATCCATTTTCCCAGGCTTTAAATAATGCAGCTCCAAACTTGGGGTCCCTTGCCCATTGTGGCTGAAATAATTTTGAATCATGTCGTTGAACCACAAACAGTACCATTGTTCGCATACCATCCAAAGCCATTTTACCCAAATGCTCTACATGGCTTCTCCCACGTTCAGTAACAGCATCCGGGAATTTCGCTATCTTATTTTCCACCAAAGTCACCGATTTTACTTCAAGATACATAAGCTCATCATTATTCTTTAGCAGAAAATCAAACCGGTGTTTCCCATAAGTCACTTCCTTTTTTTTGATCTGCCATTCTTTTAAAAAATCAATTTTCCTTTCTGACAACAAGTGCTCTGTGAATTTATTTGGAAGAAGAGTATTCAAAGAAATTAACGTATTCCCATCATAAACTGCCTGAGTGGAATATTTTGTCCTCCGCTTTGAACCATCTTCTTGTTTTAATAGGATTCGTGCTCCGGGTATGAGTAATTCCTTCAAGCGGCCAGGGTCAGGAAGATGGCTTTCAACAATGCTACCATTGATCTCAGCTCGTGTTAGAAATCTATTTGGCCGATCTATAAACCGGGCTTCCAGTAATCTATAATTTATTTTCATTTCACTCTTTTTTTTGAATAGAACCTGTTTAATTTTACTATCAGTATGAAAAGTTTCTCTAATCATTTTATTATATCAATGCCGCATATGAATGATCCGATTTTCTCAAAAAGTCTGATTTATATCTGCGAACATGATAAGGAAGGTTCAATGGGTTTGATTATTAACAAGCCTATGATTTCTGAAAATGCAGCCGACATTATCCAACAAACAGGGCTAGCTGAGATTAAACCACCACCAGAAATTTATTTTGGTGGACCCGTAAATCTTGAAATGGGTTTAATCCTCCATGACGCAGACTATAATATTGAAGGCACCCTAGCCATTTCAAAATCTGTTGCCTTAACTTCAAATAAACAAATTGTCGCCGATCTAAAAAATGGGAATGGACCCGGTGAATTTCGATTTTCATTTGGATATGCAGGTTGGGGTGAAGGGCAAATCGAAAGGGAAATTGAAAATGGTGATTGGTTGCTTATGCCAGCTGATGACAAATTTATATTTTCAATCCCAAGCTCAGATAAATGGCAAAAAGCTGCTTCAAAATTTGGGATTGATATTTTAGATTTAGGCGGTTCTGCCGGAATTGCCTAAAACCAGGCTTAATTCCAAATGAGTGATCCGTTTCATATTCCGGACTCCGATGAAGACCTCCTGAAAGCATGTAAAGTAGATACATTCAGAGCTGGGGGAAAGGGCGGTCAGCATCTAAACAAAACAGAGTCAGCAGTACGATTAACCCACCTCCCCTCAAAAATAGTTGTCACCTGTCAGGATGATCGCAGCCAACTCCGAAATAAACGAAAATGTCTCATCCAACTCAGGGAAAAATTGGAAGCATTAAATTATCGCCCTCCAAAAAGAATTCCCACAAAGAAGCCCTATTCCGCAAAAGTAAAAATTTTGGATACTAAAAAGAAACAATCTCAAAAAAAACAATTTCGACAAAAACCAGAAATGGACAACTAATGTTGCAATCATTCCAAATTATCGGATATTCTGGCGGTGTACCTACACAAGACCGAGGGGTTACCTGTGTAATGGTTTCCACTACCAATTATGATGTAATGATAGACTGTGGAGAAGGTAGTTATCTTCGCTGGCAGAAAGCAGGCTATAAATGGAAAAACTTAAAATATATTCTCATTACACACATGCATCCGGACCATATTGGCGGACTGATTCCTCTTTTATTCTATCGCAAATTATTTGGTATTGATTCACTCTTAACACTCATAGGACCTCCTCAATTAAAGGAGTATTTTGAGGATTGTTATCGGCATTCCGGGTTATCAAATAATCAAGATTTACAGTGGATTGATATTTCAACCAATAATCAAATAAATTTTCAGAATGATATTCACATTAATACTATGGAAATGAAACATAAAATTCCCTGTTGGGGATATAGAATTTCTGATAGTGGCAAAAATTTAGTATTTATTACGGACACCCTCCCCAATGCAAATGCGGTTAAACTGTCTGAGAATGCAGATGTGCTTATTCATGAGGCAACATTCACCCACAACATGAGAGAAAAAGCCAAAAAACATTTTCACACCACAGAAATTCAAGCCATGGAAATTGCAGACAAAGCCAAAGTTAAGCGACTCATTCTTACCCACTTCAGCCAACGCTTAACAGATAGAGATGTACAAGAATGGATTTGGAATGGCAAATCCTGTATTGTTTTTGATGAGAGGGTTGAGATTTGAAAAAAGTTATTGAGCAGCATGGTGGTAATTCTGTTGCGGAGGTTCTTTCAAGGCATAATGTAAAATGGATTTTCACCCTTTGTGGTGGGCATATTTCCCCTATTTTAACCGGGTGTAATGAATTGGATATCCGAGTTATAGATGTGCGTCATGAATCCACAGCGGTATTTGCGGCTGATTCTATTTCACGGCTATCAGGGACTATTGGTGTTGCCGCTGTCACTGCAGGACCGGGATTAACCAATACTATTACCGCCATAAAGAATGCACAGATGGCACAAGTTCCAGTGCTCATTTTAGGTGGTGCGGCGGCAACAGTTCTGAAAGATAGAGGAAGCCTCCAGGATATTGACCATTTATCAGTAGTGGAGTCCATAACAAAATATGCCAAAACAATTAAACGAGTGCAGGATTTACAACCATCCCTGGAAGAAGCAATAGCCACAGCCACCTCAGGAGTGCCCGGTCCCGTTTATTTAGAAATTCCAGTGGATTTACTCTACCCTGAATCGTTGGTGCGGGAGTGGTATGGCTTAAAATCCGGTGGTAAATCAATGCCCTGGTGGATGACTCGATATCTGAATTGGAATGTCAATCGTATTTTTAAGGATAAAAATAAATCCTTCCCCAAAAATACCAAAATTGAAGCTACTCAAAATACATCTTTGCATATTCAAAGAATATCTGAAATGGTAAACTCTGCAGAGAAACCAATTTTGCTCATTGGAAGTCAGGCTCTTAATGATCCAACTCAATCTGATAATTTAACAGGGGCAGTAAAAAAATTAAACATTCCCACCTTTGTTTCAGGTCTGGCTCGGGGTCTTCTCTCCAAAACAGATTTACCAATTTACAGACACAAACGGTCAAATGCTTTAAAGGAAGCAGACCTGGTTATTTTGGCTGGAGTACCCTGTGATTTTCGCCTGGATTATGGCCGAGTGATAAATCATAAGGCAAAAATTATTTCTATCAATCTCAGTCGAAATGATCTGTATCTAAACCGCAGACCTGCTAAAGCAATTTTGACTTCACCGGGGTCTTTTCTCATAGAATGGAGCAAAACTGAAAAAAATGGTTCTAATTCGAAATGGGTAAACTGGCATGAGCAAATAGCAATTAGAAATGAAAAAAGACAAGCAGAAATAATTGATCAGTCTAATAATTCTACAGAATTTGTTAATCCCATGAAGTTATGTTTGTCCATAAATGAGCATATTCAGGATGGCGATATAATTGTGGCAGATGGCGGTGATTTTGTAGCAACCGCATCATACATTCTGCAGCCCCGCTCAATAACAGGCTGGTTAGACCCTGGTGTATTTGGCACACTGGGTGTTGGTGCAGGATTTATTTTAGGTGCAAAACTTACCCATCCAGATTCTGTGGTGTGGGCAATTTATGGTGATGGTGCTTTCGGGTATTCCCTTATGGAATTTGACACATTTGTCCGCCATAAAATCCCCGTAATTGCAATAATTGGTAATGATGCTGGCTGGACACAAATTGCCCGGGATCAAGTAGATATGTTGGGATCTGCAGTAAGTACTGAATTGGCACCCACCGAATATCACAAAGCAGTAGAAGCGTTGGGAGGTGCAGGATATTTCATTGATAATGAAGATCAAATTGATGAGATATTAAGTCAAGCAAAAGAGTCTGTCCTGTCGGGGAAACCCACGGTGATAAATGTACGAATCGGAAAAACAGATTTCCGTAAAGGTTCACTATCAATGTAAGGTATTATTAAATTGAAATCAAATATTACAAAAGAACAGGCACAATCAGCATTAGATCTTACAGCTGAAATTATAGATGAATTTGGTCCCCGCTTGACCGGTACTCCTGCTTGTAAAAAAGCTGGAGAGCGGTTGAAAGCCGAATTGGAAAAATCCTGTACGCAAACAGCTTCAGAAAAATTTCAATGCAGCCGGGATGCCTTCCTTTATTTCATCCGCTATTTTTCCATGTCCTATGTAGCAGCATTTATCTGTTTAATTATCGGCGGTGATTTAATAATTTTGGCGGCAATTCTCACATCCTTTGGCTTCATCATGGCTGTATGTGAATTTGTATTTTATAAGGAATTTATTGATCCACTTTTTAAGAAAACAGATGGCTATAATATTTCTGGCACCCTTGAACCATCCGCCGAAGTTCAGCAAACCATTATAGTCAGTGGACATTATGATAGCCCTCATGTCTTTAGCTTTCTCAATAAAAATCAGAAATTATATAAGTTACGAGTTATCATGACTATAGGCCTTTATTTTCTAATAACTGCCATCAGTCTGTGGGCTTCCTATGAATGGATAACCCAATCAGGTTCAATCTATATTATTAAAGAGCTTATTTATATTTTGGGTTTTGGATTGATATTCATGCTCCAATATTTCTTTTTTGTCAGTTGGGATGTTAGCCCCGGTGCAGGCGATAATTTAATTTCAGCTGCTATGGCTGTGAAATTAGCAGATCATTTTTCAACCCTGAATTTAAATCATACCCGTTTGGTGTTTCTCTGCCCTGATGCAGAAGAAAGTGGATTGCGTGGCGCAAGGGAATATGTCAATTTGCATAGAGAAACCTTACAATCAAGCCCAACCTATAACATTAATATGGACAGTATTTACAGACTGCAAGACCTGCGTTTTCTTAAATCAGAACTAAATGGAACCGTACCTCTGGATGAAAAGTTAGGCAAAAAATGTACCAAAATTGCAAAGTCCCTGGGCTATAATATCCCCAGCATGTATATGCCATTTGGGGGAGGTTCTACTGATGCGGCGGAATTTGCCAAGGCAGGAATACCAGCACTCTCTATTATTGGACTGGACACCACCTTCACCAGTGGAAATGTACCCTATCATACCAGTTTTGATACGGTGGATACAATTGAACCGGAAGCAGTCCTGGCTTGTATGCAAATAACCGAACAGTTTATTTTGGAAATTGATAATCAATAATAAAATGGGTAAAATTCTTTTATTCTTTTTTCCTATCTCCTGTCTCCTGTCTCCTTTCTCCTTTCTACTATCTTCCCCCCATCCCTATCCACCAAATTGGGACGACCTTCAAAATAATGTGGGGTGGGAATTGGTAAAAGAAACAGATCGTGTGAATGTTTACACTAAACAATTACCCGATTCACCCATACCCGCCCTCAGAGCAGAAATTATAAGTGATGTGAAAATGGAGTTATTAGCAGATGCAGCCTGGCTGGTTGAAAAATCTACGGATGTATTCCCAAATGCCTTTATAATTGATGCGGGAGTGTACCATAGAAGGAGTGATTCCAGTTATTCAGCATTCCAAATTTTTGATGTACCTTTTTTATCTCCTCGCCTATATCAGTTTAATTCCATTCGTCTGGGTAATAGTATTCATTGGGTGAGAAAAGATACAGTGAATACCGAACTAAATCCAGATGGATTACTTTTGCCGCCTGTTAATTTTGGCAGCTGGGTGGTAACGCAGGAAGGAGCCAAATCAAAACTGACCTACCGTATCTGCACCGACCCCGGTGGCGATGTCCCCCATTGGATAGTAAACCAGGCAAACCAACGCTATTTACCCCAAATGCTGGTAGATATTGAATCATTTGCCGGGAAAAAGTAAATTCCCCTTTATAGGTTTATTTATATTGGGAATGGTATTTTCTGCAGAAGAAAATGATCTTACCATTTTATCCTGGAATATTAAAATGCTCACGGCTCCCTACGGGTGGCTGCATAATCGGGTTGAGCGAGCAGAAAATATTGTTCATACACTCAATACTGCAGAAAATTATGATGTTATACTTTTTCAGGAAGTTTTTTCAGGAAGAATTCGAAAATTAATGTATAAGGGATTACAATCTATATATCCCTACCAGCTAATTCCGAAAGATCAAAGTTGCATAGGTAAATCTAATAGTGGACTCTGGGTTATTAGCAAGAGTCCTATCAACATCTTAGATAAAATTTCTTTCAGCAATCAGAAAAATTGGGATGCTTTATCATCTAAGGGAGCCAAGTTGTATTCCGTAGTTCAAGATGAGCAGAAGTTTCATATTATAAATACCCATTTACAGGCTGATTATAAAACAAAGTACAATAAAATCCGTACCCAGCAATATACAGAAATATATGAAAAACTTATCTTACCCAATGATAAGAGTGAAATACCTCTCATTTTATGTGGAGATTTGAATATTTCAAAACCGGGCAAA
>Ga0209089_10003156_pt1 | contig 14191 bp, 5 predicted proteins | sample ArcticOcean_MG_C_FD_187431 | JGI IMG/M metagenome (GOLD analysis project Ga0209089, IMG submission 187431) | Marine microbial communities from western Arctic Ocean - ArcticOcean_MG_CB2_150 (SPAdes) (version 2) | ecosystem: Environmental > Aquatic > Marine > Oceanic | place: Arctic Ocean: Canada... | reverse complement strand
TATCACTAATTTCTATGCATTTCTGGTATCAAAATTTCCCCGGACTGTGAGTCTTCAACCCTATCGAGTAGCATCCTTTGAATTCTAAAGGAAGAAGGTATTACTCCGCCTGACATTCCAGAATGTACGCCCTCGCTAGAAACTTGAACTGAGAGATTGCCAGCCACTAAACCACGTAATGCCTCAGTAACCCATATGTGTTCATAATCTGGACCGCCGCTATCAAGAACAACTATCAAATTTGGATTACCTAATTCCTCAGTTAATGCATCAAGATACGGGGGTAAGTCATAAGATCCTGATTCTTCACAAGTTTCAATAAGAAAATGGGAACGAGGGTAGGGGACGCCTTGTTCCTGTAACATTTTCAGAGCAGTAACACAAAGATAGCCCCCATAACCATCGTCTAGGGCCCCTCGGCCAAATAGCCAAGGTTCTCTTCGAACAGCCTTCAGAGGATGCAACCCTTCAGACCAAAGTTTTTCTCTGGATGGTTGTTTATCTAAATGTGAATAAAATATAACTTCTCCAGGGCCTGTTCCTTCTACTGTGATTAAAAGTACAGGAGTTCTGCCCTCAATTCTATGAACTTGATATGTCATGCCGTCTAATTTCTGATCAATTAACCAATTTGAAAATAAATTGATTGCCGAATCAAGTTCACCTTTTGCTTCCCAATCGGGTTCAAACCCCGGGGAAAGCGCCTCTATTGCAATAAATTCGCTTAAACTAGGAAGTATTGATAATTCCCATAATTCATCCGCCCTCTCTATTAGTCTATCCAAGTCTACAGACATGAGACCCTGTCAAACAACAAAGACTTTGAATCTTTAATTCAAGGTTCCTGCTTTAATGGTCCACAAATCGGTAAAGATCCTCGAGCAAATGGGCAAGAGTGACAAGGTTCAGATGAATCTTCAGGAAGAGGTGGATGATTACTTAGGTTATCATTAGAATCTAGTGCCATTGTGGCCACTTGAATTAGTATCTCATCTAATTCATTCTGAGCCCGTTGGAAGAGTTTTTCGGGGTATTCGACTAATCGACCTGTTACTCCTACCCATATAGCAGGACGTAGTACTTTTCTGGGGTTTAATCGATTATCTTCTATTCTTTTTAGTGCCCTGTAGTATAATGCTAATTGCATCCTATGGTGTTCTAACATCGCAAATTCAGCATCACATCTTGGCTCATATGAATCATCTCCAAGAGATTTCAAAAGCCCTGAATTTTCATCTGAAAGTAACTTACTAGCTTCTTCTGTTTTCAAATCAATTGGCCTTATATTAGGGCCTTCGCTATTAACGGTACAAAGAACAATGTCAATGAATCCATCCATTTGAACTGAAGCATCTTTTAACAAAGAAAGAGGCTCGTGCCCTTGAGGTGTCCATCGATTTATAGTCAGGCCATCAAGAGGTACATCAAAACTGATACGGAAGGGCATTTCAGTCCTCAAACCTTCTACCTTTTCTCCATCTAGAATCTCACCTGAAACCAAACGACCAAGTTTACTATTTGATAAACGAGTTGTCATTTCGATTACTATATCATTAATCTGAGATTCATTGGAACCTGTAGAAAGCATTTCTTTGTATATCTCTTGATGAATTTTTTTATTAATCATATTATTGGGATTCTTTTGAGTCCATGAATTAGGTAAAGCGGGAGAAGTTACTTCCAATAATCCTGGGTTTGGGATGCCTATCTCAACTATTCGGTGGACTATAGATCCCAATAGTGCAGGATCTATCCGATTAGCAGATTCGTTAGAAAGAGTGTGTTCAATTGAAGGCATTATTGGATTCGCTTTGAGGCCTCCTTTAGTTTCTAACCAATGGCGGCGGGAACATTGGGAAAGGACTGAGAGCCTATGAGGGGCAGTTCTAACTTTGTAATGAGAATCTAATCTTGGGTTTTCTTGGTGAGGATTTTCTTCCACTAAACATCTTTTAGCGGTAACATCTTTTGCAAATATTCTTTGCGAAGGAGTATACAATGGTTGACTCATTGTTTGATTAACAATATTAAAACAATCTTGATGATGAAGAACTATCATACCTTGTAATAGATTATGGCCGATGAAGGAATTATTCTTCATTAAAAACGGATCTAAATATCTATCTGTATTCAAATCAAATGGATTCTCGGTGAAATCTGTTTGTTTATTCCAAATTGATGCGTTTTCACCTCTGTTATATGACCCCTGTCTTAAAGATTCTAACCATATTTGGCCTAATTGGGGCAGGGTCTTTCGATAACTCCAAGGGACCTTTAATCCTACAAGATTATCTGCTGATTTATTGATCCATGTGGTACCTTTGGGTGAACCAACAATAATCAAACGATTCTTAACTCTTGTCGCACCCACATATAGTAGTCTTCTTGCTTCAGCATCTTTTCTTGATTCATAAAGCCATTTTGTATGAGTCCAAGTTGCTGATTTGATAGTTTGTTCATTGGTCCAAGGAATTGGATTACCTGAAAACAATTCGGGGCTAACCATAGTTCTAGTTCGGGAATCGATAGAAAGATTTGTTTGCCGGTCAGAAAAAATATCAACCAAAAATACAACACTAGCTTGAAGGCCTTTAGAGCCATGAATTGTCATAATTCTTACAGCGTCTTTGGGAGGTATGGTGATTGCCTCCATGGATGAAGAATTATTTTCTCTTAATTGCCGAATTCTATCTGCAATTACAATTGAATCTCCCCCCACTTCAGAACCTAGTGACCGAATTAAATCGATAAATTGGTCAACATCTTGAAAAGAAGTATTGTCCGAATAAGTGAGTAGTAAATCGGAATTATCTAGGGTATCTTCTAATAACTCATTAATTTGGCCTTTTTCTGAAAGTTTAATCCAACGATTAACCAACTCTTTCTGTCTAGTGTTAATACTAATAGAATGTAACCGATGAAGTAAATTTTCATTATTCTTTGCTTTACCAATAAACTCTTGTGTTTGTTTATCATTGAATCCTATCAAGCAAGAACGGGCAACCCATGTAGCAGAATGAGGGTCTTTTGGCCGTGCAATAAATTGCAATAATCCATCTAATGTATGAACTGCAGGTCTTTCCAACAACCCTCCTTCTCTATCTGCTTGGGAAGATATCCCATAATCATTAAGATATCTTATAATTATGTCGCGGATGTTACGCCTAGATGGCAAAAGTACCATTATTTCATTGGGAGGTACTTTTTCGCAAGCAGGTAACACATCCCATTTACCAGAGGGAGAAAGGACTCTAACGGATTTACCTTCAATAAGATGTTTGATTCTCTGAGCAATCATCATGCCCTGTCTTTCTAAAATTGCAATTCGATCTTGCGAGCCAGAATCAAATGCATCAAGATATTCGTTTAGATTTGGAGAAGGATCTTTCCGAGTTTCTGAATTTAATGGGCAAATCCATTCAATTCCACCACTTTCTTTAGATTTGGATTCACAAGCATAAAGTTGTTGAGAGTCGGCATAAAACTTTCCATTGATAACTTTCCTATGTCGATTATGGAATATATCAACCCACCATTCATTCATTACGGCAAGTAACCCTGCATCGGTTCTATAATTTATTTTTAATGATATTAACCCAGCTTTTCTTTCCTCGGTTTCCTCTGTTGATGGGGTTTCCAAACCATCATAATGATTGAAAGGTATCCAACTTAACAATTCTTGGCCACCGTCTTCATAATGTTTTCTAGCACTAGCAATAGTGATTTCATGTGCATTTCTTGGATTACGACTAAATTCAATATCCCTCAATTCTCTTCCGGGAGTTGTAAGCTCTGGGATACTAGAATATTCATGTTTATTTATGTCTCTAAGGATAGAAGCATGTTCTCTAAAACCAGTTACTTCTGCCTGCCTAAATGCATAGATACTTTGTTTTATGTCGCCGACATAACAAACTGTTGGTTGCCATGGAGTGTCAGGAACATCCATATCGCCCTCTTCGACATATCGAGGACCCCAAAGTCTAGCCAAAAGGCGCCACTGTAATGGCGAATTATCTTGAGCTTCATCAATAATAAACGCTCGATACCGGCGCCTGATTTTTTTAAGTAATTCAAACCTTCGAGTTAAATCATTTCGAGTTTCTTTAAGATGAAAAGAAGTATCGCCAGAAAACTGGAGATTATTTTCAAGAGTTGCAAGGGCCGAGAATGCAGATATTATATGATCATCCTGCCAAGCCTGTTGAGTAGGATTATTAAGTTCTGAAATAACAGCCTCTGGATAGAAGTTTTCACAGATTTTAGGGCAATTTGCTAATAATAAATCCCCTGCTAATTTCTGAATATCGTCATAATCATGTACTTCATTAATTTCTTTTAATTTAGCCATAATTCCTCTAAAACCTATTAACACAGTACGTAAATCATCAAGATTTTGTGCTTCCTGTTCAATTGTGAATCTATAGGTGGTTTTGTTACTAAATGGGGGGTTTTCAGGTATCTCATCAGGAAGAGTGACTAGGGGGCTAACCCAATTAGTTGGGGTGCAGGGGGGGGAGGAATTGTCCAATAACATTGCTAAACGAGTAAAATGAAGTATGATCTCCCCGGTATCAGAATACCATAATTCTCTCAAATTTTGGCTGATCGGTTTGATAATTTTATTTACTTTACCAAGATTTCCTATACCTCTTTCCCATTCTGTAGTACCTACAGGAAGATTACCACGTGGGAAGATACTGGGGCCCGTTGTTTTGCTTCTTGTTTTACTTATTTTTTTGAAAAGAGAAGCGGGACTGACAGTACAATAGAAAACATTCCCTAACCACGTCAGTTTATCCCAAGTAGTACCTTTAGGGCCTACTGATGAAAGATGATCCAAGCAAGCAATACGAGTTTCAGGTCCCCAACCACTACCCAATTCATTTGGGTATTGTTTAACTAAATCACAGAATGAAGAGATTATGCTTTGGACTTCATCAGAAAATATATTTAATGTATCATTATCAATAGATTGAAGTATCCTTTCTTGTAATTTCTCCGGAATTATTTTATTATGTGAATCACTAATATCTCTGACAGCTTCATCAATGAATATCGAGCGATTGACTAGATTTCTGATGAGATTAATAGCTCTCTGCCGACCGGCATATCGGCGTTGAATACGATCTCTTGCCTCGAGGATTTCGCGAGGCCCAAAATCTCGAGTATTTGGCATTCCAGCATCAACTGCTTCATGCAATCGATTCTGGTTTGAAGAGAGTCGCCAAAGAGTATTTAATGCGGATTCAGTAAGTAATATTCTTCCAGAATCAGAAATATTCTCCTGACTTAAAGAATTACCAAGTGTACCTCTATATGGGGCAATTAATTGACTAAAGAAAGAATCAATTGTCCCAATAGGTGCGTCATCTAATAGCGTCAATAATTGTTCATTAAATCCTTCAAAACGAATCCTCGGATCTCTGCGGAATTTGCCATCATCACTAATTGGCCCAGGGCCTAAGCGGGCAAGACGTTGTCGTAATCTATCTCTCATTTCATCTGCTGCTTTGTTGGTAAAAGTAAGTAAAACTACTTCACCTGGAAGTAAACCACCCCAATCTTGAAGATTTTGCGTTTCAGATTTTCCAGAAACTAACATGCCGCCATATAACTCAACAGGACGGTGTGGTTTAGGTAAAATTCTGGTAGCCCTTTGATCTTCAGAAAGATAGTGTTCAATCACTCTATCGACTATTGTACTAGTTTTTCCAGTACCGGCTCCTGCATCAACAACGATATGAGAATCTAAATTTAAAGCCAATAATTGTGCCCGGTTTAGTTTCATTAAAAATCACCCTCTAGTTTAACATCACAGATATCTTTAACACGGCAATACTTACAATTATATTTTTCTGGAATTGGATTTATATAGCCCTTACTAGTTCTATCAGAAACATTCAATGCAACAGAAATTCGTGACGCTAACCATGCTCTGAAAGGGTCACTATTCGGTGATTCGTCCTCGTTAAGAAATCGAAACCGATCATGAGTAATCTCTGTTGGTTGACCAATAGCCGTTAAATCAGAAACTAAAGCATTAGTTGACATTTCAACCATGTGTGAAGTATTATGCCCCAATACCGAAATCCCAACACCAATCACCAAATCTCCAGGATGAGCTACTTCCCAAGATCTTGCGTATAAAGCAAGTTGAAGCTCTTCAAGAACTCCTGTGTAATGGCGTTCCTCGACTTCTGTTTTTTCGGTTGTTTTAAGGTCTCTAATTATTACTAAACGCCTTGGTTTCCAATCGGAATCATAAATCTCTAAGGGAGCTATGTCTTTACTGCCTTCTTTGTTAATCCAAATATTCTTCTCTGAGTCAAAAGGCGCTAAATCTACTCGGTCAATCATTCCTCTCAACCAAATAGATGGTAATGTATTTCCTTTAGGTAATGTGATATGCTTAGGAAGAGATATCTCAACACCATTAGAATTATCTTGAGATAAATCCCACTCTAAAGCTATTGGAATTACATTCTCAAGTAATAATTCTGCTTCAATCATTCTTCCAATCCGACCTGAAAGAGATGTCGGTTTCGGTGCTATTAACCAATTATTCCACTCCTTTAGATTCATGCCAGTCATCATTCTAATTCGATTAGTAGAAACTGCATCACTCCTGTTTAACCAAGGAGCTATAGTATCTAAATTTTCAAGCGCTCTTTGCATTAAAATTTCGGGATTTATTTTAGATTTGAAAATATTCAATGGTATTTTGGTTTCTGAAGAAAAATCAATATTTCGATCGGTGCCTTCTTCAAATTCTAATATGTCAAGAAGTAAGTTATGATGGATTTTATGAAATAAATCTCCATGTGTACGGGCATCTAAATCCTCTTTCTGAGATTCTTCAGCACTTATTCTTAAACTTCTACCTAGCCAACCAGCACGGGGGCAACGAAGCCATTCCTGAAGTCTGCTAGGTGACCAAACTGATACCTGTTGACCTGTTAATTCAGTATAGCCATGCCTTGAATCACTAACATCTATTCCAACAGGAAGGGGAGTGAAGGGTCTTGGATCTATTGTTGAGGTTGTTATTTCTTTACCGCCATCTGAATTCAAAGTTATTGCAGAAATAACAGGCCAACGGAGGTTAGTGCGCGGATTCTTGAACTGGGGTGGATGATTACGGCTCATATGCTTAACATCAAATTGAAATAAGTGGTTTTTACTATCATCTGGGAGATAACCATCGGGTTCCGCTAATCTTGGTTGGCGACTTTCTCGGTCTCTTTGTAAAAGTAAATCTAATGATATTGTTACTGAATTAGGATTTATTGGCGAAATAAGAGGATTTTGATCATTATCCATTTTCAAACCATCCATTCTTCGAATTACTCTAGGGCTTAAGGATTCTTCTTCATTTGTTTCAAATATCTCTGAATTATCATCAGGATCATTGACAATTGTCCATTCTCTAATGGGGGTCGAAGATGGTGTTGCGTCATCTAAACTCGGATCTAAAATTATCACCTCTGGTGCGCACTTGAGAATATGTTCAAAGTTATGGCGAGCATTTCGAACCGGCCCATCGGGTCTCAATAAATTGTTTTCATGTCTTTCTTGATCACCTAAAAAATGCATATTAGGTACTTTCAATACCCAAGATATTGAAGATACATTTGCTAAGATCGTTATATCAGCAGTACAACCTAGAGCCTGATCGCAAGATAAAATTCTCAATCTATGCCGGTTCTTATTGATGGATGGTGGGATTTGAATTATTTCGATTAATGTGGAAATCTCATCAACCCAATCAGGGCCCATTTTTGGGAATCTATGCCCAATGGAATGTTGAACGCTTCGAAGAGAATTAAATTCTGAAACTAAACTTTGGATTACTCCTGCAGTAATAGCGGAATCTTCAACAAATGTTTCTGCTGACATGTTTTGGTTAGAAAGTTTTAATGTGGAAAGAAGCCATTCATCACCTGATGTGATAGTTTCGGGTAGATAGAGTAGTTCCTTAGAAAAGACGCCTATATTATTTGATTCTGCTAAGACGGTTCGGTCATGTCCTGATAATATAGGACTAAGCCATTTTACTAAGCAAAGTAGCCACCATTGTGTTGACTCTTTTTTTATGTTGTCTTCTTCTCTATTAAATCCAAAATCAAAATCAGATTCTAAACTATCTAACCATTGAGTTAGTGTCTCAGGGCCTCCAAGAATATGGTGTGTTCGAGCAATTTTAGTAAGAAGTTCAGAATCAGGTATAGGCCTAATTCTTACATCTGAAGGATGGGGCGGCATCTCTGGGAATAAAATTAAAGAGTTTTGAAGAGAGATGGATCTTAATTTGTCCAAAGAAAATGCATCATTACCCTGAGATAAATTTAGATATGCCCAAATCCAATGGCCTAAGGAAGTATTTGTAAGCATTAAATTTTCAGAAGAAACTAGGAATCCTAAATTCTTCAACCAACGGTTCCAAATATATTTGTTATTTTCAAAATCGGGATCAATTATCAATGCTCTTGAATCTGGTGTCTCTTGCAGTTTTTTGGATACAAAGGAGAATGCTGCCTCGAAAGATTGATTCTCCCGATGAAGTAATATTCGCTGGACATTATTCTCTTCAGAAATGGTATGAAAACTATGATTAGGGACCCATTCAGGTAATTCTGATTCTGCATTAATAGGCCACTCATCTTTTAGTAATAATCCATGTTTTCCTAAACGGAAACTTCCCTTATTAGCCAATTGATGAACGGGGCAGTGAGAAGATATTATTCGAATAAAATCAGCCTCGGATTTGGGGATTGTAGGAGAATGATTGAGCATTATTATACCATCAATATCGATTAAAGAAAATGGTTTATTCGATTCTGTTAATTTTTCTATAATGCGTTCAGCTAAGAAATCAATATGTGTGCAATTTAGTTTTGATTCAAGTGATCTTAGTATTCTTCTAAATGTTTTAATTCCCGGGCCATCCCAGTTTGTTGCAACTGATTCTGAAGAGAGAAAATTGTGTAATTCAGTAAGAGCTTGGGTTTTACCACGGCCCCAATACATATTTGGAAGCGGATTGATGATTGGAAAACCTAATTTCTTGGCTTCTTTCTTGCATTCTTCATGAAGAATTAGTTGGAATGAGGGTTCGTTTTGTAATAATTGAGGCATGCGAAAGTCAGTCATGATTGAATCCATCAATGATGAAATAGTATGGTGTAAAGTACTATCAATAACAAAATCCTCCTGACTCAAAGACTCTAACATTTCACGTCTTGATTCAGTATTAGGATAGATAATTAGAATTCGTGATTTACCTCCTTGAGAATAAGGTTTGTCTTCACTTATTTCAGAAATAATATGATCTCTCAACCATTTAGGTGTGGAACCTGGAAGAACTTCTTCATTTGTTATCTGCATATCAAGATTATTCAAGGTGGGGCCTCCGGGTATTGTTCATAACAACGAGGGTTATTGAACCCGACGATGTAATACTATGAATATTACATTATTAATTATCTTTTCGAGAATGGAATGCGGCGATGAAGAATGAAACAAAAATGGTTGCACTGGGATATGGTAGTGCACCCAATGCCTCTTCATAATTATTATAATGCCAATCAAATACAAGTACTACGCTCAAATCATCGCCATCATAAGCAGAATTATAATCAGTTGAAAGTTCTCCTTCTTGAGAAGGGAGATTAATAACGTCCCTTAGAATATGATGATAATAGTCTTCACCATTTCCACCTTCAGGGAAATATCCTACCTCTTCAATAAAGAAAAGTTTAGGACTTATGGTATAAGATTCAGATAATGAGGGTGTGGAAATATTCCAAGAAAAGGTGTCAAATCCCGATTCATTAAACCAATTTAATGTTGCAGAGAAGTCCGAGTATTCGATTGAAGGAGAGGCATCTAAAGACATTTGATAATCTGTATTTAGACTATCAGATTTAGGAGATGTACCAATATGAAGCCTTTCTCCATCAAATACATTAGAGGGAGCAATACGCTCGAAAGAGCCTGATAACAGAGAAGTTTGCCCATATCTCTCAACCCATCTCTCATCAGTTTCTTGTGAACCAAAAGGATCTTGTGTTTCTGCAATAAAGCGATGATAATGAACTTGCATGATGCTTTCGCCCTCTGGTATGATTAGAGAATTTGTTACCGACTCGGTTTGTACACAATTTGTACACCAAGTTGCAGTATACACCTCAATTAACTGAGGCCAGTCTTCAGCCATCATTGTATTACTATCACTAGTAACATTTCCAGAAAGAGAAATAGATACCCCGCCTAAAGTTCCTGTATCAGTAGAATCAGAGATTACATTATGCCATGTCTTTATTCCATTTGACTCTGCGAAAGATTGCTGCGCAAAAATTACCAAAAGAAGTGTAACAACAACAACACGCATACGAGTCATAATAAATCGGCAATTGTCTAAACACAAAAACTAGAGGGTTAACTGTTCATACTTTTGAAGGCATGAATAGTTCTATCAATATCTTCATCAGTAATATGTAAATGTACTACTGCTCTTACTGTTGAATCATTAATTGTTAGTATATCAATACCTTCTTTAGCTAACTTTTCGACCAACTTTTCAGCTTGACCATCTATACAAGAGATATATACCATATTTGTTTGAACAGTATCCAAATTTACAGAAAAAGAATCCATAGTATTTATTGCATTCGCCAAATTTTTAGCGCGCATGTGATCTTCAGCAAGGCGAGTGATATGATTTTCTAATGCATATATTCCTGCAGCAGCTAAAATACCGGCTTGGCGCATACCTCCGCCGAACATTTTTCTCCAACGGTGTGCTTTAGCAATAAATTCACTAGAACCTACTAATACACTACCAACTGGAGCACCCAAACCCTTGGATAAGCATATAGAAATTGAATCATAATCTCGTACCATTCGTATTGGTTCAGTTGAAGTAGCAATTACTGCATTAAATAATCTTGCACCATCTAGATGAGCAGCACAATTATTGTCATGTGCAACCTTTGCAATAGCATCTAAATCCACTTGCGAATAATAGGTTCCACCACCACGATTAGAAGTATTTTCAACACAAACAAGGCTGCCATTTGGAAAATGCCCAAAGCTGCCATCTACCTTACGTATCGCATTAGTAACATCTGATGGTTTCATAATACCAAGTTCTGCATCAACTAAAGCAACTGAACAACCAGAAAGAGCCGCGAATCCACCGCCTTCATAGACGTATATATGACTATAACGTTCAGTTATAATTTCATCTCCGGGATTTGTATGTGCTCTAATTGCAATCGCGTTGGACATAGTTCCAGAAGGTACGAAAAGTGCCGCCTCTTTACCCAAAATCTTAGCAAGGAGGTTTTGTAACTCATTAACATTCGGATCATCACCCAAAACATCATCTCCAACTACTGCTGATGCCATCATACTACGCATATCAGGTGTAGGTTGAGTAACGGTATCGCTACGAAGGTCAACCCTCCCGCCCGGATAGTCTTTCATGGTCTGGCCATGAGGTTATCACATATCAAATAAAGCGATGTTCAATCTTCTTTAGGTGGGGATTTATTTTACCGTTTTTTCATTTTCCTAGATTTCTTACGGCCCTTCCTTGCTTTGGGTTTAGAACCTTGTTTGAGTAATACTGTGATTCCGAGTAATGCTACTAAAGCAACACCACCTATTACTGCAATAGGAAATTCAGATTCTAATGGATCGAGGATACATGATATCTGACCAACATTTGGTTGGGATTCTCCATTGGGGCATGACTGTTGTGAAGCCTGTCCTACCTCTGAAACGAAATAACCTTCAGATGCAAGAACACACTCAGTTGATGCCATTAACGACTGATAACTACCCGCTGCGCACGGTGTTTGTTCTGTAGCAGCAGGAATATCAACATAATAACCGCGATCAGCAGATTGGCATGATTCTTGTCCAGTTAATGGTTGATAGGTGCCTTCTTCACAAGAAACTTGGGCTATGGAAGATATATCAATAGAAAAATAACCTGGGTCGGCTAGAACACAACCGGATTGTCCCGCTTGTGCTTGATACGAACCTGCTAAACATGGCATGGGAGATGTTGAACCTGCAGATGAATAAGTCCCTGGGTTTGTATTCAGACATTCAACAGAAGCCGGTTGTGGTTGATATGTACCTGCTGGACAAAGTGTCTGCATACTCTGACCATCCAAAGGAACATGATGGGCTATATCAGAAAGAATACAACTTACGGCACCAGTTTCAGGCTGATAAGAACCAGCTAAGCATGGTGTTTGTGATGATGCTCCTGAGATGGGAACATAGTTCCCAGCATCAGCGGTAATACATTCTGACTGAACAACATCTGGTTGGTAGAAACCTTCCATACAGTTAGTAAATGAAGATAAGCCTGTATCTCCGACATAACTCCCACTAGGTGATTCTAAGCAGAATATTTGTCCAGTAGATGGCTGATAATAGCCAAGATCACAAGGCGTTTGTATAGACGACCCTGGGCTAGGAACATAATTTCCAATATCTGCAAGTATACAATCACTAGCAGCTATAGAACCTGTATTTGGATTATAAGAACCGGCTGGACACTCTATTTGAGAGGTAGCTGCAGTAATATCAACATAATGACCTGGATCTGAAGGTAAACAATCTGATTCTTGAGAAGATGCTGTAACATTTTGATATGTACCCAAATTACAAGGCGTTTGATATGTTGAATACGAATTTATTACAAAATACCCAGGATCTGCATCAAGACAGGATGCTTGCCCGTGATTGGGTTGGTAGGTACCTGGCAAACAGGCTTCTTGACTTGTTAAGCCACTAGTTGGAACATAATTTCCTGGAAGTGCACTAAGACACGCTGCTGCTCCAAAATTAGGTTGATAAGTTCCAGGAGAACATTCAGTTTGGGTTAAGGAGCCGGTATTAGGAACATGACTACCCGAGGAAGATGCAATGCAAAATTCCTGCGCCGAATCTGGTTGATAATAACCAAAAGTACATGGCTCTTCAGATGTGGCTTCAAAATTAGGAGTGTGCCCTTGGGAAGCATCTATGCAACTAACTTGTGAATAATCTGGTTGATAAGTTCCATCAGGACAGTTTGCTTGAGTTAAAGCGCCTGTTACATTAACAAAATGACCCGGAGATGATTCAAGACAATTTGATTGGCCTGGATCCGGTTGGTAAGTTCCTAAATCACAAATAATTTCGTAATGATGTCCAAAACCAGGAGTATAATGGCCGGGAGATGTTTGTGTACATGATCCATTAAAATTAGGATCATAAGAACCACCAGGGCAACCATATGGTAAATCATCGTATATTGAAATTATTGAATCGGAATCTAAATCCCTCTCTGAAAGATGGAGCCCGCCCATATTGAACGCCCCACCTATTGCCGATGATGATAAATTAACATAATTTATTCCTCCATAAAAATTGTCAGGATAGGAACCGTTTCCTCGTTGACCCCAAAAATTAGCACCCCAACAAACGACGTCTGTGTGGCCATGAACTAGAATAGCATCCATCTTAATACTACAAAATGCTTGATTATTAATAGACATAGCAATAGCACTATTATTCCAATCGCCTGTGTAATTAGGTATTATTTGTTGGTTATCGCTATGCCAAAGTTCTACGGGACTTATTCGGTCGTCATGACCCCAATGGAAATGGTGTTGTTGAGCAGATGCCTGCCCCCAATTATTTCTGCCCCAACAATAAGGTGTGAAATCATCGGTAATTAAACAACTATTATGAATTCCAATCTCTATGGAGATTGCTGAAATATTTGAACTGATGTTGATGTTGTAGGGAATGTTCCATCCAGTTAATATCGCATTTCCAATTCCAAGTTGACCATAACCATTAGCGCCCATACAAGATACTGTCTTATCTGTGTATAAGGCACAAGTATGATATCCTCCGGTGCCAACCGCTACTACATTATTGTCTACAAAAGTAGGGTCTGCTATGTCTCCATCGGGGGTACCAATTCCAAGTTGACCTAATTCATTATTTCCCCAGCAATATAGATCATTTGTATCTAAAATACCACAAGTATGGTAATATCCTGTTGACAGAGAAATAAATGAAGAATTAGGAGGGAGGATTCCTTGACCTACTATGACCGGAATATATCGCCCGTTGTAAGCATTACATCCTGCTGGAGAGGGGTTACTGTCAGGTTGAA
>Ga0209089_10003150_pt1 | contig 14204 bp, 12 predicted proteins | sample ArcticOcean_MG_C_FD_187431 | JGI IMG/M metagenome (GOLD analysis project Ga0209089, IMG submission 187431) | Marine microbial communities from western Arctic Ocean - ArcticOcean_MG_CB2_150 (SPAdes) (version 2) | ecosystem: Environmental > Aquatic > Marine > Oceanic | place: Arctic Ocean: Canada... | reverse complement strand
GCTCACCTCGCCGGGCACCGCCGAGCCCGGCCACCGCGCACTGGTCGAAACCTGCCGGAGCCTCTATGCGTCCGTCGAGCACCGCACTGGTGACGTTCGAGGGATACCGCTGCCGAGCCTCGTCCATGTCGCCTCCAGGGCCCATCGGTGGCAGGACGCCCGATTCCGAACCGCCAGCGGAACCGGCCGAGGATGGCACCCCGGCAATCACCGCTCCGACCTCAAGCAGGCAGCGGGCGGCCACGTCGTTCTCCGAGCCACTGGCAATCGCGCCGGCCAGCAGCTCACCACGCCGGGCACCGCCGAAGCCGGCCACCGCGCACTGGTCGAAACCTGCCGGAGCCTCCATGCGCCCGGCGAGCACCGCACCGGTGACGTTCAAGGGATACCGCTGCCGAGCCTCGTCCAGATCGCCTGCAGGGCCCATCGGTGCATCGGCTACCGCATAGGCATCGTCACCCGCTGGCCCATCACCGGCAATCGCGGGTGTTGGGTGGTCGTCACCATCCTCGACGACCGCTGGACCATTGTCGACAACTGTGGACGTGGGGCTCTCCTCGCCAGCGTCCACGACAGTCGACGTCGGATACTCCTCGCCAGTATCCACGACAGTCGATGTCGGATGCTCCTCGCCAGTGTCCACGACAGTCGACGTCGGATGCTCTTCACCAGCATCTACGACAGTGGAGGTCGGATGCTCCTCACCATCCTCGGAGGCCTCTGAACCATTGTCGACAACCGTGGACGTCGCTGCGGACCCTGACTCCAGCGGATCCGACCCACCGGTAGCTCCGACGGAAGACGTCGTGGTTGCCGCAGCGGGGACCTCGGCGGCCTCGCCTCCTACTCCATCGGTAGCACCACCGCTGCACGCGGTGCCGAGGAGCGCCACAACCAGAAACTGCACCCTCCACCTCATCGGGCGGACCATAGTTCTGAAGGCCGACGACCGTCCTTGCTGGCTTCCCGGCCCTGTCCGCACACCGATACGGTCGCCGCTATGGACAGACCTACCTCCGACACGCCGTTCATCCTCGCCGGGCCGCTCAGGTCGCCGGTCCAGATGCTGGCGGACCAGTCGTACGGCGGACACTCCAGCGTCCACGACGACGCCACGGCGGCGTCCCTCGGACTCACAGCCGGACCCATCGAGGGCCCGACCCACTTCAGCCAACTGGACCCTCTGCTGGCCGCCATCTGGGGTGGCCGCTGGTTCAGCCACGGCTGTGTGAGCGCCCACTTCCAGACCATGGTCGTCGAAGGCGAGGAGATCCGGGCCACGATCTCGTCTGGTGGTCCCGCCGCCCGCAGCGTCCGGATCGATGCCGCCAAGGCCGACGGCACTCCCGTCCTGACCGGGACCGCCTCAATCGGACCGGACCACCCGGAAACCGAGCTGAGCCCACGCCTGGCCAGGGCCCAGGGGTCGCCGCCGGAACAACTCCACGTCATCGACCTGCTCTCGGTCGGCCAGATCGGGCCCGGCGACGAGACGATCTCCGTTGCGTTCGATGACAACCTCGGCGAGCTCTACCCGTTCTCGCTGGCACAGAAGCTGGACCTCATCACCGAACCACTGGACTGGTACCTGCCGGGTGCCGACACACCATGGGGAGCACCGGTCGTTCCGATGGAGATGCTCAGCGTGCTCACCAACGCCGCCTCCAAGCACTCCGGGTTCGCGGCACGCCAGCCCTCGATCGGGCTGTTCATAGACCTCGAGGTCCGGCTCCTGGGCTGCCCCGTGCTGGTGGGCCACACCTACCGGATCGACCGGGAGATCGCCGCCATCAGCGAGAGCCGCCGGACCGAGTCCTACTGGACCCGCACGACGCTCACGGACGTGGCTACCGACGTCGCCAGCGCCGAGGTGCTGCTCCACCAGGGCGTCTTCAAGGACTCCTACCCCGGCTACCCGGCCAGCACAGACTGACCAGACCCGGTCCTCAGATACCCGCCGACTCCCCAGGTCCATCCACCCCGGCTGATCCGGCGCGGTCATAGGTCATCGGCTGTTGCGCTCCGGTTCCGAGGGTGGCGTCGTGGGTGGACGGCCAGTGGACCGAGCTGGTCTGAGCCCAACCACGAGGGTGGAACTCCGACGCCGCTGGCCGGGCAGGATTCGAACCTGCATTATCCTGATCCAAAATCAGGCGTTCTGCCAGTTGAACTACCGGCCACTGGGCAAGACCTCCTGAGCGTACTGGCCGTCTCCATTCCAACTTCTCGTTCCGGACACACTCCTTGTCTACCTAACGTTCGTTAGGTAGACTTTCGGAATGACGACCGCCGAGCCCACAGTGGAAGCGCCCGGCCGGAGCCGGATCCTCGATGAAGCAGCCACCCTGTTCCTGGAACATGGCTACGAGGCGGCATCGGTCCGCCGGATCGCCGAAGCCGTCGGCATGCGGGCAGCATCGATCTACCACCACTTCAACTCCAAGGAGGACCTCCTGGAGGCCATCTTGCGCCGCGGCCTGGAGGTCATGACCGTGGCCTTCGGCGAGGCCTCGACCGCCACCCTCGGAGCCCCCGGTCCCGAACGACTGGCCGCTCACGTCCGGGCCCACCTGGCGGCCCTGTACGAGAACGGCCCCTACACGGCCACCCACGTGACCACCTTCCGAACCGCTCCGCAGAGCGTGCGGGCAACGATCGTCCCGCAGCGCGACGCCTACGAAGTCCTCTGGACCAGCCTTCTGGACGACCTCGTGACCAGCGGCCTGCTGGCACCGGACACGGCAGTCGGGCCCGCCCGCCTGATGCTGCTGGGTGGCATGAACGCCTCGGTCGAATGGTTCGACCCCCACCTCGGCTCCCTTGACGACCTATCTGAGCTCATCACGCGACAGACCCTGTACGGCCTCTCCAACCCCATGAAGGACTGACAACTTCCATGACCATCACCGCTGAAACCGGCACCGGGACCGCTCACCGCAACGTCCACACGACCGACACGCTCCAGGCCATCTACGACCACACGGTCGACTTCGTGGCCAACGAGGTGGTCCCCAACGGCAGCGCCTGGGAGGAGGCCGGCATGGTCCCCCGCGAGGTCCTACGCCAGATGGGCTCCCTCGGCATGTTCGGGCTCCGGGTTCCGGAGGAACTCGGGGGCCTCGGCCTCGGAATGCTCGCCTCGGCCACCTTCGCCGAGGCACTCGGCACCTCCACCTACGGCGGCTTCGAGGCCACGGTGCTGGTCCACACCGACATGGCGCTGCCCCACCTCCTCAACTCGGGCACGCCGGAACAGCTCGAGCGTTGGCTGCCTCCGGTCCTGGCTGGCGAGACGATCCTGGCGATCGGGGTGACAGAGCCCGACGCCGGATCCGACGTTGCCGGCCTGCGAACCACAGCGGTGCGCGACGGGGAGGGCTGGCGCATCAACGGACGCAAGACCTTCATCACCAATGCCGTCTACGGCGACCTCGTCATCGTGGCCGCCCGGACCGACGCCAACGAGCGCTACGGCATCTCCATGTTCCTGGTGCCCACCGACACCCCCGGCTTCGCCGTGGCCTCCAAGCTGAACAAGCACGGCTGGCTCTGCTCCGACACTGCCGAGCTGACGCTCGACGACGTCTGGGTCGACAACCACCAGCTCCTGGGCACCGAGCACCGCGGCTTCCACGAGACGATGCGCAACTTCCAGGACGAGAGGATGGTGCTCATCGGGATGGCCGTGGGGGCCTCCCAGACGGCCCTGGACCTGACCACCGCCTACTGCAGTGAACGTAAGGCCTTCGGCGGACACCTCTCGGACCTGGGCGCGATCCGCCAGCGACTCGCCATGCGCCAGGCCGAGGTGGACGCCGTAAGGGCTTCGATGTACCACGCCGCATGGATGGGCGACTCCGGTCAGGACAACGTCCGTGCCATGTCAGGTTTGAAGGCATTCGGAGCCGAGGTGGCCAACCGGGTCATGTACGACTGCCTGCAGTTCCACGGCGGCATGGGCTACATGCGCGAGTCCACGATCGAGCGAATGACCAGGGACGCCCGGATCCTGCCCATCGGAGGAGGTGCCACCGAGGTGCTCCTCGAAGAGGTGGCAAAACGCAGCTTCAACTGAACCCCGGTCCCGAACCGGGCTATCTGATCGATTCGGACAGAACCTCGGCGTAGGCCGACCGCAACGGTCGGGCACGGCGTTAGATTGCCGCCCGTCATGGGATCTCTGATCAAGAAGCGCCGCAAGCGCATGCGCAAGAAGAAGCACCGCAAGATGCTCAAGCGCACCCGCGCTCAGAGGCAGCGGGGCAAGTAGACCGTTCTCAGGTCGACGCCACGGTCTTAACCACCCGCCGTCCCCCTCCCGGATACTCCCCTTCGACGAACCAGGTACTACCGCTGCCGGCCAGCCGCGGACACCGCCCTGTCGCGTCTCCGAGCTCGTCACGCCAACGGGCCAGATCCGGAACCAGATCCAGCGCCGCCGGCTCCAGATCGTTTCCGTTCCCACCCGTGGGCCCGCCCAGCTCATCCCAGCGCCGGTAGACGTCCGCCGTCGGACACCCCACCGGTGGGGTCAGGAGGGTGAAGGACATCTCGGAGAACCCGAGCGGCTCGACGACCTCGCCGACTCCCGTCACCCGGGCCCGACCCCCCACCAGGCAGAACGACACGTCGGCTCCTATGGCGGCCGCTCCAACCACGTCGGTCCAGCCCGCCCACCTCAGGATCGCCGCGGCATCAGACGATCCGCCCCCGAGGCCAGCGCCGGCCGGAATGGCCTTGTGGACGACCACTGCAGCGGATCGACCCACCAGCCGAAGTGCCCGGGCCACCAGGTTTTCGCCTCCTTCCGCCACCTCGAGGCCTCCATCGGCAGGCACGACCCGCAGGCCGTCGCCGTCAGAGACGTCCAGTCGATCAACCAGATCGATAGTCACCATCTCTGCGTCCACCAGATGGTGGCCGTCCCCGCGGATCCCGACCAGCCTGAGCGACAGCGTCAACTTGGCCGGTGCTGACAGCACGACGCTCATCCGGTCACGGCCACTGCCTCGACCAGGGACGCCCAGTCGTGCAGCCCCAGCTCCTCGGCACGCGCCGTAGGTGCCACCCCGGCGATCTCGAAGGCGTCCGGTCCGACCAGGGCCGCCAGGGAGCGTCTCAACATCTTGCGACGCTGTCCGAAACCCGCACGCACGAGATCGAAGAGGAGACCGGGATCGACCGACACGGCCCTGGCCTCCAGACGCTGCAGCTCGACGAGGGCCGAGTCCACGCGCGGGCGGGGAAAGAAGGCCGATGGAGGCACCCTGCCCACGATCCGGGCACGGGAGTGGTAGGCCACCTTCACGGACGGCAGGCCGTACGCGGCGTCCCCCGGTGCAGCCACGAGGCGTTCGGCCACCTCCTTCTGCACCATCACCAGCATGCGGTCGATGCACGGCACGTCGTCGAGCAGATCACAGATGAGTGGCACCGAGATGTTGTATGGAAGGTTGGCAACCAGCGTCCACCGGCGACGTCCGAGTAGCGAATCCCAGTCGAGGTCCATGGCGTCGGCGTGGAGCACGGTGACGTCACGACCAGCGGTGGTCTCAGTCAGGACCTCGACCAGCACGTCGTCGATCTCGACGGCGGTGACCACCGCCCCGGTGTCGGCCAGGGCGATCGTCAGCGACCCCAGGCCCGGGCCGATCTCGACCACCGAGTCCCCTTCGCCGACTCCTGCCAGTTGGGCGATCCGGCGAACCGTGTTTGGCTCGACGACGAAGTTCTGCCCCAGCGAACGCTTCGGGCTGATCTCGTAGCGGTCCAGCAGGGCGCGCACCTCGGTCCGGGTGAGGGTCACTGCAGTGGGCCGCCGTCAGGGCAGGTAGCGGCCACAGACCGGCCACTGGCCACGGCCGCGCAGGTCATAGAGGGACTGGGCCATACGGTCCTGATCGCCTGGAGCAGCAGCAGCCGGATCCACGCCGACCAGATGGTCGTGCTTCAGCCCGGCGATCCAGTCCCACGTCTGGCGGCTGAACTGGTAGGCGCCGCGGTACTTGCCTGTCGGGTTGACGGCCCCGTAGTTGCCGGTCGCCTCACAGAAGCGAAGGGCCTCCCACTGGATGTCACTGGGGCCGTCGGCGTGGGGAGTCGTATCCCACGGGATCGTCGTCGTCGGGCCCGGGGTGGCCATGGCCACCTCGCGGCGCTCCAACTCCGCCGCACGGAGCCGGGCACGTTCGGCCTCCCTGTCGATCTCGACCTGCTGGGCCGCCAGGAGGGCCGCCAACTTAGCCTGATCGGCAAACTCGTCTGCTGCCACGAGGCGGGCGGCTGCAAGCGCATCGGCCTCGTAGTGACGTGCCACCTCCGCCAGACGGGCCACCGTGTCACGCTTGGACCGCGCCAGGTGCCAGACCTGCGCCCGACCGCTGAGACCTGCCACGTCCGGTTCGAATCGTGGTGCGTCGTCCACGACCAGCTCCACTACCTCGAGGCGCTGGACCTCCACGGACTGGACCTCGGGCGCGCCAGACGCTCCCGCCGTCCCGGTGAGGGAACCCGGCGAGGATGGATTCTCGAAGACGAACAGCGGCAACGCGGCGATCGTGGCCAAGGCCACGACGACCACACGCCACCGTTCAATGGTGGTTTTGGCGTCCAGAGCTCCGTCCCTTTCCCCTCCAGATACGGCCGTCTCAGGCCGAATCGCCACTTCGAAACTAGGGAGTCGCAACAAGCAACGCAAGAGTGGGACCACCATGCTCGCAGTGGTCGTCCGTCACCCCGTCCGGCACGTGACCGGTCGGCTCGACTCAGTCGAGCCCGTAGAACGCCCTTGCATTGGCCGTGGTCGCATGCGCCACATCGGCGACCGGCAGCCCCATGGCCTCAGCCACAGCCACCCCGACCAACCCCACGAAAGCGGGTTCATTGGGCCGCCCACGGTGTGGAACCGGGGTCAGGTAGGGCGAGTCGGTCTCCACGAGCGCCCTGTCCAGCGGACAGACTGCGGCGGCGGCCCGCAGATCGGAGGCCGATCCGAAGGTCACGATCCCGCTGAACGACAGGAACCCACCCCTGGCCAGGCCCTCCCTGGCCTCATCCACACCGCCGGTGAAGCAGTGGAACACCGTGCGATCCGGAACGCCCTCCCGGTCCAGCACCGCGAAGGTCTCCTCCCAGGCCTCGCGGGTGTGGACCACCAGCGGCAGGCCCCACTGGTTGGCCAACGACACCTGGGCTGCGAAGACGTCGCTCTGGGAGTCGCGCGGAGAATGGTCGTAGTGGAAGTCCAGGCCGGCCTCGCCCACCGCAACCGCCGTGCCCAGCAGGTCGGACAGGCCATCGACACCGTTGCTGGCCTCATGCGGATGGACCCCGGCAGTCGCCCAGACGTCCTCGAAGGCCTCCGCCGTGGCAAGGGCCGCCCTGCTGTCCTCCAGGTCACACCCGACCGTGACCATGCCGACGACCCCGGCCGCACGTGCCCGAGCCACCACCTCGGGAGCGTCCGCGCCCAGATGGCAGTGGTTGTCGAACCAGGCCTCGGTCACCCGTCCACCTGGTCGGCGAGCAGCACGTCCAGGTCCACCTTGGCGAACAGCGGTGTCGGCTTCGCTATGGGTGAACCCGGCGACAACTCCCGACGCTCCCAGGAGTCCACCGGCCCCAGCACGTCGTCCAGGGCCAAGGTGCTGAACGGAAGATAAGGGGCCAGCGCCACCCGTACACCGGCCACGGCCGCCAACGCCGTACCCAGCACGACGTTGGCCCGGTCGGGATCCACCTTGGCCAGCTTCCACGGTTCCGTAGCGTTCAGGTACGCGTTCACCGACGCCGCCGCTTCCATTCCGGTTCGCAGCGCCGCCCGCAGCTCAACCCGGTGAATCTGCGAGTCGGCCGTGACCAGGGCCTTGTCCACGACGTCGAGCAGCGCCAGGTCCTGCGAGGTGCGCTCACCGGCGTCGGGGACCGCTGCGTCACAGGTCCGATGCACCATCGACAGCACGCGGTTGACCAGGTTTCCCCAGGTGGCGACGAGTTCCTCGTTGATCCGTCGACCGATCTCGTCGACCGAGAGGTCCGTGTCGCTCTGTTCGGGCAGGGAAGCCGCCAGCGCATAACGCAACGCGTCCGCCTCGAACATCTCCAGCCCCGCTCCGATGGTGAGGCCCACCCCGCGGCTGGCCGATGCCTTGCCGCCCTTGAAGGTCACGTACTGGTTGGCCGGCACGTCCGTAGGCAGGTTCAAGCCGCCATAACCGAGGAGCATTCCGGGCCAGATGATCGTGTGGAAAGGAATGTTGTCCTTGCCGATGAAGTAGACGGACCGGGCATCGTCGCCCTGCCACCAGTCCCGCCAGGCTTCCGGCTGGCCGGTGGACTGCGCCCACTCCATGGAAGCCGACAGGTAGCCGATCACAGCCTCGAACCAGACGTAGATCCGCTTGCCGGGCCCCAGGTCGTCGACCGGCAGGTCGACGCCCCAGTCCAGGTCACGTGTGATCGCCCGGTCATGGAGCCCCTCCTCCACCCAGCCCTTCGAGAAGTTCAGGACGTGTCGGCGCCAGCCCTCACGTGTGTCCAGCCACTCGGCCAACTCGTCGGAGAAGTCTGAGAGCCGGAGGTAGAAGTGCTCGGTGGTGCGAAGTTCCGGGCTGCTCCCGGTGATCTTGGAGCGAGGATCCAGGAGCTCTTCGGGGTCCAGCGTGCGGCCGCAGTCCTCGCACTGGTCGCCACGCGCCTCGACGTAGTCGCAGTGCGGACAGGTTCCCTCTATGTAACGGTCCGGCAGGAAGCGACCGGCCTCGGCGTCGAAGTACTGCTCGCTGGAACGCCGGTCGATGTGCCCGTTGTCGAGCAGCTTCATGAAGATGTCGTGGGTGACCGCCGCATGGTTGTCGGTCCCGGTGGACGTGTAGAGGTCCCAGCTGATACCCAGTCGCTCCCAGTCGGCCACGAACTCGGCGTGGTACCGCTCGGCCAGCTCCCGGGGCGTCACGCCCTCGGCGTCGGCCCGGACCGTGATGGGGGTGCCATGCACGTCGGACCCACTCACCATCAGCACCCTGTTGCCGACAAGGCGCTGGTGACGGGCGTAGACGTCGGCCGGCAGGTAGGCCCCGGCCAGATGGCCGAGGTGTCTGGATCCCGAGGCGTAGGGCCATGCCACGGCGACCAGGACGGGCGTACCGGCGCGCTGGTCCGTCAGATGCTCATTGGCCATGGCATCGAGGCTACCGGTGGCCACCGATGGCGAACGTGGCCCAGAGGTGACCCGTCACTCCAGTGCAAGGCGGTACGCCCGGCGACGTGACACCCCCAGGCGGCGGGCCGCCTCGTCGGCGGCATCCCGGGTGGACGCACCTGCCGAGAGCGCCTCGGCCAGCACCGCACGAATCCTGTCGTCGTCAGCCTCGGCAGCCGGCGGGGACCCGGCGACCACCACGACGACCTCACCCTTCACGGGCCTGGAGGCGAACACGACCGCCTCGTCGAGGGTTCCCCGCCAGAACTCCTCGTGCAGCTTGGTCATCTCGCGCGCCACGACGACCTGGCGACCGCCGCCCATGACCGTCAGGAGGTCGGCCAACGTGGCGGCCAGACGATGCGGCGACTCGAAGAGCACCATGGTGCGTTCCTCCACGGAAAGCTCGGCCAGCCTTCCGGCACGGGCACTCCCCTTGCGCGGCAGGAAACCCTCCATGCACCAGCGCTCGGTCGGCAGGCCACTGGCAGCCACGGCAGCCACCGGCGCCGACGGGCCCGGAACCACCTCAACGCGATGCCCGGCCTCGACCACCATTCGCACCAGCCGTTCGCCGGGATCAGATATGCCGGGCATCCCGGCGTCCGAGACGAGGGCCACGACCGCTCCCTCCTCCAGGCGCCGCACCACAGTGAGGGCCGACCTCTCCTCCGTGTGCATGTCGAGGCGCAGCAGCTTGGCTCCAACTATCCCTGCATGCTGCAGGAGCCTGCCGGTACGGCGGGTGTCCTCGCAGGCCACGAGGTCGGCCGACGCCAACGTCTCAGCGGCCCGGGGCGAGAGGTCACCCAGATTGCCAATGGGCGTGGCCACGAGCATGAGGCGGCCCCGTGTCCGCTCCTCGCTGCTCATGACCTGACCTCCAACTCGTCGCCCACGCTCAGGCCCCAGCGCTCGAAACAGCCGGCGTCGGCCTCCAGAACGGCACGCGCTCCACGTACCGGTAGACCGATCCGGTGGCGCGACATCCGCTTCATCCGGATGACCCGCAATGAGGCGTCCAGGTGGGCGACGTCAATGCAGAACCGCATACCGACAGTGTGGACGGACCGGGCGGGACGCAGGAGGAGGGCGCCGTCGATGCCGTCACGTCCCAGCAGGCCGCGGGCCCGCGTCGATGGGGTGTCGGCCACCTCGAGGCTCGCCAGCACCCGAGCCCCACGGACCAACCACGGCATTGGGTGATAGTAGGGCTCAGACGTTGAACCTGAACTCCATGACGTCGCCGTCCTCGGGCCGGTAGTCCCTGCCCTCGCTCCGGACCAGTCCTGATTCACGGGCGCTGACCCAGGATCCCTGCTCCAGTAGGACCTCGCAGCCAATGGTCTCGGCCCGGATGAAACCACGCTGGAAGTCGGTGTGGATCCGGCCTGCGCACTCCGGTGCGGTGGAACCGGCCCTGAACGTCCAGGCCCGGCTCTCCTTCTCACCGGTCGTGAAGTAGGTACGCAGGCCGAGCAGGTGGTAGACCGCCCGGACGAAACGCGGCCACGCTCCCTCGCCGAGGCCCAGACCCTCGAGCATCTCGACCCTGTCGGCCTCGGACAGCAGAGCCGCCTCGGCCTCCAGCTGCACGCACATGCCGATCACCTCGGCGCCGGCCAGCTCGGCCACCACGGGCGCAAGGACCGGGCCCGGATCCTCGACCTGCTCCTCGTCGAGGTTCACGACAGCCAGGACCGGCTTGTCAGTGAGCAGGAAGAACGGCTGCAGGTCGGATCGCTCATCGGCGCTGAGGTCGCCACGGTAGAGGGGGGTTCCCCCACCCAGCAGGTCAACGGCGCGTTCGAGGGCCGCCACGGCCGGCCTCAGCGACGGTTCGCCCTTGGCCGTCCGTCGAAGCTTGTCGACCTGCTTCTCGCAGGTCTCCAGGTCGGCCAGCGCCAGCTCCACCTCGACCACGCGAAGGTGCTCGAGGGGATCGGTGGGGCCCGGAACGTCGGTGTCGCGAAACGCCCTGAGCACGAACACGATGGCGTCCACCTCGCGGATCCCGGCCAGGAACTTGTTGCCCAGTCCCTCACCCTGGGACGCGCCCTCGACCAGGCCTCCTATGTCAGCGAACTCGACGCTGGTCGGTACGACCTTCCTGGATGCACTCATCTCGGCCAGACGGCCCAGCCTGGCGTCGGGAACCCTGGCAACGCCGATGTTGGGCTCGGTGGTGGCGAAGGCGTAGGGCGCAGCGAGGGCCCCTCCGCCCGCCAGGGCGTTGTAGAGGGAGGACTTGCCAGCGTTGGGCAGACCCACGAATCCGAAACGCTCCACTGACAGCTCCCGTCGACCGTGCATACCGGGCCGCACGCGACGTCCGGACCGACGCCCAAGGCTAGGAGCGGGGGTCGACCCGTCCACGGTGTGTGACCTGAGTCCTCCCGGTCCACGATGGATACCCGGGCGGGACCGTTACCCTCAGGGCATGTCAAAGCGCACCAGCAGGCAGAAGGCTTCGGCCCGCCGCAAGAAGGCCAACCACGGCCGCAAGCCCAATCTGGGCCGCAACAGCTGAGCCACTCCCCAGGTCCCGTACCCCGGCGACCATCCAGGAGACCAGCCATGACCGACCCGGTGCTCGGCCGACCCGATGCGACCCCCAGCGATCAGATCGACACGTTCGGGGTGGAGGGCTCCCTTGACCTGGTCCACTTCCGTTCGTAGGAGCTGACGGCCGTCTGTCCTGTCACCGGCCAGCCGGATTTCTACTCGATCGACATCGAGTACCTGCCGACCTCCGAATGCATCGAGACCAGATCCCTGAAGCTCTACCTCCGCACCTTCGACGGCCGGGAAATCTTCGCCGAGCACCTGGCCCCGCTGATCGCCGGGCACCTTGCGGATACCGTCGACGTGCCCGTCATGGTTCGCCTCACCCAGCAGATGCGTGGCGGCATCACCACAACGGTCACCGCCACCAGCAGAACCTCGGACTGAGAAACCGCCGATCTGGGCCGTCCTGCCAGCCCGGCCAGCCCTCCTTCCCTGCTGTCATGTGCTTTCCGTCACAGGGCGCGCTACCGTCATTCCTCCCGCGGGCGGCTCTTGGGCCGTTGCGTGGGCGCAACGATGCGAACTAGGACCGGAGGGGTTCATGAGCAAGCGATTCACCCGCCTGCTCGCCGTAATGCTGGGGTTTGCCCTGGTTGTCTCGGCGTGCGGAACTGACGACGAGGCAGCGGCACCAGCTGCTACCACAGCGGCACCAGCAGCTACGGCGGCACCAGCAGCTACGGCGGCACCAGCAGCTACGGCGGCACCAGCGGCTACGGCCGATCCGGTCAAGGCCGGCATGGTGTTCGACATCGGAGGCCGCGGCGATCAGTCTTTCAACGACTCCGCCTATGAAGGGCTCGAGCAATCACAGAACGAACTCGGAGCGATCATCTCTGACGTGTCGCCCAACTCCGACGGTTCGAACCGAGGCGAGTTGCTACGCCTCATGGCCGACAACAACGACGTCGTGTTCGGCGTCGGCTTCCTCTTCGATGCAGACATGACCGAGGTGGCGGCCGAGTATCCAGACACTGCCTTCGGCATCATCGACGGATGGGTAGAGGCTGACAACGTCGCCTCACTGGGCTTCGCCGAGCATGAGGGCTCGTTCCTCGTCGGTGCGGCAGCCGGCCTTAAGACCACGACCGACTTGGTCGGCTTCATCGGCGGCGTGAACATGGACCTCATCGGTAAGTTCGAGGCCGGCTTCGTGGCCGGGGTAGCGGCAGCCAACCCGGATGCCGTGGTCATGGTCGAGTACGCATCGGAGATGCCGGACTTCTCCGGCTTCAATGCTCCCGACCGGGGTCGTGAGATCGCCCAGTCGATGTACGAAAAGGGCGCCGACATCGTGTACCACGCTGCCGGCGGCACCGGACTCGGACTCTTCGAAGCGGCCAAGACGTTCTCCGACGAATCGGGATCCAAGGTGTGGGCCATGGGCGTCGACTCTGACCAGTACCTACTGGTCGACGAATCGTTGCGCGACCACATCATGACGTCAATGATCAAGCGTATGAACGTCTCCGTCTTCGAGACGATCAAGGCCGTCCACGACGGCACCTTCGCAGGTGGTCCGGTAACCTTCGACCTGTCCAACGACGGCGTCGCGTACTCAACCACCGGCGGATTCATCGATGACATCACCGGTGACCTCGATGCCTACAAGGCCAAGATCATCAGCGGCGCCATCAGCGTGCCGACCGTGCCAGGCGAGCGTGCCGTGGTCCTTCCGGACCTCGACGGCCGTGTCATCACGATCGCGGTTGACAACGCCTACCTGCCATTCGCCTACATACCGGCTGACACCGGTGTGGCTGTGGGTTGGGACTACGACGCCATGGACGAGGTCTGCGCCCGACTTAACTGCGTTCCGAGCTTCCAGGAGTTCGGCTGGGACGCCACGATCATCGCCACAGGCGAGGGCCAGTTCGACATGGCCGGTGGCGGCATCACGATCACCGAGGCACGTGACGAGGTCGTGGACTTCTCGATCAGCTTCATAAGTACCGAGCAGAAGATCCTCGTGGCCAAGGGCGACGCCGAGATCGGTTCTCGAGCCGACCTCGAGGCGTCGGACTGCAACGTCGGTTCGCAGACCGGAACCACCAACTACGACCTTTCGGTGGACGTGGTCGGCGAGGACCGGATCGTGGCGTTCGAGTCGTTCGCCTTTGCCGTGCAGGCGCTGATGACCGGCGACGTGTGCGCCGTGATCATGGACGACGTGGCCGGCCAGGGCTACCAGGGTGAGAACTCAGACGCTGTGGACATGCTCGACGAGTCCCTGCAGTCAGATCCGCTGGGCTGGGCCTTCACTGAAGGCAGCGACCTGGTGGGTCCGTTCAACGAAGCCATCCAGTCCATGAAGGACGATGGCACCCTGGCGGCGCTGAATGGCAAGTACTTCGGTACCGCATTCTCGATCACCTACGACGACATCGGTGACGGCGCCTACGCCGAAGACGAGTCGGCGTTGCCTGGTGATGGTGTG
>Ga0209089_10003144_pt1 | contig 14223 bp, 12 predicted proteins | sample ArcticOcean_MG_C_FD_187431 | JGI IMG/M metagenome (GOLD analysis project Ga0209089, IMG submission 187431) | Marine microbial communities from western Arctic Ocean - ArcticOcean_MG_CB2_150 (SPAdes) (version 2) | ecosystem: Environmental > Aquatic > Marine > Oceanic | place: Arctic Ocean: Canada... | reverse complement strand
AATGGCGGCGGTGCCAGGAAGGGTCAGCCCGAGGGTCTCGGCGATACAGGCCATGGTGGATGCGGTGCCCATCACGGCGCAGGTACCCGCGGTTGTAGCGAGATTGCCCTCGATGGCGTCAATCTTAGTTTTTCCGATGCGCCCGGCGCGATAATCGGCCCAAAAACGACGGCAATCGGTGCAGGCGCCGAGGCGCTCGCCCTGGTGGCGCCCGGTCATCATGGGCCCGACGATAAGCTGCAAGCTGGGCAGATCGGCCGAGGCCGCGCCCATCAACTGCGCCGGCACGGTCTTGTCGCAGCCTCCAACCAGCACCACCGCATCCATGGGCTGGGCCCGGATCATCTCCTCGGTGTCCATGGACATCAAATTGCGAAACATCAATGAAGTGGGGTTCAGGAACACTTCGCCCAGGGAAATGGTTGGAAAATCGATGGGCAGCCCGCCCCGCGCCAGCACGCCGCGCTTGACTGCCTCGACCAGTTCCGGCACCCCGCGATGACAGTTGTTGTAGCCTGACGCCGTATTGACGATACCGACAATGGGCCGCTCCAGCATTTCGTCGGAGTAGCCCATGGACTTGGCGAACGAACGCCGCAAATATAGCGAAAAATCCTTGTCGCCATAGTTGGTTAGCCCTTGGGATAGACCCTTATTATCGCTATCATCGGCCATATAGTCCCTGTCTCCATAGCCTACTCGTGGTGGCACTATGCCGAACCGTGCCGTGACGGTTCCAGCACAGCGTTATCCCGCTGCCGTTTCGTCCACCAGGTCAATTCGCAGCCGCTTACCGACAACGGTGGCGGCCCGCTGCATGGTGTGCAACTTGATATTTGTCTGACGCGGATCAAGCAGCCGGTCGAGCTGAGAGCGGCTAGTTTGCATGCGCCGGGCCATTTCCGCTTTCGTCAAGGCCTTCTCTGTCATGGCTTGTTCAATCTGCCAAGCCAAAACCCTTTTGATCGCCACTTACGTGGTTTCCTTGAGACTTCCTTCTTCCGCAAGGAAGCCATCAAAAAATGAGCCAATGTGCTTTTTGTTCACGATGACTTTTCCTTTACAGGCGGGCACTGTCGCACATTAGTCAAATTTTCCTCATACGTTTAGCTGGCAGATCCGCTCCCTATTTCTCTGTCGTATTGGTCTTTTGATGAAGCTGTGAAGCAGAACCATCTGGCCTGCAGAGATGCCTAAAATTACCCGAGCGATCCGCCTGTTTGGCAGCGAACTTCGAACTTCCCATAGTCCTTTTATGCGACGTGATAGATTTGCATACGGGCATGCCAACCGGCCAGCTAAATTCCACCGTCTTGATGTCCTCTACTACAATTTTCCGAATTTCACCGTCGTTGCCCTACAGCCATGACCAGACATTTTCTACGCCGCCTACTGTTCGATAAAAAGACGCCGGTTTCCTCTTATTGGCATCAACGATAAGCATACCTGGTGGGACGAACTCTGTACCGTATAATGTACACTTGCCAAGTGTCCACCGGCGGCATTTTTGCGATCCTGTCTACCAGCCGCGTTGGCCCGGCGGTGGCGGGGTTTCGGGGGCGCCGGCGAAGCATTGGGCGATGGCCATCCATTGCCTTGCCCGATCACCGGTGACCTGCAGATCAACCTCGTCGATATGGCGGCCCTGGGTGACCACGTGGCAGAAATCTAGTGCCGTGCCCTCGACGCGGTTGTCCGGGTCCGGCTCGTTCCAAGTCCAGATCGCCCCGGATGGCGAGGTCAGGCGCACGTGCGGCGCCGGGCCGGGCGGTTTCAGGCCACGATTTTGGAAGCTCCATCCATAGGTGTTCACGCCCAGAGTGGCAATATTGCGGATACGATCCGTGGTCACGCGGGGTCGGTGCAGCAGGTCATAGACGTCTTGGCCATGGGCCCAGGTCTCCATCAATCGGGCCGTTGCGGCGGAGCGGACGCTCATATCCGGACCCACCCATTTCATCCGCGCCTTGGGGTCGGAGTCCGCGAAAATATCGCACAGCTGATGCAGGCGGTCATGCCATTGGGTCAGCAGTTTGAGGTCCTGGCCAAGCTCCAGACCGGTTTCCTCCAAGCCCATTACTCTCCGGCCCCCAGCCCGCGCCGCCATGCGCTGGGCGATCACGGCGCTAAATCTGTCCGGGTCGGTGAGCGAAAGCGTATTCAGCCAATCGCCGAAAGCCAGGTGCTGGATCACATAATCCACCGTCCAGTCCTTGAACGGCGTCGGCCGTAGCCAGTCCGCCGCCGAAAGGTTGCTTAGCAAGCGGTGAAATTCATCACCCTCAGCCCGTAAATCGTCCGCCAATTGCACCATGACCATAGGTATTATTCCTCCCCTGCTCGGCCCATAGTTTGAGCCATTATGCCCGTCCTGGCCAGCGGTCCATAATTTCATCAATCCAACCTCCGCACTGCTATGGACGCTCGTAAATCGGAACTGCGGGAAGAGATCGAATTGCAACAATTACCCCAGGCAATTTGGATCTCGCAGGAGGAACTAGCAGAACCCCTTGTTGTCGGGCAGCCGGCAATTGCCAAGGTGGAAAGCTGGTCAGGCGTGCGCATCCAGTGTCTGCGCTGAATGATCGAAGCCAGGGGAGGAAAGCTTGAAATCAAGGCCCATTTTCCCCAGGGTGGTGTGATAATTTCGAATTTTTCCGAGACCAATGAATAACCTCTAGCATTCTACGCCCAACCGGCTCTTCCTGACTGGTCCATAGCCCTATAGTATGCGGGCTGTTGTAAGGCTGGGGGATAGGCATGCGTGTTGGTGTTGAGGTTGGCGGGACGTTCACCGATCTAGTGGCGATCGAGGATGGCCGGGTGCGGGTGGCCAAGGTGCCCTCGGTGCCGGTCCGGCCCGACGAAGGCGCCATGGCGTCCCTGGCGGCGGGTGGCATAGAGCTTTCCGCGGTGGCTGATTTGGTGCATGGCTCCACTGTCGCCACTAACGCTATATTGGAGCGCAAGGGCGCTCCGGTGGCCCTGCTGACCACGCGGGGTTTCCGCGATGTGTTGTTCCTGCAACGCCATAATCGCACACAAATCTATGATCTGTTCTACCGCAAGCCCGAGCCGGTGCTGGCGCGCCAGGATATTCTGGAGATTGACGAGCGGATATCGGGCCAGGGCGAGGTGGTCGAGGCCCTGGACGAGGCGGCTACGAGCGCGCGGTTGCAGGAATTTTTCGGTTCCGGGCGCTATCAATCCGTCGCTATCTGTCTTTTGAATGGCTATGCCGAACCGAAACACGAGCGCCAGCTCGCGGCAATGGTCAACCAACTGTTTTCCGATTTAACCGTGACCTGCTCGGCCGATGTTACCCGGGAATTCCGTGAATACGAACGCACTTCCACCACCACCCTGGCGGCCTATGTGCAGCCGGTGATCGACAGCTATTTGCGCCGCTTTGAAAGCCAGTTGGGGGAACAGGGTTTCGCGGGGCGCTTTTCCATCATGCAGTCCAACGGCGGCCGCCTGCCCGTGGCGGGGATGTCGCGCAACGCCATCACCTCGCTATTTTCGGGCCCTGCGGCCGGCGTCATCGGCGCCGTGCGCCAGGCCGGACTATCCGGCTATGGCGACCTGATCACCTTGGACATGGGCGGCACCTCGACCGATGTCTGCCTGGTAGCGGACGGAAAGCCGAACCTGTCCGGCGAGACGGAAGTGGACGGTTTGCCGATCCGCACCCCGGTGCTGGACATCGTCACGGTGGGGGCGGGGGGTGGTTCTATTTGCTGGCAGGATGACGGCGGCATGCTGCGGGTTGGTCCGGAGTCGGCCGGCGCCGATCCAGGGCCCGCCTGTTACGGTAGGGGCGGTACGCGGCCCGCCATCACCGATGCCCACATGGTGCGCGGCACCATTCGGGCGGAGACTTTTTTGGGCGGGAAAATGACTGTGGATGGTTCTGCTGCACGCAGTGCTTTCAAAGAATTGTCAGGAAATCTTGACATGACGATTGAAGATATGGCGGACAGTACCGTGCGTGTGGCGGATGCCAATATTGTTGGCGCCATACAGCTTGTCTCGACCGAACGGGGCCGGGACCCCCGAGACTACGTGCTGGTGCCCTTTGGCGGCGCCGGGCCGTTGCATGCGGCCCGGGTGGCCGAGGAGCTTGATATAACCACCATCCTGATACCGCCTAACGCCGGCGTGCTGTCTGCCTATGGCCTGCTGGCCTCCGACTTTCTGCTATACGAGACCTTGACCCGGCGCATTCCCTTGGCCGAGGGCGCAGAGGAACAGGTGCGGGGGGTGTTCAGTGAATTGCAGGAACGGGCCACCACCTCGTTCAGGGAGCTTGGGGTCCAGGGTGACCTGGCGATCAGTTATAGTTTGGATATGAGGTTTATCGGCCAGGCCTTTGAAATCACGGTGGATGTCGATGGCGATGCCCTGCCAAAATTAAGTGCAGATGAACTTTTAGATTTATTCAATGAGGCCCATAATCGGGTCTTTGCTTTTGGCGAATCCGGCTTGAATCGCGCCGAGATCGTGTCTTTTCGCCTGGGCGCGTCGGCCCCGCCGGAGGTGGTGCCGGCGTTGAACGAAGGCATGAATGAAACGGTGGTGCGTTCGGAAAGTCAGGTCTTCGACCGAGGCGAATGGCGCAAATGCCTCCTCGTCAGCCGTGCCGCCATTGCCCTTGAGGCGGGGGGCATTCCCGGCCCCGCCCTGGTGGAAGATGGCACCTCGACAATTTTTGTCCCCCATGACTGGACCGCCACCGTCGACGATCAGGACAATATCCTCTTAAAGTGGAAGGAATAGAGAGATGGCCGTGAACACCGTCGATCAAGCTGTGATAAGCCAGGGGCTCATCGCCGCCGCCCGGGAAATGGGCGTAAAACTGGTCCGCTCCGCCTATTCACCGGTGGTGCGGGAGGCCAATGACTGCTCCGCTGCGTTGATGGACCGCCATGGCAACGTGGTGGCCCAGGCAGAATTGATCCCCATGCAGCTGGGACCCATCAGCGCTACTTTTCGCCCCTGTGCCGAGCTATTCCCCACCGATTCCTTGGTGGAGGGCGATTTTTATATCAATAATGATCCGTTCCAGGGCGGCCAGCATCTGCAGGACGTGTTTCTGTTTTCACCGATCTTTTTCGGCGGCACCCTTGTGGGTTTCGGCGCCACCATCGCCCATCATCTGGATCTGGGCGGCGGCGCGGCGGGCCTGAACCCGGACGCATCCGACGTGCACCAGGAAGGCATCATCTTTCCGCCCTCCAAATACAACATGAAACACGATTGGCATGGCGGCCCGTTGGAACGCCTGATCCGCGCCAATATCCGGGTACCGGATCAGACAATTGGCGATTTCAATGCACAGTTCGCCGCCAACGGCATCGGCGGCCGCCGGGTGCAAGATCTGTGCACCCGCTTTGGGGAGGGCGTGGTGCAGGAGGCCATGGATGAATTGCTGGATTATTCCGAGCGCCGCATGCGCGCGGCGATCCGTGAATTTCCCGATGGGGTCTACCATGGCGAGGATTTTCTGGATGATGACGGTATCAGAGATGAACCGCTGCGCGTTCAGGCCCGGGTGGAGATTAAGGGCGACAGCGTGATTGTCGATTACGAAGGCACCTGTGATCAGGTCAAATCCAACGTCAATTGCCCCTATGCCTCGACCGTCGCGGCGGGATTGTCCTGCGTAAAATCGGTGCTGACCAGCCCCGATATTCCCTTCAACGAAGGTAGCAAACGGCCCATCGAGGTGCGAGCGCCCCATGGCAGCCTGCTGAACCCCCGCCGGCCGGCGCCGGTCCGGGCCCGCATGTTGTCGGCCTACCGGGCCTACAACGCGGTCATGAAGGCCTTGGCCCCATCGGCGCCGGACAAGATTATCGCGGCGGGCTTCGATTCCACGGAAATCATCGTCTTGAGCCAGTTGCGGCCGGACGGTTACGCCATTTACCTAGAAATTCTTGGTGGCGGTTATGGCGCCTCCGCCCATGGCGACGGCTGTGACGCGGTGGATGGGCCCTTGTCCAACTGTTCCAACGTGCCCATTGAAGCCATGGACATGGAATATGACTATTTTCGGGTAGAGGAATACAGCCTGATACCGGATTCGGGTGGGGCGGGCCGTTATCGCGGTGGCCTGGGTTTTCAGCGCCGCTATCATATTCTGGCCGATGACGTCACTTTTGCGACTTATTCCGACCGTTTTCACCTGGCGCCCGAGGGCTTGTTCGGCGGCGCTGATGGAGTTTGCGCCTCGACCCAGGTGTTGCGCGGCGATCAGGTGATCGAATTGCCATCCAAAACCAGTTTTCCCTTACAAAAGGACGATATCCTGGTGGCCCGCACAGGCGGCGGGGCCGGCTATGGCAAACCGGCCGAGCGCGCCGCGGGCGATATCGAATGGGATCTGCGCGAGGGCTATATGAGCCCGGCCGGCAGGCAGGTCGCCGCGGCGGAATAGATGGCAGACCTGCTGCAAGATGCCGCCACGCGGGCTTTGGCCTATCTCGACGGCCTTGATAGCCGGAGCGTAGCGCCCAGCACAAAGGCTCTGGCCGCGCTCTCGGAACTGGCGGGTCCCTTTCCCGATCGTGGGGAAGGGGTGGAAGACATTCTGGCGAAACTTGACCGCCTGGGCAGCCCGGCCACCATCGCTAGTGCCGGGCCGCGTTATTTTGGTTTTGTGACGGGCGGCAGTTTGCCCGTGGCCCTGGCGGCCAATTGGCTGGCCGGCGCTTGGGACCAGAACGCCTTTTCCACTACGTCATCGCCCCTGGGTGCGGCCCTGGAAATGGCTTGTCTGACCTGGCTGAGGGATATTTTCGGCTTCCCTGATGATGCGGGCGGGGCCTTCGTCACCGGCGCCACCATGGCCAATTTTACCGCCCTGGCCGCTGCCCGTCATGCCGTGCTGGCCCGGGTCGGCTGGGATGTGGAACAGGACGGCCTGTTCGGCGCGCCGCCGATCACCGTTTTTGTTGGTGACGAGGGTCATGCCGCATTGTTGAAGGCGGTGCGTATGCTGGGTCTGGGCGAGGGCCGGGTGCAACGGCTGGCTGTGGATGATCAGGGCGCCATCAGAGCCGATGCCCTGCCGCCTATCAAGGGCCCGACCATCTTGTGCCTGCAGGCGGGCAACGTGAATTCCGGCGCCTTCGATCCCGCCGCCGCGCTGATCCCCGACGCGCAACAAAGCGGCGCCTGGGTGCATGTGGATGGCGCCTTCGGCATCTGGGCAATGGCTGCGCCGAACCGCGCGGCTTTAGCAGCGGGCTATGAATTGGCGGATTCCCTGGCCGTCGATGGACATAAGTGGTTGAACGTGCCCTACGAGAGCGGCCTGACCCTGGTTCGTGACCCGGGCGCCTTGCATGCCGCCATGTCGATCAGCGCGGCCTATTTGCCCGAGGCGGAGGCGCGGGAGCCCTATGATTACACGCCCGAATGCAGCCGCCGCATGCGCGCGGTTGATATCTGGGCCGCCCTGGCCAGCCTGGGCCGCGCCGGCCTGGCCGAGTTGATCGAAACCTGTTGCCGTCATGCCGCCATGATGGCCGAGGATTTGGCGGCGGCCGGCTACGAAATTCTGAATGACGTTAAATTGAACCAAGTCTTGGTCTCGTTCGGCGGTGATAGCCTGACCGAGCGGATCATCGCCGGGGTTCAGGCCGACGGTACCGCCTGGTGCGGTGGCACTCGCTGGCACGGCCGCGCGGCCATGCGCATCAGCTTCTCTTCCCACGCCACCACGGATGGGGACGTTGGCAAGACGCTGGATGCCATCCTGCGCGTCGCAAGATCCAACAGCGGTGAATAATTATTGTCTTTATTTCTATGTAATTGAGGAAAATGAAGCCAAGTGACGGAAAATGACAAGGTTTTTGCGGGCTCCATACCGGAGTTTTACGATGCCTATCTGGTACCTTTGATATTCGAAGCGTATGCTAATGATCTGGCCCGGCGTGCCGCTATGCCGGCACCCGCTTCGATATTGGAATTCGCCGCTGGCAGTGGCGTTGTGACCCGCGCCCTGGCGTCCCGTCTGCCGGCCGACTGCCGTTATATGGTGACCGATTTGAACCAGGCGATGCTCGAGCATGCTACAGCTGGGCAAGGATAGGACGAACGGATCACCTGGCGGTAGGCCAATTCCATGCCGCTTCCTATACGTCGGGATAACTTCAATGGATATAGACACTCCACCAATGGCCGCGGGTATTAATTGCCTCATCCATGCGACTTGCGAACATCGGGGTCGCTCCTATTTTGGGGTTTGGTGATGTGACACGAAATCAAATGATTTTGTGCCAGGGTTTACCGAGGAATAATATCGTTGTTTTTCAAGGTGCTAATAAAGGAATTGTCAGCACGCTTTTCGTATCAGCCATGCGACCTTGAGAAATAAATGAACTGCACCACGATTGATACCAACCTCGTTCGCAATCGTGCGTATGGACGAACCGGTTCCCTTGAGTTCCCGTAACTGGTGCTCAGTAGTCTTGGTATTTTGTGGAGGTCGAGACCTTACAATATAACGCAACTTTCGTTGTCATTTTTCTCCCCGTCGATTATGTGAAATCTACTCTATTGTAGAATAATAAATAAAGTGAAATATATATCGTAAGCATCCGTAATATAACAATAAATTATTATATGATCATATGGGAATACATCAAATAAATTCTTTTTATTACTTCTTCCAGCTATCAACGACTATAATATTGCGTATAAAAAATAACTTCAAACAGGGAACTTAAAAATGAACAATATTACACGTATAGCCGTCTCAGCGGCTGTGGCTGGTTCTATAGCCTTCTCAATAGGAGCAGCTTCGGCCGCCGAATGTAAGCATTCGAAATGGGGTAAGGATGACGAGATTGGTGCAGCCAACTACGTCACGCCTCAGCAGGTTTTGGCCGCCACCAAATTGGTTATAAAAGGTGAAAGCCATCCTTTAGGAATTGAAATTTTCCCTGGCATGCCAGCCTTTCCGCCAAGATATACACAACTCCAAGTCGTCCAACCGGGACAACAGTGGGGTAACGACCTAGCTAAAAATTTTGGTTGGCCGATTGTTTATAATGATGACCTCATTCAGATGTGGTTAGGGACGGGCCCGCAAATAGATGGACTAGGTCATCTCGGCGAAGCCGGTGTGTTTTACAACTGCAACAAAGGTCAGGATTTTGCCGATTTAAAAGGTCTTAAGAAACTCGGTCTTGCTAAAGTCCCGCCAATGGTTGGTCGTGGTGTAATGGTTGATATGGCCAAATACTTTGGTGTCAAAACCATGAAAGCGGGTCAGGTAATAGGCTCTGCTGACATCAAGGCTGCAGCAAAAAACCAAGGTGTCACATTCAAACAGGGTGACGTAATTCTTTTTCACACTGGCTGGACCGATGGCATGCTTGCTTCCGACCCCAAAGGTTGGGTTTCAGGAGAGCCGGGTCTGAACAACGAAGCTTTTGTTTATCTCGTGTCGAAGAATCCAATGGCAATCGGAGCCGATACTTGGGGTGTCGACGTGGTACCGCCTGCCAAGGGTGATAAGGTCTTTTACGGCCATGTGACGACCCTTAAGGAAAACGGAATTTATATATTGGAGACTATGAACACGGGCCGCCTTGCCAAGGAAGGCGTGCATGAATTTATGTTTGTACTTGGACATGCTCGGATAAAAGGTAGTGTTCAAATGATTATTAATCCTGTGGCAATGTGGTGAGCCATAAGTCGTAACATTTTACTAGTGGAAAGGGAGCGGTCCGCCGCTCCCTTTTTCTTTCTTTCCTCTAAAGTTATGGTTCCAGGTCACTACCGGACGGTGAACGGTAGTGAAAATCACGGTCGTTATTGGGATAAAGAGGGGCGAGTGGAACTATGCGGAGATGTCCCAACAAGCGACACTATTGAACCGAGTTATGTATGCGTATTTGATAAGGGGGTTGAGTGCGGGTCTTTTGTCCCGTGACAGGGTTCCAGAGAAACTCTCGTCTGTATATTCCTTGGTGATCGCCCATCCTATTTTGGAACAATGGTCATGGAGTTGGAGTAACTGGTTGTTGATGGTTTGGCCGCGGGTCGAGACACGACATAGATTGATATTGCGACTTTACGCCCCATTTTCTCGATTATGTCACGGGCCGCGGGGCGGAAGCCATCGCGATCCGCTTTGGCAATGGCCCGGTCGCCAGGAAGATTTGCGGACGCGTGGTAGCGGCGGCGCGCTGAGGTGGTGTCTGCCGATGCCAACGGTGGCGCTTAATCCTCGCCGCCGAAGATCAGGCAGGTGCAGGTGGCATGCGCGTATAGCTTGTCGTTGACATCGACCAGGCGGGCCTCCGAAGTGGCGATCTTGCGCCCTGGGTGGATCACTTCGCCGATGGCGCGGATGGCTCTGCCGTCCATGGGTAGGGCGCGGACCATGTTCAGCTTGAATTCCAACGTCGTGTAGGCATAGCCCGCCGGCAGCCGGCTGTGGATGGCGCAGCCCATGGCTGAGTCCAGCATCCCGGCGTAGTAGCCGCCATGCACGCCGCCCAGGGGGTTGGCTAGGTATTCCCCCGACCGGCCTTCAAATACCACCCGACCCTCGGCCACCTCAACCAGGACATAGTCTAGGGTGGCCTGAAACGAGGGCAGGGGCAGGCTGCCATCCATCATGGCTCGCAGAAAATCTATGCCTGCCATGGTCCGCCCCGCCTGGGCGGTCTCGCTTGGATCAGCCCAAGTGTAAGTGCGGCTGCGCGCGTTCAAAGCGTCAGGCTTGCTTTGGTGGCCGTTGGACCTTTTCTTCCGTCGCCCCGCCGGCCGCTTTCCAGGCAGCGTAACCGCCTTCCATGTGGCAGACCGGGGCCAGGCCCATGTCATGCACGGCCAGGGCGGCGAGGGCCGAACGCAGGCCACCGGCGCAGAAGAAGCAGAAGCGCTTGCCTGACTGGAAATCCTCTTTCGCATAGGGGCTGTCCGGATCAACCCAGAATTCCAACATCCCGCGTGGCGAATGCATGGCGCCGGGGATCGCGCCCTCGCGCCACAATTCGCGGATATCTCGGATATCGACAAAGACCACGTCGTCGTCGCCAAAATGTTCCTTGGCCTGCTCGACGGTCCAGGTCTCGATAATGCTTTCCGCGTGGGCGCAGAGTTCCTTGACGCCTTTGATGATCATGATTGTTTCCTTACTTGTTGTTGCCGCTAAAGACTAGCCGCCGCGAGTGGTATCGCCAAGGCGAATGGGCCGGCCGGGTCGCTCGCCGCTGGCCTTGCCCTGTTGCCAGACGGGCGAGCCGTTAACAAAGACGCTGTCGATACCGATGGCCGGTTCCGTCGGCGCCTCGAACGTGGCGCCGTCATGCACGGTCTTGGGATTGAAGACCACCAGATCGGCAAAACCGCCCTGGCGCAGTACGCCGCGGTCCTTGAAGCCGAATTGCGCCGCTGGCAGGCCGGTCATGCGGTGCACGGCGGCCTCCAACGTCATCAGGCCCAGATCCCGCGCATAATGCCCCAGCACCCGGGGAAAGGTTCCCCACAGCCTTGGATGGGGGTGGGGGTCATCGGGGATGCCGTCGGAACCGATCATGGCGCCGGGATAAGATAGCACCCGTTGCACGTCTTCCTCGTCCAGCTGGAAATAGATAGCCCCGCCGGGGGATAGCGCCGTGGCCGCTTCTTCCGCCGTCATCTCCATCTCCACCGCCAATTCCGCCAGATCACGGCCGCGCACGTCGGGCCGGGGCTTTGACCAGGTGATCAGCACCTTGCGGCAGCGGCCGACCAGATGGGGCAGGATCATGGTGGAGGAGGCATGGTAGGGGTAGACGTCTAAGGTCAGCCGCTGTTGGGCCTGAAACTTTTCAATCAGCGGCAGGCTCTGTTTGGTCATGCCAAAATTGCTCAGCCCGGCGGCTTTATGGTGTGAAATTACCACCTGTACACCGGCATCGCGGCCAATTTTTGCGACCTCTTCCAGAGCCTCCATCAAATGATCGGCTTCATCGCGGATATGGGCCGTGTAAATGCCGTCCTTCGCCGCCATGACCTCCGCGATGGCGGTCACTTCCTCGGTTTTGGCGGCCTGGGCCGGGGGATAGAACAGCCCTGACGACATGCCGATGGCGCCCTCATCGATGCAATCGCGCAGGCTGTCCTGCATGGCCGCAATCTCGCCGTCCGTGGCGGCGCGGTGCACATTATCCATGGCGCCATAACGGAGCGAGGAATGCCCCACCAGCATGGCTGCATTCAGGGCTGAGGGCGTGCGTTCCAAATGCTCAAGATAGCCGCCGGCGGTGTCGAATATCAGATCTTCCCGGTCCTGCCACAGGGACATGGGGAATTGATCCCCGCCAAAGTTTTTCCATGGCGCCAGGGAAAAGCCGCAATTGCCTACTACCACCGATGTGACGCCCTGGCTGGCTTTCGGCGCCATCTCCGGGTGAGTGAAGAGATAACGGTCGTCGTGGGTGTGAACATCGATGAAGCCAGGCGCCACCACTTGGCCCTGGGCATCGACTTCCCTGGCCGCCGCCATGGCGCCCAGATCGCCAACCGCGCTGACCCGGTCGCCCGTGACCGCCACATCGGCCGCAAAGCCGGCCGTGCCGCTGCCATCGATCACCGTGCCATTGCGGATGATGAGATCGGCGCTGGTCATTGATCCTATCCTTTATGCCGCCAGCAGATCGATAAAGCGCTTGAACAAATAGTGGCTGTCCTGGGGGCCGGGGGAGGCTTCGGGGTGATATTGCACCGAAAAGATCGGCTGCCCTTCAACCCGGATGCCTTCTAGGGAGCCATCGAACAGAGAGGTATGGGTTTCCACCACGCCCATCGGCAGGCTCTCCCGCCGCACGACAAATCCGTGATTTTGCGATGTGATCTCTACCTTGCCCGTGGCCAGGTTCTTGACCGGCTGGTTGGCGCCGCGGTGGCCGTGGTGCATCTTTTCCGTTGCCGCGCCCAGGGCCAGAGCCAGGATCTGATGGCCCAGGCAGATGCCGAAGATCGGTTTGCCGGATGCTATTAGGCCTTGGATCGTCGCCACGGCATAGGCGCCGGTCGCGGCGGGATCACCGGGACCGTTGGAGAGGAAGATGCCGTCGGGTTTCAGCGCCAGAATGTCCTGCGCCGACGTCCAGGCCGGCACCACCGTGACCCGGCATTGCGCCGAGGCCAGACAGCGCAGAATGTTGCGCTTGATGCCGAAGTCCATGGCCACGACGTGGTATTTGGCCTGCGCCAGACGGCCATGACCTTTCCCAAGCTGCCACTGGGTTTCATCCCAAGTGTAGTTTTGCTGGCAACTGACCTCGGCTGCTAGATCCATGCCTTCCAGGCCCGGATGACTAGAGGCGATCTTGGTCAGGGCGGGCACATCAAAGCTGCCGTTGGGGCTGTGGCAGACCACCCCGTTGGGCGCGCCGCCATCGCGGATCAGGCGGGTCAGGCGCCGGGTGTCGATGCCGCAAATTCCGGGCAAATTATGCGTGACCAGCCAATCGTTGAGATGGCCGAGGGCGCGATGGTTGGAGGGCTGGGTAATATCGGCGCGCAGGACGAGGCCGCGGGCCGTGGGGCTCAAGGTCTCGATATCTTCGTCATTGGTTCCCACATTGCCAATATGGGGGAAGGTGAAGCTGATAATCTGACCGGCATAGCTGGGATCGGTCAAAATCTCCTGATAGCCGGTCATGGAGGTATTGAAACATACCTCGCCCGCGGCCTGTGTCGGGGCGCCGATGCCCTGGCCCCAAAAAATCTGCCCGTCTGCCAAGACCAAGGCCGCCGTGGCCCAGGCCGGAGCGGCGGCATCGTGGTTGTGTTGTGCATTCATGGAATTTGCAGCTCCTACCGCGCCCAACTGGACGGGCAAATTGGCGCGGACCTTAAGCAAAAGCCTGATTTTCGTCAAGCTTTCGTGAGGCGTAGGGGTATTTAAAAAAATATAAAGAAATCAATAAGTTACAAAAAACAGGGAGAGGCGCCGTGGTTTGCCATCCTGGCCATTATCCATTATCTTTGCAGCCCCTGCAAACAGCACGGGAGGGTAGTGTTATGCGTGATCGTTTGAAGGAAATGCTGGCGACTTCGATGAAGGCCGGGGACAAGTGCCGTCTTGGCACGGTTCGCCTGATTTTGGCGGCAATCAAGGACCGTGACATCGCCAACCGCACGGCTGGCAAGGACGATATAATTAGCGACTACGACATCCTGACGCTCTTGCAAAAGATGGTCAAGCAACGC
>Ga0209089_10003142_pt1 | contig 14234 bp, 12 predicted proteins | sample ArcticOcean_MG_C_FD_187431 | JGI IMG/M metagenome (GOLD analysis project Ga0209089, IMG submission 187431) | Marine microbial communities from western Arctic Ocean - ArcticOcean_MG_CB2_150 (SPAdes) (version 2) | ecosystem: Environmental > Aquatic > Marine > Oceanic | place: Arctic Ocean: Canada... | reverse complement strand
AAACACGTTTCCGCGTCGGGCTGATTCCTGATTGCTAAGCCCGGACAGACTCAGGATAAAGAGGATAGCGGAAACGAGGTAAGCAGCCCAGACGATACCGGATGTCAAACTCAATGCTCCTTCCTAAACATCGCAAGCATTTTTTGGGTAACGAGAAATCCACCGGCAATATTGATTGAAGCGACCAATACGGAGACGGCTGCGAGGATAACCACCAGAGAAGATGTTGAGTCGATTTGCAGCAGTGCGCCTACCACGATGATGCCGCTGATTGCATTGGTCACACTCATCAATGGGGTATGAAGGGCCGGGGTGACGTTCCAGATGACCTGCCATCCGATAAAAATGGACAAAACAAAGACCGTGAAATGCGCCATGAAGGCTGGTGGTGCGACCGAGCCGACGCCGAGTATCAATAATGCAGTGATCACTAAACCCACAAGAGAATTCGAAGTCGATCGGCCTGCCACAACGACCTTGGGGGCGTTGGCGACTGTTGGGGTAGTGGCCGTCGGTACCGGTGTCGTCTCAATCGGCGGCGGGGGCCAGGTCACTTTGCCCTCGTGTACGACCGTCATGGCTCGCACCACTTGATCGTCGAAATCCAGCGTTAGTGTTCCATCCTTTTCGGGGCACAGATCATTGATCAGGTGACGCAGGTTACTGGCATAGAGTTGACTCGATTGCGATGCCATGCGACTGACGAGATCGGTATAGCCGAGGATGGTGACCCCGTTCTCCATGATGCGTTGGCCCGGTTGAGTCAATTCACAGTTGCCGCCTTGTTCTGCCGCGAGGTCAACAATAACGCTGCCAGGGGCCATGGAGTGGACCATGTCCGCAGTAATGAGCACTGGCGCGGGTTTTCCAGGAATCTGGGCGGTCGTGATGATGATGTCGACTTCCTTGGCCTGCTGCGCGAACAGCGCCATCTCTGCTTTGATGAATTCGTCACTCATCACCCTCGCATACCCGCCAGTTCCACCGCCATCTTCTTCCATATCGACCAGCAGAAATTCTGCGCCCATGCTCTGAATCTGTTCTCTGACCTCGAGTCGGGTATCGAATGCGCGAACGATGGCGCCGAGGCTCATGGCGGCGCCCATTGCAGACAGGCCTGCCACACCGGCACCAATAACGAGGACTTTGGCCGGCTGGGTTTTTCCGGCAGCCGTCATTTGTCCAGTAAAAAAGCGTCCGAAGCAGTTGGCTGCCTCTATGACCGCCCGGTAACCTGCGATATTGGCCATTGAGCTCAGTGCGTCGAGCTTTTGTGCCCGGGTAATGCGGGGCACGGCATCGATAGCGAGTACGGTAGCGCCAGTGCCGGCAAGTGTTTCCAGTAAGGCGGGGTTTTGCGCTGGGCTAATGAAACTGATCAGAATTTGTCCGGATCGCAGCGGCAGTACGCTGCCAGTAGCTACGTCGGACTCAGGATTAAGGCTTCGAACCTTGAGAACAATATCGGAGGTCAACCAGAGATCCTCAGCTGACGGTGCAATGCTGGCCCCGGCAGCGAGGTAATCCTCGTCAGCGTACCCTGCTTTGGATCCTGCACCTGCCTCGATGGCTACATCAAATCCGAGTCGGATCAGGTCTAAGGTAATCAGGGGGGTTGTTGCCACCCGATTTTCGCCGATGGCAGATTCTGTCAGCACTCCAATTTTCATAGTGGTGGCAGAACCCAAATTCCGTCAAGTGGACAATTAAAACGGCGCTGTTTCGCAGCGCCTATGGATGGATTGTAACCCGATTTTCTAGGGGTGTGGCGTTGTCCTAGCATCGCGTGAATTACCCGTGGCATTCTTAATCCGGTATCCTTCGAGTTTCTTAATGGGTATCGATAGGCAAGTGTGATGCAAGACACCGGTGAACTCAGCCGCACACTCGATGATTACGGCATTCGAATTAATGCCCTAAGGGGGTATCTTTGACTATCAAAACAAACGGGAGAGATTAGAGGAAGTCCTGTTACGGTTTGAAGAACCGGATATCTGGACTGATCAGTCGGTAGCGCAGGACCTGGGACGAGAACGTGCCCGTCTCGAAGAGGTGGTCGGCACTATAGATGATCTCACCGTCAAGACTGATGAAGCGGTGGAACTGTTGGATCTTGCCAAGACCGAAGAAGACGTCGCCACGATTGCCGACCTAAGGGCTGATATCGATTCAATTGGCAATGTGCTGTCAAGACTCGAGTTTCGGCGTATGTTTGCCGGTGAGGCGGATGCGGCCAGCGCGTTTGTAGATATTCAGGCGGGATCCGGTGGTACCGAGGCCCAGGACTGGGCCTCCATGTTGCTACGAATGTACCTGCGATGGGCCGAGCGTGAGGGATTCAAGGTTGAGATGATCGAACGGTCCGAAGGAGAGGTGGCGGGGATTAAAAGTGCCACAATACAGGTGAGTGGTAAATATGCGTACGGTCATTTGCGTACAGAAACCGGCGTGCATCGCCTGGTTCGAAAATCACCGTTTGACTCAGGCAACAGACGACATACTTCCTTCGCCTCGGTATTTGCATACCCTGAGGTCGATGATACGGTCGATATCGAGGTCAACCCCGCCGACCTACGGGTGGACACCTATCGGGCCAGCGGAGCGGGTGGACAACATGTCAATAAGACCAATTCAGCGGTACGTCTCACTCACCTGCCGACGGGGATAGTGGTGCAATGTCAGAACGATCGGTCACAGCATCGCAACCGGGCGGAGGCGATGAACATGCTGCGAGCGCGCCTATACGAAGCCGAGATGCGTAAACGGCGGGAAGAACAGCAAGGGCTTGAGGATTCCAAGTCTGACATAGGCTGGGGTAGTCAGATTCGTTCCTACGTGCTCGACCAGTCCCGTATTAAGGACTTAAGGACTGGGGTGGAAACAGGCAACCCGCAGGGTGTTCTGGATGGCGACCTTCGGGCATTTATCGAGGCAAGCCTAAAGCAGGGGCTTTAAGATTAGACGAGGTTGGGAAATTAACCCTATGACGACCGAAGAAAACGATCAAGTACTTCAGCGCAAGGAAAAACTCGAAGTATTGCGAGGTGATGGCAATGCGTATCCGAATGATTTCAGACGCGATACCGATACGCGGGAAATTCGTCGGAACTATGATCATGTTGATGAGCAGACACTGACGGCCACGCCGACTCGTGTCACGATAGCGGGTCGTGTCATGACGCGCCGAGTGATGGGTAAGGCCGGTTTTACCGATATGCATGACGAGCATGGAAAGATACAGATCTATGCCCAAAGGGATCGTTTAGCAGAGGGCGTCTACAACCGGCTTTTTCGAAAACTTGATATCGGTGATCTCATCGGAGTGGTGGGCACCTTATTTCGTACTCGCACCGGAGAGTTAACCGTGCAGGTCGAGGATATACGGCTGCTGGTAAAAGGGCTGCGACCTTTGCCGGACAAATTCCACGGGCTCGCGGATGTGGAAACCCGTTACCGACGACGCTATGTCGATTTGATAGTCAATGAGCAGTCCCGCCAGACCTTCCGCCGGCGAGCGCAGATCACAGCGTCACTGCGTCGTTTTCTAGATCAGCGCGGATATCTTGAGATCGAGTCACCGATGATGCAGGTCATCCCCGGCGGCGCCAATGCGCGACCGTTCATCACTCACCACAATGCCCTTGATATTGATCTTTTTATGCGAGTCGCGCAGGAACTCTATATCAAACGTTGCCTGGTAGGTGGATTTGAGCGAGTGTACGAAATGAATCGAAACTTTCGTAACGAAGGGCTAAGTACCGAGCACAACCCGGAATTCACGATGTTGGAATACAACGAAGCCTATCTTGACTACATTGATTATATGGATCTAACTGAGGACATGTTGCGCACGGTGGCGGAAGAGGTTACCGGGTCTGCCGTGGTTGAATATCAGGGACATCAGATTGACTTGGGGGCGCCGTTCCGTCGATTGTCATTGGGTGAGGCCGTTCGGTCGCATCATGGAACATTGTCTGAGTCCGACTGTAAAGACGCGGCTGTTCTGCGCCGGCATCTGTCATCGACGGGGGTTGAGAGTTCATCGGATAGTGATGCCGGTGAACTGCTGCTCGAGGTGTTTGAGCAGTCTGTTGAGGCGACGTTGATTCAGCCGACTTTTATTACCGGTCACCCCGTTTCGGTGTCTCCGTTATCTCGTCGCAGTGAAAGTGACCCCAATATGACGGATCGATTTGAGTTGTTTATCGCCGGCCGTGAACTGGCGAACGGGTTTTCCGAGCTTAACGATCCGCAGGATCAGGAGGAACGCCTCAGGCGGCAAGCGACTGACAAAGCCGGTGGTGATGAAGAGGCGATGTTCTTTGATCAAGATTACATCGATGCGCTCGAATACGGCCTACCCCCCAACGCGGGGGGAGGGATTGGTATCGATCGGTTTGTGATGCTATTGACAGACAGTCGCTCTATTCGCGATGTTTTGCTTTTTCCCCATCTCAGACCAGAGGCATGACTCGCTGAAGGCCTCAAGGTTGAGGCGAGCACGGTCCGTCGGTCAATGATTCGTCCTCTGGAACTGCAGATTGGTCTGCGCTATACGCGGGCCAAGCGGAGAAATCAGTTTATTTCGTTTATCTCGTTGATTTCGGTTCTGGGTATTGTGATTGGGGTCTGGGCGCTGATTACCGTGTTGTCGATCATGAATGGGTTTGAGCGGGAACTGCGCGAACGGATCTTGGCGGTGGCCTCTCACGTCACTATTACCGGCCTCCGGGGGGAGTTGACCGATTGGCCACGCCTGAGTGAAAGGGTTGAACAGGCCGCGGAAGTGGTGGGTCAGGCGCCGTTTATCCTCGGGCAAGGCATGATAGTTAAGGGGCCGACTGTTAGTGGTGCGCTGATTCGGGGCATCGTGCCGAATAGGGAGGCGAATGTTTCTACGGTCCTGGACCACTTAACTGCGGGTGACGTTGCCGCGCTGGTTCCCCGGGAGTGGAACATTATTATTGGCTCAGCGCTTGCGTCTAAGCTGGATGTTGTACTGGGTGACAAGGTCACTGTGGTGGCGCCGAAAGGACAGGTAACCCCGGCCGGGCTTTTGCCGCGGCTAAAGCGTTTTCGAGTGGCAGGAATATTCGAGTTGGGCATGTATGAGTATGATAGTGCGCTGGCGTTGATTCATATAGAAGACGCTGCTCGACTGTTTCGAACGGAAGGTCGAGCTACGGGTCTTCGCCTTAAATTGAAGGATGTCTATGACGCGCCACGTGTGCGCCAGAAGTTGACCGAACTGCTTGGATCTGGTGTGGGCATCACCGATTGGACACGGGAACATAGCAATCTTTTTCGCGCGCTCAAGATTGAGAAACGCGTCATGTTCATTATTCTCTTGCTCATCGTGGCGGTGGCTGCATTCAATATTGTTTCGACCTTGATCATGGTTGTTTCCGACAAGGAAGCTGATGTTGCCATATTGCGCACTCTCGGCATCAGTCCGTTGAGCGTTATGGGTATCTTTGTCGTGCAGGGTGTGATGATTGGAATAACAGGTACGTTAATTGGAACCGGCGTCGGTGTACTCACTGCAATCAATATTGAAACATTGGTGCCGTGGCTTGAGGAGCTTCTTAACACCGAGTTCTTTCCTTCAAGTATTTACGTGATTACCGATTTTCCGGCACAGATGAAATGGCCTGATGTCATCCAGATTGCTAGCGCATCGTTTGGTATCAGCTTGGTCGCAACCCTTTACCCGGCGTGGCGAGCATCGCGGACACAGCCCGCCGAGGCGTTGCGATATGAGTAGGACGGGAGAAGTGGTTCTGCGGTGCCGTGAGCTGTGTAAAACCTATGTTCAAGGTGGCGCGAAAGTCGCGGTATTGGCTGGGGTCAGTTTAGATATTGTGGCCGGGGAAACCGTTGCATTGGTTGGCACCTCAGGTAGCGGCAAAACAACTTTGCTGCACTTGCTGGCCGGTTTGGATGACCCAAGCACGGGATGGGTGGAGTTAGGCGGGACGGACCCGGCGGGTATCAGTCAGAAGGCGCGTGGCGACTTACGTAATCGAACCCTCGGGTTCGTTTACCAGTTCCACCATTTACTGGGAGAGTTCACAGCGGAAGAAAACGTCGCCATGCCACTACTGATTCGTCGGCACCCCAGCGCAGATGCGTTTGAAAGAGCGAGAGCATTGCTTGAGCGGGTTGGCTTGGCCAGTCGGGCGCGTCATCGACCCTCTGAGTTGTCCGGTGGCGAGCGTCAGCGTGCGGCGGTAGCGCGAGCGCTGATCACTCGGCCGACGTGTGTATTGGCTGACGAGCCGACGGGAAATTTAGATCGGCGCACAGCGGAGTCGATTCAACAGTTGTTGATCGAACTGAACGAAGAGTTTGGCACCAGTTTGGTCGTAGCCACTCATGATGTGGCGTTGGCAGGCAAACTGGGTCGAGTCCTGCGTCTGGTCGATGGGGCGCTGGAGCGCTAAGAGACATCACCTCCGCCGTCACGGATTTAATGGGGTTTTGTGCGTGTGCCGGTACGATCTTTTTGTATTGCTTGTCTTTGTTCCCACTGTCGCAACACACGCAGTTGCCACAGAGCGTGTCCCAGCAGATAGCCTAAAGCAGAAAACAGGCAAGCCAACATCATGCATCCCAACCACAGTGTCAGGAATTGTTCCTTCATCCAAGCCAGGTCAATGGTCGATAAGTCAGGAATCGGTTCACCCAAAACCCATGCACCGAAGAGATACGCGGCGCCATAGAGGGGGAACCAGGTAAGCGGATTTGAGATCCATACGATCAGCGCTGCAATCGGTAGGTGTCCGCGGATGACAAGGCAGGTGAGGGCAGCGGGGATGGTTTGCAGAGGTATTGGCACGAAGGTCCAGAACAGGCCAATCGCCAATGCACGACTGACGGATCGCCGATTGAGCGACCACAGTCGAGCGTCCCCGAAGAGGTGGGCCAAATGTCGAAGACCGGGTTGTTGCAGTACGGTCGCTTTTGACGGCAATTTCCGCCGCAGTGTGCGGTTCAGCACAGTCAGTTCTTAAGCCTCAGAAATACAATCACCCCTCAAGGTAGATCACGGATTATAGGGTCGTGCGCGTATGCCCACGATGGTTAGAATTTCAGTGCTGTTCTGGCTCGGTGCGTCCCTGATACACAGGCTGCCTGTTTTGCTGGAATGGCACTCAGCACTTTGTCTTGTGGTGGCTTTGGTTCTGACGTTTAGAACGCGGGCTTTTCCTTGGTTGTGTCCTCTTCTCGGGGGCTTATTACTGGCTAACACGGTCGCGGGTCTCATGTTGATGCGAACGTTGCCGTCGTCTGTCTACGAGAAACCTGTGACCATTACCGGCTGGGTGGTGGGTCTTCCCAACGAGTCAGATGCGGTGCTTCGCTTTGATTTTTTAACCCAACGGATATCGCTACCAACGTCAGAATTGACGATAGCGCGTCGCCTCCGTTTGTCTTGGTATGGTGATACGCCGCGAGTTAGGCCGGGTGAGCGTTGGCGTTTGGAGGTGCGACTACGCTCGCCCCGCAGTTATCGAAATTGGGGAATCGTCGATTTTGAAAAAAGATCATTTATCCACGGGATCAAGGGTAGGGGTTATGTCCGAGTCAGTACGGATAATGCCCGTTTAGGGTTCTCTGGGTCGGTCGCTTTACTCGACCAGATTCGTTGGGATTTAGTTTCATCCCTTGTTGCTGATCGCCCAAAAAGCACGGCCATGGGGGTGATTAGAGCGCTGGCGGTTGGGGATCGATCAGCCATTCAGGCGGAGGAGTGGCGAGTGCTTCGACGAACGGGCCTGAGTCATTTGATCGCGATATCAGGCTTGCATATAGGGTTAGCAGCGACACTGGGCTACTGGTTATTCAATGTGCTTTGGCGCCTTAGCCCCGCACTGTTGCTTCGAGTACCTGCTCAAACAGTGGGATTAGTCGCTGCCATAACAATGGCCGCGGGCTATGCCGCACTGGCTGGGTTTTCGATCCCAACCACCCGTGCTTTGGTCATGTTGCTAGCGGCGTCGGTGATGTTGCTCACTCGCCGTCGGTGGTCGGCATCGACCCTCTTTTCGGTCGCATTGATAGCGGGCACCTTGTTGACCCCCCTTGCGGTTTGGTCGGCATCGTTTTGGCTGTCATATACCGCGGTAGGGTTCATTCTTCTATTTTATTCGTTAGCAACCGGCCAGGCCCGGTTAAAAGCATCACCCTCACGGTTGCAGCGAGCTGTCAGGGCGCTGTGGACATTGTGTGGGATTCAGTTTTTTCTATTCGTGGGGTTGTCTGGGTTGCTTATGGCGTTTTTCGGTCAAGTGTCCCTCGTGGCACCGGTTGTTAATCTGATTGCCGTGCCGATTTTCTCCATCGCCGTGGTGCCGCTGGTATTAATTGCGTTACTGTCCCAACTGGTCGGGCTGAGTGCGCTCACGACTTTGCTTCTGGATTTGGCGAGCGGGGTTCTCGACTACTTGTGGCCGTGGATTTCATGGACCGCAAAGTGGCCCCACGCCGTCACCAGCGCGTTCGCGCCGGCGGTTTATTTGACATTCGCCGTTGCCATCGCGGCGGTGGGTTGTTTCAGAATGTATTGGCGTTGGGTGTGTGTGTTTGGATTGCTGTGTGTTTTATGGGTGGGATTAACGACATCGTTGCCACGCAGGGATGTATTTTTTGTCACGGTTCTTGATGTGGGGCAGGGTCTCGCTGTGGTGGTCGAAACCCCCCACCATACTCTCCTGTTCGATGCGGGGTCTGGGTCTGGAGGCTTCTCGATGGGTACGACTGTTGTGGTGCCTTATCTGCGTTCCCGTGGCCACAGTGCGATCGATGTCATGGTTGTTAGTCACGATGACCGTGATCATCGGGGTGGAGCTGCGGGCGTTTTGAGTGCAGTGCCTGTGGGTCAGATTTATCGAAGTGGACGTTCATTCGATGATCGAGATCGCGCCTGCTCCGCGGGACGGTCTTGGAACTGGGATGGCATCAGTTTTCGATTTCTTTCGCCACTACCAGGGCATCGGGGTTCTCGAAATGACCGTTCGTGCGTGCTTCGCATCAGCGACGGTATCAGTTCTGTTTTGTTGACCGGAGATATCGAGAGGCGAGCTGAACGGTTATTGGTAGGTCGCTACGGGGAGGCATTGCGTTCAAACGTTATGATTGTGCCGCACCATGGTTCAAACACGTCATCCAGCCAATTATTGCTGGATGTCGTGCAACCGGATATTGCGATCGTCAGCCGGGGTGCAAGCAACCGGTTTGGTCATCCTCGAGCGGATGTCGTTCGGCGTTATGATGAAAAACGAGTAATTTGGCTCGATACAGCTGAACAGGGTGCTATTTTAGTCAAAGTAGAGCAAGGGCGAGTCAATTGGAGGACATGGGCAGGCACCCAAATTCGATTCTGGCATTCTCACCAGCGCGACCTCATGCGCTGATGAATGGACTGTTAAACGAGGGGGTTGTTAGACTTCGCTCCCCACCACAGTTTCCATTTCCTGACTCGTCTGGGACGCCTTTTCCGATCGTGACTGAATCCAAATCCTTTAGCGGCATTAACGACTCGTGTTTGAATTAATTAGAAGTGGTGGTTGGCTCATGTGGCCAATCGTCGTGTGCTCGATTCTGGCACTGGCGATCATTGTCGAACGCTGTTGGAGCCTTCGTCGGTCGGTGGTGGCGCCGAGAGATTTAATGAGCGAAATACAAGGTATGACCTTGGGTGATCGCCTTACCAACGAACAAATTAACTCTGTTCGTGAGACCAGTGCTCTCGGCCAGATACTGGCAGCCGGACTGTCGCGTCAAACGCAGCAGGCGTTCCTAGTAAAAGATGCCATTGAAGAGGCCGGTGGACATGTGGTGCATGAACTCGAACGCTATCTGAATGCGCTTGGGACCATCGCTGCAACGACCCCGTTGCTGGGGTTACTTGGCACGGTGATCGGAATGATTAAAGTGTTTTCGGCGATCACCGCTGTTGGAGTCGGTGACCCCCAAGTCCTTGCGGGGGGAATTTCAGAAGCACTGATCACGACAGCGGCGGGCCTTTCTGTTGGCATTCCAAGCTTAATGTTTCATCGATATTTTCTGGGCAAGGTTAATGAATTGACCGTCGCCATGGAACAGGATGCTCTGCGATTTATGGAGGTTCTCCAGTCGGGGCGGAAATCATGAAATTCAGTCGATCCTCTCAGGAGGAAGTGACCATCAACCTCACGCCTCTGATTGACATCGTTTTTTTGTTGCTGATCTTTTTTATGGTTTCGACCACGTTTTCGAAAGAATCGCAGTTGCGAATCCGTTTGCCTGATGCCAGCCCGGATTCCGAGGTTGAGCAGCGGCCCTCACGGCTAGTGGTTGCGATCACCGCGACGGGCGATTATTCAATTCGCGGCCCGAATGAGTCCGCTGGACATCATCTATTAAGTCGCGAGCGATCGGTGTTGGCCCAGGCGATGGCCAAGGGGGCACAAGGGACTGACGAACTGGTTGTCGTCATTCGGGCCGATCGGAACACACCACATGAGGCCGTCGTGCGGGTAATGGATGTCGCACGCAAACTCGGATTAGTAAGAATCACCTTTGCCACTCAGAAACCCAGGAATGCCGACTGATCCCGCCCGGGATGTAAAACTCGGTGGCCCCGTGCTAAAGCGGCTTCTGGGCTATGGCTTGCCGTACCGCTGGATTGTGGTGGTCGGCATTCTAGGGATGTTGATGGTTGCCATTGCTGAAACGGGTTTTGCTGCGTTGTTGAAGCCGGTTATGGACGGGGGTTTCATCGAGCGGGACGCGAACATCATCGCATTGATTCCAATGTTTTTAGTGGGTGTGTTTGCTCTACGAACCGTGGGCGCGTTTCTCGACCAATACAGTATTGCCTGGGTTGCCCGGAAGATGATTTTTGATCTTAGAAATGACGTCTTTGAACGATTGATACATCTACCCGTTGCCTATTACGACAAACAATCCTCGGCCGGGTTGGTGTCAAAACTCATTTTTGATATTGAGCAAATCGCGTTGGCCTGTAACCAGGCTTGCAGGGTATTGATCAAAGACACCCTGATTGTGGTCGGTCTGTTAACCTGGATGTTCTATTTGAGCTGGCGGTTGACGTTTGTTTTTCTTGCCGTAACGCCGCTGGCCGCCATCATTATTCGTGCGGCGAGTCGACGGTTTCGCACGACCAGTGAAGATATCCAGTCTTCTGTCGGTGACATTGCGCACGTTGCCCAGGAGGTGTTTCAGGGCCAACGGATCGTTAAGGCCTACGGTGGATATGACTACGTTCGCAGTATTTTCCTCCGTGCCAACCGGGATAATCGGCGCCAGGCGATGCGCAGGGCATTGGTGGCCGCTGCCAGTGTTCCGCTGCTCATTTTTGTGGTCGGCATCAGCGTGACCGTCATTATTTACCTTTCAATGTCTGGCGCCGCCAGCGTTGTTATGAGCGCAGGAACATTTGTTTCCTACATTGGATCCGTATTGATGTTGATGGGGCCAGTAAAGCGTCTCGCGCGAGTTAACGAATTTATTCAATCAGGTATCGCTGCGTCGCACAGCGCTTTTAGCGTTCTGGATGAGGTCAAGGAATTCGAGGGCGGAGCCATTGGCACTGAAGGTGTTGCCGGTCGTATTGAATTTAAAAACGTATCGTTTTCATACGATGGCGGAGATGGCCTAGTTATCGACAACTTATCCTTTACCATTGAGGCGGGTCAGACGGTGGCCTTTGTGGGTGCTTCTGGCAGTGGTAAATCAACAGTGACGGCTTTGTTGATGGGTTTCTATCGCCCCCATCGAGGCGAGATTCGGGTGGATGATGTTCCGCTAGAGAGTTACCAACTGGGTGCTTTGCGAGAACGAATCGCTCTGGTCACGCAGGAGGCCATTCTGTTCGATGACACGATTCGGAACAATGTGCGGTTTGGACTGGAAATGGTCGATACCAAGCTAGATGATGCGTTGGAGATCGCGCACGTGACCCCATTTCTGGGGACCACCGAGGGAGCCTCTGGTGGGGGTGTCGGGGAGCAGGGCGGGCGATTGTCAGGGGGCCAACGACAGCGCGTGGCCATCGCCCGGGCATTGACTCGAGACGCATCAATTTTGATTTTCGACGAAGCGACAGCGGCCTTAGATAATGTGCTAGAGGAAAAAGTCTGGGCGTCGATTCGCCGCGTGATGAGAGGTCGTACTGTGTTGGTCGTTGCCCATCGGTTGACGTCCGTTGTCGATGCGGATTGCATCTACGTTCTGGACGAAGGGGTGATTGTTGAAACGGGTACACACGATACGCTGATTCACCAGGGCGGTCCTTACGCCAGGCTGTACCAAAGTCAGGCACGGGATAAGGTGCCGACTCAAGAATGATGGTTGCGTCGTGATGCGTTTTTCTACCGTCCTAGAAAACAGCTGGTATCAACCCAATTGGTTAACGTTATTGCTGATGCCCGCTAGCCTTATTTATGCGGTAGGTCTTCTAATTTACCAATCATTGCATCCACTTCGTCCTCGCAAGATCGAAGAAGGCTTGCCGGTGATTGTGGTTGGGAATCTCACGACAGGGGGAACAGGCAAGACACCTCTGGTAGTTTGGCTGGTCAAAGCGCTTATCGGCGCAGGCTACCGGCCTGCTGTCATCAGTCGAGGGTATGGTGGCACCGGTCGGGGCAGTCTTAGTGTCCTGGCGACAACGGATGCTGCGCTGGCTGGCGATGAGGCTGTGATGATGGCAGGGGTGCTGGACGTACCCATTGTCGTGGACAAAGATCGTCGTCGCGGGATCGCGTATCTGCGCGAGCATTTTGATGTAAATGTCCTGGTCAGTGATGATGGGCTGCAGAATCGGCGCTTTTCGCGCTGGATTGAGGTGCTTGTACTGGATGGCACACGGCGCTTGGGAAGCGGTCTGTTGCTACCCGCTGGGCCGCTTCGCGAATTTAGTTCGCGTGCCAAGACTGTTGATTTTGTGGTCACTAACGGCGAGGCAAGGCAGGGGGAAATCAAGATGACCACTGTGTTGACACAGTGTGTCAACCTTGTCTCTGGAGAAACGCGTACATTAAGTGAGATGGAACAACACCAGTTCGTCGCAGTCACCGGAATCGGGCATGCGGGGCGGTTTTTCGATCAGTTAGCGCAGGCCGGTGTTCGTTTTGAGCCCCAGCAGTTTCCAGATCACCATGTGTTTAGCGAAGAGGATTTCACCAGGTTTGGCAGTGGTGGTGTGCTGATGACTACCAAAGATGCGGTGAAATGTCGGACCTTTGCTCGTCCCAACTGGTGGCAGGTGGAGTTAAAGGTGGATTTGCCGCACGAATTTATCGATGGCGTTTTACATCGATTGAGTTCTGCGGTCGAAGGTGCCGAATGACTGCTGCCTTCGACGTCATTATTCCCGCCCGTTATGGGGCAAGTCGCCTGCCGGGAAAGTTGCTGCGCGACATTGCGGGCAAACCGATGATTCACAGAACCTACGAGCGTGCCCTCGAGAGTAAAGCAGAGCGAATTATTGTGGCGACGGATGATGACGGGATTGCCCGAGTGGTGGATTCGTTTGGCGGGACGGTTTGCCGAACTCAAAGTGAGCATGCCACCGGAACGGATCGCATCGCTGAAACCGTTGAGATTCTTAGTTTTGACAAGGACCGAATCATTGTAAATCTGCAGGGGGATGAACCGTGTGTGCCCGGTGGGTTGATTGATCAGGTGGCGGAGTGTTTGGCCGGAGCGACCGAGGCCGAGATGGCAACTGTCTCGTTACCGCTGGTTCGGCATGAGGACATGAATGACCCCAGTGTTGTGAAAGTGGTGGTCGATCGTCGCGGTTATGCCCTTTACTTTTCGCGAGCGCCGATACCGTTTGTTCGAAATGATGTTCCCCCAGACAATGCAACCCATCCCCGTTATATGCGACGGCACATTGGGTTGTACGCCTACCGAGTGGGTTATCTGCGTCGCTTCGTTTCCCTCGAGCCCAGCCCGTTGGAGCAGGTTGAGAGTTTGGAACAACTTCGCGCCTTGTGGCATGGTGACCGGATCGCAGTGGCGGCCGCTGAATCATTACCGGGCCCGGGTGTAGATACGTTGGCAGATCTAGAAGAAGTGATCCAGATATTTGAACGCCGCGACACATAATCTTGGCCGCCCGATAGGATTGAAAGAGGCGGGTTGCGGTGTCTAACCACTTGCCGTTGGGCCCGTTGATGGTCGATATCGGTGCCCATGGATTAGCTCCTGAGGACATCGAT
>Ga0209089_10003140_pt1 | contig 14234 bp, 15 predicted proteins | sample ArcticOcean_MG_C_FD_187431 | JGI IMG/M metagenome (GOLD analysis project Ga0209089, IMG submission 187431) | Marine microbial communities from western Arctic Ocean - ArcticOcean_MG_CB2_150 (SPAdes) (version 2) | ecosystem: Environmental > Aquatic > Marine > Oceanic | place: Arctic Ocean: Canada... | reverse complement strand
AGTCCGAACAGATCCAGTAAACTGTCCACCCGGTGATGCACCACTTCAGGTGGAAGTTTTCGATGGTAATTGAGCGGCAAGGCGATATTGCGTTCCACACTCATATTGCTGATCAACCTGGAATCGCGGAACACGAAACCAATGTGTCGTCGGATTTCCTGAAGCTCATTCAAGGGGATGTGCGACACATCCACACCCATCACCCTTACCATTCCGCGAAACGGCCTGAACAGACCCAGCGCAAGACGGGCGAAAAAGGAACTCCCACTCCTGGAACTCCCGGACAGAATACATCGTTCACCAGCCGCCACATCCAGATTCAGACCAGAGAAAACCTGGAGCCCTGAATCCAGGGAGAAAAACACGCTTTGATACGAAATGACAGGTTGATCCGCCATGTGCTATACCAGGTAGAAGGCCGCGGAAATGACCGCACTCATCAAGAACGTGAAAAACATGCACCGGATCACGCCATCCCGGGCGACCATGGGCACCTCGAAGGTTGCCCGTCCGGCACGAATCAATCCGTGGTAGCCGCAAATGATCGGGATGGAAGTGCCGAAAATCAAACTCTTGATCACACTGAGCGTCACGTCCTCCATGGTCAGTGCATCAAAGAAATTCGCCACAAAAAGATCGAAAGGCATGATGAGTCGCAAACTCGCCACAATAAATCCGCCACCCAGCGCGATCAATTCGAAATAAATGGTCAAACAGAATACCGAAATCGCGCCGCCAACCATTCGCGGAACCACGATGTCATGGAACGGATCTATTCCCATCGACTCCAGGACCTCGATCTCTCCCATCACCTTGTTTACGGCAAGTTCAGCCGCAATCGCAGTTCCAGACCGGCAGATCACCACCATCGCCGTAAGCAATGGCCCGAATTCACGAACAACCGCGATAACCAGAATCTTGCCGATTAGCTGATTCGCTCCGAGATCCAAAAGAACCGGTAAGGCCTGAACAATCACGATGAAACCTAAAATCAATGAAATCAGCGTGATAGATGGCATCGCTTCCAAACCTGTGAAGCGCACCTGATCCATGATCACCCGGAAGGATGCCCCGCGATTCCACTTCTGGAAATCCAGAAATGCCCGGAACGCGATGCTGGCAAACCGAAATGTCTCTGCCACGCCTCCACAAAGCACGCGACACTTAAAACCGAATTGCGCAATCATCGTGGACATTGGAATCGGATTCTCCGAGGGTCTTCGCGGCCCTACCGCCTCAAAATCAGGTAGTTATGCAAAAAGAAGTGCTACAGGGTAAGAAATGGAATCCCGCTTGTCAAACAAATTCAGGCTGTCCCGAATGTAGAGCCGACGACCGTACTTATGTGGCTCAAACCGCCTGGAAGTGACCCTTCAAAACTTTGTCGCCAACGCCCACTTTCACATGCTCCCGGAGAAATCAAGCGACCCACCGACAAAGTGCAACATGACTTCCTGAACTTCTACAAAATGCCCGATCACCCACATTGCTTGGCCTGAATGCAATCGTGTCCTTTCAGCGCCCCACTCTTCAGATCTTCCAAGATACCTGCTGGTGTGTACCGTAGCAAGATCCGCCCACGAAGCCGCCACAGGTTCAATGACATCTGCCGTATCCATCAGCCGTTCAGAAAGCAAAATCCGATGGAGAGCAGAAAACTTCCCCATCGGAAATCGGTGCCCCTCGGGCAGGGGTGCATAATAGCCGTCCGCGTAGCAGACCCGCAAATTGTCCTCTCAATCTTCAACCAGAATACTCACCGGGCACCGTGCTCCTCTCAACCTGCATCGAAGGGAACCGTTCCCGAATCACCTCGGAAATTTTCCCTACCGCTTGCTTCACCCCCCAGGTCGGCCTTGGATGACCCATGGCAGCCAGTTTCACCAGATATCCACCGTCCGCTCTGTTCAACACAACTATGCCAAAATGCTGGGAGAATGCACCTTCCTTCACCATCATCTCGAGCAGCCAGTCACCCTCCGTATCCCGATAGGCGTGAGACAACTTGATCACCACCTCGGAACCTGCATGTGTCATTACCCAGGAACGGGGCTCCTGATCGGCAAACAGTCTGTCCCGATCGCACGGCCCCTTCAAAATCACATTTGGCATGTCTTCTATCCTCTGGACATTTACCGGTGGTGAATCGACGGACGCTCGACGCCACACGAAATAGTTGATCGGCACATTGGCATCCACGGCCTTTTGTTCATACTTGGTAGGCGTTCGCCCGGACAGTTCACTCATCCTCGTTCGATCAAAGCACGACACCAATGCCGATTGACCTTCCAGCACGCCCGCTATCCAGTCTGCGTATTCTGGATGATCGGTCGCAATCGTCACTTTCCCATCTTTCACCAGCCGCTCCGCCACCAGTTTGATGAATCTCGGTTGGATCAACCTTCTGCTGTGATGCCGTTCCTTAGGCCACGGATCTGAAAAATTGATGTAGATCTCTTGAATGCTCTCAGGCTCGAATAGATTCCCCAGAAGAAACTCCGCCCCGCCCTGTATCACCCTGGTATTGTCCAGACCGGTTTGTTCGAGACGTTTGAACAGGCGCTGTGCTGCTCCCCAGGACCGCTCGATGCCCAGAAACAGGGTCTCGGGGTGACTCAGGGCCTGCTCCACCAAAAAGCCGCCATTTCCAAAACCGATCTCAACAACGAACGGACCTTCGCGTCCATATTGCTCCGACGGATTCAATGGCCACTCGAGGTCCAGCCAGGGAATCATATACTTCAGAATGGACTCGCTCAGCGGCAGTGCACACATAAACATACCTCTACATTCGAACCTGCCCGCACTCGGTTTCTTGAGCCGTTTAACATAAGGTTTGCTCTAAACTGTGTCAACAACCGTGCGGCGGATTCAAGGTTGCAGAGCTCCGAGCAAGCACCATCTGATGCAAAAAATTGGCGCCGGGTGGGTCACACCCCGCGCAGAAATCATTCGATCGTCAGTCCCTTAAATCCGGTGACTCGCGCTAATCCACCTATTTTGTACCCTTTTCATAAAGGGTGATACTCACCTGCGTGCCCCCGAATTCAGACGACGGGTGAACGTGGGTCCGCTTCCCACGGAAATAGACCCGCGTATTTCCGGACCGGATGTGGAGACTCCCGTTATGTTGCTGACAGATCTGGTTCACAACGTATAATCCCAATCCCCGCGCCGTCTCTCGGGAGAACTCCTTCCGAACCGCATTAGTAATCGCCCGTGCGTCCGTCCAGTCCGACACGTCGAACCGGGTCGCCAAACTCTCCTTGATCCCCATACCCAGATCACATACACCGATGATCGCGAATTTCTTTCGCATCTTCTGATTCTGATATCGCTGTGCGACAAGCACACCCCGGTCCCCGCTGTGATCCAGAATATTGTGACACAACTCGGCAACCACATTCTTGAAATCTGTGATCTCGCGAACCGTGTAGCCAAGTTCCTCACTGAGAATGGCGCCCACCCTGGACTCAAGCGTCGCCAAGACGGACTCGATGTCTCCTTGCTGCTCGATATTGAGCACTTCCAGGAGACTCTCATTGTGCACGGGACGGCTCCCGGTTTGCGGAGTCCGGTTCAGCGTGACATACTTCTCCAGTGAATGGAACACGCGCATTCTCGTCAAATAACTCTCCACATTCGAATCTTCAGGCAACTTGCAGTAGATATCCCAGTACCTGTTGCTTAGATGTCTCCCGATGAGGCAAAGCATCCCCATCCCGTACGGATCTACGAAGCCCAGACGTGAGAGATCCAGGACAATATTGTCCTCGGTGCGGTGACTGAAAAATCTGTTGAGATCAGTCAACACGCCGTCACAGGACGATGCCGAAAGGTTCGCCCCTTTGATCGAAAAAGTGTTCTCAAGTACATCCAGCAAAATTGATCACCCTCAGAAATTTGGCTGCAGCCAAATGATTACCTCATCAACACTGGTAATTGCCAGCCCACACCGTATTTTAGTCACGATATCCAGAAAGTCAAATCACACGGCAATTTTACAAAAAATTCAGCCGTGAAATATCATCGCGATTCGAATCGACCACAGCGTGGACAGTAATCTCAAATAGCTGTACAAGTAGTCTAGGATAATATGGTGTCCAAAGGAAACGTCGATTCCATCTTGCCTGATACCGGGCTATCCACCCTCATAGAGCTCTGGATGGCCGTGATCGACGACAATCTTCCATCATAAAACAGGAGAGCGTTCATGCTGAAAACTAACGTACATCGGAAGCCCGATATGGAAGCGCCCGCATCGAAAAATGCAGGATGGTTCTTGTTGCCGCGAAAGCAGTCCAGCGACTGCAACATGACCATCGTCATACAGCGCTTTGAGGTGGGAGGAGACTTCGAAGATCACCAGCACGATTTGGAGCAATTCTTCTACGTGACCAGGGGAAAGCTGGAAATGACAATTGGCGGGGTAACAGCTGAATACAGCTAAGGAGAGTTCGTTTCCGTGGAACGGAACGTATCGCACTCGGGTCGCAATCTCCACAATGACGAGAGTGAGTTGCTAATCGTGGACTACTGGCCGCCCGATAGCGATGATCGTATCGGTCTGGACTGAGGGAATCCAGTACAGGCGTGCGAGATGTAGTAAGCCTGGTTTACCTCAAAGGTTCACAAAACCCTACCGGCTTGCCGAACCGAGATTCGCTTCGAACCGGCAGAATTGGAATGGGACTCCTTGTCCCTGTGGTCAGGGACTCTTTTCACCAGACTCTACAGAGTGCGTGGAAATCGTAATTCTTCCCTCGATTCGAGAGTCTATTCGACCCAGTCTCCTGCAGTAATTCGCCAGCACTACAACGTCTTCCCGTGCGATAGCCGGACCTACAAGAGTCCAGCCCTCCTCGAGCATGGAAAATCCATCACCACCCGCCAGAATGAAACTGGGCAGGGCAACCCTGTAATTCCGATCACCACGGATCGCAGAACCGGCCACCTTCGCCTCGAGAATCCTTTCGCCAACCGGTCTCTCCGGATCGTAGGTGTAGCTCATCCCCGCCACCTGACAGAACGCGCCGGAGCGGTTGGCTACCCGAGCTACGCCGTGTTCGAGCACTCGCAAAAGAAGCTTGCCCTTCAATACCACCAAGCACACCTGATTTCCGTAAGGCAACAGAGAAAGCGCTTCCTTCAGGGTGAACTGCCCCTCAGGTGCGTTTGCACGAATCCCGCCGCCGTTTATAATTCCAATATCCGCTTTGTGATAATCACGGAAGGCGTCAGCAACTAGATTTCCGGCATTGCTCTCCTTGAACCGGGCGGAGGCGTTTCCCGCCACCCCCGCGTCCAGAGGAACCTCGAGAGTGCCCAGCGTTTCCGCGAGCTTGTACTCCAGTGCGTTTGTGTAGCGGTTCTCCAGTTCCAGCAGCATGGAATCTGGTGCGACTGAAGCGTCGACTGTCAAAGCGCCTGCAAGCAGGACAGGCCGTTTGCCTGGCTCGAGCTGAATCTGCAATCTGATAATACAGCCGATATTGCCGCATGGTGAGAGGATTGGCCGACCACTCACGAAATTCGCCGTGGACTCCGTTTCACTGCGTTCCTCGGAAAGAATGCCATCCAGTTCGGGAACTTCATAGAGCAAACGCTCGTTTGCCCCCAGTGTCGTTTGCGTCAGCGCGATCCGGATGTCAACCTTTTCCTGTTTGAGATGCGCCAGGGCCGACCGAGCCGCCTTAACCATATCCAGCTGCTTCACACTGCTATCCTGAAACGTGCTCACCATAGCGTCGGTCAACCCGATAAACCCGATTCGGATGCCCTGTCGTTCAACCACAAGCGTACTGGGCAAATCAAGAAACGGCTTGCCGGTTCTCCCGATAAGATTCGATGTAATCCACGGGAACTGTGACGCCTCAACCAGAGCAGCAGTCTGAACGATCCCGAAGTCGAAATCGTGCTGACCGAATGTGGCCACATCCACGCCAAGCGTGTTCAGTGCCTCCACCATCGGAAGACCTCGGAACGCCGCGCCAAAGAGTGAACCGCCGGCGAGATCCCCCCCGAAAGCTACGATCGCCTCAGGTTCCTGCCTGCGGACCTTCTGGATCACAGTCGCCAGTTTCGCCACACCACCCCGTTCCCCCAGCTCGTCCACAACCGGCGCAAGCTGATGGGCATCTGTAAAGTACAATACGGTCACCTGCCGACTCGATACGCCCGCTTCAGGCCAGACAGGGCAGAGCACACAGAAAACCAGGATGATGAGACAAGCAACGCGATGTAAGCGGATGGGTACTGACACCGCTTCCTTCATTCTTTCACAACGCTTCCTTGCGGATCTTATCATTTGGCTCCCACCCAATGCTCCAGAGCACCCAGGTCGGGTGCCTTGCCTCTAAATTCGTGAGCAGTCGACAACTCCCAGACTCTGCCTACCCACGAGATCTCCAACAAACCGGAATCTACCATTGGGCTATCAGGATAGGGCCTCAGAGATTCCTCCACAAATCCGGGCGCGGCCTCCACGACGTCACCCAACTGATCCCTATCTCCTCCCAACCCGACGTTTTTCCAAAAGAGATTCCGGCCAATGAGAGAGGAACCCGCTATACCTTTCACAGCGACCTGTCTGCCTCCCACCAACACATTGTTTGCCAGTAGCAAGCGGGCACCGCCTGATATGTGAATCTCATTGTCCTGGAATGTGTTGTGAATGACCACGACCTCCTCGGTCAACGGAGCAGCCTCAAAATTTTCCCGCGTGTTCGCGCCGGACATCATTCCAATCCCGACTTTGGCACTTTGGATAATGCGATTGCCCTCGATTCGGAATCGACGCGCGGTCACCACGTCATAACCGATCAACTGGATCCCGTCCTCGCCGCTGCCTGAAATCAGATTGTCACGCAAAATAATATCCAGCGTGTCTGGCCCAGGATGTGGGTGCAGCCGAACCTCGACTCCGTCGTCACCACTGTCAACAATCTCGCATTGCTCAACCAGGACCGCTGTGGAGCCATCGAGATCGATCGCATCATCTCGGTTCCGGTCGAACCTACAGTTTCGCACGGTACCGCCGCCACCCTCGTAATCGATCCCGTCTGTAGTCTCCGTCACCCTGCAGTACATCAAATCGAACGGATCTGATGCGGTAATACCATCGTCCGCATTCCGGATCGTGAAACCGTAAATCAGTGGGCGGCCGGTGCCGCGCAAGGAGGGATCACCCACCCGGATCACAAACTTTCCTCCAGAACCATTCAGCACGGTTGCCGAGATCGCCTGGGAGTCAGCTGTAAGGAAATGTTCCGACACCAGCGCAAGAGTCTTGGAACCCATGTCGATGGATCCCGGATAAACTCCTGGAGAAACAAGAATCGTATCACCTGGTGAAGCGGCATCGACGGCTGCCTGCACGGTGGAATACTCGGAAGGCACGCGCAATGGGGATGATAGCGATCTGACCCGGACCAGTCTTAACTCAGCCAGCCCCCCGTCCAGCGAATTCTTTTTGGGAAAAGCGCCGTTATCGATTCCGCGACAGGTAATGTAAAGAGATAGGGCATCTCGCATATCGTTGGGATCTGATGAAGGGGCGAACGTTCCCCCACCGGGTAGTTTGAAAGTTACGCCTGAGCCTTCAAGAAAACTGTAATTGAATTTCTGAACAAAGCTGCCTTCACGAGTGAATTCTGCGATCCCATCAGAAGCCACTGTGAATACGTGTCCACTAACTGGATGTACCGCGATGCCTTCCGGATCCTTGAGATGTGGGGTCACAGTGAATTCGGACACGAAGCGGAAGGTGTCTGCCTGCGCATCGAACCGAAATCTCAGCACGCGCTCCTCTTTTGTGCCGGAAACCACGAGCAGGTCTCCCGATGCGGGATCGACAGTGATCCCTTCTGGATCGGTATACCGTTCGTCGAAGCTGGTCAGAGCGGACGCCAGGGGAAGTCCAAAGGAGTGGGTATCCTGGAATGCGTATCGGAAGATTCGTTTCTGATCGTCGTCAGTGACATAGACGTGGCCATCACCCGGATGCCAGACGATGCCCACTGGCTCGCTGCGTTTGGGATCAGGTGGTGTGGCCAGCCAGCGACCGTGAACCTCCACTGCGTCGAGGCTCACTTCGAACACGTTGTGTCCTTTGAAGACAAGCTCGCCCGTTGCCGGATCGGTATGATCGCCGTACTCGCTGATCTCCGAATCTGCAATCAACAGGTGACCACGATCGGACACATAGGTAACCCCTGCGGCATCTGCGATACGTGCCGGCGAGTCAGTCCAAAGATTCGTATACCGAACAAGCTCCAGGCGGTCTGCTTCAGCTCTCACAGAAACCAACAGGAAAAGACAAGCGATCCACAGATAACAGTAACGCAAAACGACCTCCCTTGACGTGCGGAATTTGAACAGCTGCTCTCTGACTACAATACGTAGAAGGATTTGGCTAGATGGGTGTCCCAAGGTCTATTGTTAGAAATCAACGAAAAACCATCGTGTTTTCGCCTGTCCGCCGTCTTGTCCGCAGCAGCGGAGGTGAAAGAGAATTGCCTCTCAACGTGAGGTTTCTTGAAGACTCCCAGGGAAACAACACTAGCCCCTACTACAGGTCCTTCAAGCTTTCTGATAAACGCTTAACGATTTCAGGGTGACGATCAGCCACGTTCACGCTCTCGCTGGTCTGCACATCGTAAAGGATAGGTGGACGGTCCCGTTGAATCTTCCTGGACTCGGAAGGATCGACCCCCCAGGGCTCCCACTCCTCCCCACCCCTGCGTTTGTCAGGATCGTATCCAAGAATCAGCTTGTATCGGCCGTCGAAGACCAGCCGCCACGCGCCCAGTCCCGAGAAGACGACGTCGCGAGGGGGATCGGCTTGGTCTGCCAGATACCGAGCCATCGACCGGCTGTCCACATCGTTCGACAATTTGGCTCCTGCCACCTCGAGGAAGGTGGCGTGCAGATCAAGAATGGTGACCGGGTCATCGCACAGGTTACGCTTGGCCACTCCCGGGCCTGCCACGGCGAGCGGAACGCCGATCGACGCCTGAAGAGGCGACTGCTTCTGCCACTGGCCGTAGTCACCCAGCATCTCACCGTGGTCACTCCCGAACACGATCAGGGTGTTGTCCAGCTCGCCCCGTTCCTCCACCCTGGCGATCAACCGACCGAGACACTCGTCAAGGTGTTCCAGCATCGCCGCATAGTTCTTTCGGACCTCACTGTGCGCTTCCGGCGAAGCAGATCCATCGGGCTCAGTCGGCTGAGGAAAGTCGACGGGCGGATCTCGGTAAAGCTTGTGCATACGCTCGGTTATATCCCACGGGTGATGAGGGTTCTGAAAATTCACCTCGAGATACCAGGGAGCATTGGTCGGAGACCGATCCAGCAGCTGTAATCCGTTTCGGGTTATCCACGCATCGAAATAGGCCTCGTCAGGCAACGCGGTGGGAAAAGTGGCTGTCCACACCCCCTCCCTGTTACGTCGAACGTAGTCCTCGATGTGAACATCCATTAGCCCCTGCTCATCCAGGTATGCCATATAGGGGTCTTGCGGCGTTCCCTCCTTGCTGTTCCGTACCAAGTTTGTTGCCTGGTTCTTGCCAGCATTCAGCAGACAATCAGAAAATCCCCACTCTTCCATCAGGCGCCGACCGTCCACCCCCCAGTTGAACTCCGGTGGTTTGCCGGACTGGTTTTCGCCGATGTGAAACTTGCCACATGCCATTACGTGATATCCGGCCTGGTCCCGCAGAATACGATGGTAGTTCATCGTGTCACGAGGCCAGTTGACACTATTGGACGGCACTCCGCAGCGTTCATACTCACGTCCCGAAGCGAGGCAAGTCCTCGTCGGTGAGCAGAGCGGCGAAGGACAGATCGCATTTGTAAACTGAACGCCTCGCTCCCTCAGTGCATCCAGATTCGGAGTACGAACCGGCACGTCCGGGTTTCCGCCGTGCCAGTCGCCGCGCTGTTGGTCTGTCTGTACGAACAGGATGTTGGGACGTGTATCCCTGTCTGTCATATCAGCTCCTGCATGGTGCGTCTGGTTCTCACCGACGCATTAGATGGAGGGTGGAAATGCATATGTCGGTTGGTGTGTGAAGCGTCTGATTCCCAGGCGCAGCTGCGCTTGGGCACCTGGCTGGAGTCGCACTTTCAGGTGCTTACCATTCACGGTCACCGGTTCGTGCCCATCCTGCCCCACCCGCTGCACCTCTGTGAACTCGTGCTCGGCGAAACTTCCGGCCTGCAGAACAACATTCCGCTCTTCAAGCTGATCAGTATTGACCAGTGTCAGACTGAGACTGTCTGCCGATACTCCATCAACCAGAGCGGCCACGTACTCAGGCAGCCCCGCTCGACGGCGCTGAGGATCGAAGTACCGGACGTGGGCCTGCAACAGACCTCCATTGTAGATGGCCGATGGCGTACCCATCGTCATCTGTACCAGGGCCTCTGGCACCACGGGGTTCAGGTTCTGGAAGTGATAACATTCACGCGTTTCCGGATCGGTATCGTCGCGATTCAGGCGATCCAGCGCCTGGACCATACATCCGCGGGTCGACTCGATCACCTGGTTCGGATACGTCGGGTGCTCGCCATCGAGGAACGACAGCCACGCGGTGGGAGGGCAGATCCCGGCCTTGGAGGCGCCCCAGTCCGGCGGCAGCTTATGGAACGCCGCCCGATCCGGAAAGCGCTCGTCCAGGCGTGCGCGGTCCTCGTCTCTCTGGCTGAGATACCACAGGTGAATGTAGAGATACGGATCAGGGGGACGGTAGTCGAACCATCCCTCATCGCCATGCCGCGCGGGCACCTTCATCACTCCATCTTCCTCCCGCCGCAGTTCCCACAACCGGTCCATTTGGGACCGACACAGGTCCAACCACGACAAATCTCCGGTCATTAGGACCGCGCAACTGCCCGCCACAAGGGACGGCTCAACGATATTACGCGCGCCGTGTGGCCAACGCCAACCGTAATAGCCGCCCCACCACTTGCCATCGATCAACTCGCCTATGCGTCCTGTGGGCCCCACATTGTCCGGCACGATCCCGCCGTTTGCGTCCCGTCGATCCATCCAGACTTGCAGGTAGCCCAGTACCCAGTCACGGTACTTCTCTTCACCGGTGTGGAGATACGCATTCGTAACCAGGCTGCTGGCGCTCAGGTTTAACGGTACGTCGCCGCGGAGCATCCGGGCGTTGATCTGTTCCAACACCCGCTCGAAGACTTCGTCATCCGTCCAGTCCGCCTTAAACAACGGATCCGAGCTGTCTGCACCTGGCAGGTCCTCATAGGGTGCCAGGTAACCCGACAGGATGGGACGATGGTAGTTCCAGTCACGCTCGAACGTTTCAAAACGCGGGCCACGGCTTCCGTTGAGGGGTGAGCGAAGCATCCGCTGTTTGGCATCCCAGTTCGGCGCAAGGGAGTCCTCTCCGATGTACATTGCAGCGTAGTTCTGAGCCCGCACCCGATTCACCTGATGGGCAGGATCGGCCATCGCCAGGTAGTAGATATACGTATAACTCTCACTGTGGTGGAACCAGTCGAATCCGGTCACGAACTCGCGTTCTACTGTTCCGTAGTCCTCGAACTGCCGGGTGATGGCGTCGTATTCCTTCTGAGCAACCTCGAGGATCTCGTCACCTCCGCCGAGCAGGTAGAACAACGAAAACGACAAAAAAGCCTCGTAGGCATTGTCCGTGCCATCCATACTGGTCCATTTGGATCGCCACCGCAGAGTCCCATCAGGTCGCGTGCTGTGGGACACGAAGGGTGTGGCGGCACGCTCCATTTCTGTGATCAATTCGCGCTGTTGCACCGCCCAGTTCGGTGGTGTCTGTCGACCATCCACGACCAGCTCAACCATTCCGTAGCCTCCATTATCCGGTTATCAGGTATACGTCCAGGTCTTCACCGTACTCACTCTTGACTACGCCTCCCGGTCCACCACAAGCGCCGCTTTGATCAACAACACTCCGTTTGACGTCGCCCGTTGCCCGGCGTGAACTCCAGCCGGTTCAGCGTGTGCGTGATCAGATTCTTGACTCATGAACAAAAATGCCCTACTTCGCGAATGGGTCTGCCGGGTCAATCCCACAAGATCGTTGCCGGCCCTTTCTTCATCCTCTTACCACATCCGGGACAGTGGTGCGGCTCCGACCATTTCCTAACTCGCGCCCCCCCGCATTCCGGGCATCTGCCGATCTCCTTCCGCATATCCGGCTCAACCTCTCCGAAAGAAGCGCCAACCAACACATCCACCAGTTCCCGGCAATCCTCGCAGGTCATCGTCTGGACTTTCACACTGAAGCCGATGTCTTCACCACCCGAGACTTCGGCTTCATACCCACATTCGCATTGGAATTTAAATTTTGTTCCCACAGCTTATTGCCCCATTAGAAATCGCATATCAGATCGAATCGGTCGCCCCGGAAAAATCTCAGTCTTCGAGATCCAAATGATATTCCCGTCCGCCCGGGTCCAGGCGGAGGATATTGTGGAAGACGATGTCACCTCCCAGAGAACGCTCGTACAGAAAGGCTGCGAGCTCAACGCGGATCCATGGCGGGATGAAACAGCTAGCCCCGCCCTTTGGATAGCTGGCCGTTAAGTTCAAGGGCATTTCGTTTGATGATATCATCTATTTCCAGAATATATCGTCCAGGATGAAGTCCAAGGTACCGAGATCTGTCAGTTTCATAACCGCCCTCCAGGATCATGCTCTTACTGGGAACATAGTAATCATCCTCATAACAATAGCCCAGAAAGATTGTCTTCTGATCTGGAAATAGATCTTTGACCATACGGCCTAATTCCGCTGCAATCTCACACGACATTCCAATGATCTGAATCTCATCGCACAACTTGACCATCGTCATATGCAGATCATTACCCTTCGGCATCGTATCGGTACGAATGCGCTCGATCATGTAGCTGAGGAAACCCTTGTTCACTTCCGGAATCTGACACTCCAGGGGATCCTCCTCATCCATCATTTCCATATACTCGTCAATCGACTTTACTTGTGAGAGATCGTAAGGGACCTCGAATACTGACTCGGCGTGTTTGAGATCCAACACAATCGGCGTCATCTTATCCGAAGCAACAAACTCCTTGATGTTGTTCGCAACCTTCTGCCCCAATGATTGAAGTTCGTCCTTTGTAGCGCCTCTGAAATACCTGGTTTCAGGATCGTAAAAACGAGTCTTGATGTTTGCGCCAGCTCCCTGCGCAAACAAAGTATGGACGGACTCGTCATAGATCTCGCTCAATGCCAATGCGATGGCTCCCGGGTAATCTGCACTGATACCCGGTATATTCTGACTGGTTGGATGACAAGCGTAGCTATAGAACAGGCCTTTCAAATGCTCTCGATTCTCGTCGTAAATGGCGAGGATTGGCAAATCAGGATCGTAGTACCCATCTTCATTGGGTCGCATGTCCGTTCCCACCTGATCACTACCAGGAAGCCGCAGGCGGCGATTGATTCCAATGTCAGACGCCATGATGCCCGAATCGATGGCACAGGGAACCAGGTCGGTAAGCGCCGATTCTATGCCGTTGCGGATCTCTAACTCCAGATCGGTGACAAACTGTAGATTGCTTTTATTCCAGTTTATCCAATAGTCATAGGCCAACAACGGTCCATAGTGTGTGTGTGAGGTATTCAGGATGACCGCGGAATAGGGAATGTCGTATGTCTTCCGGGCCCAAAATCTGATGCGCCAGCTGAAGTCAATGGGGAACAGATGTAAGTCGGCCGTAATCAGTAGAACCCGACAACCCTTGTCATCTTCCAGCGCCAGGATTCGGAGGAATAGGGGATCCTCAATGCTGTCGCACTTTTCGGTCCGGTGCAGAAAGCCACCAAGATACACCCCATAATCAGGAGTGATGTCGCTTGTGTAGAGACCCGCTTTCATTGCATTCCTCCCATTCGATTTTCCTGTGGTTGCGACACCCGACGACGCATCGCCGGTCAATTCGGTAACTATTCGGTTCCCCATCCCCTCTTTTGAGGTTAAGATACCTCTGAATAGCGATCGTAGTCCAATAAACTCTTGAGTCCAGGTAGCAACGGCGCTCGCGGGTGACTCCATCGGTTTCCTGAGTACAGGCGGTATGTAATCAATGAGTGAGAACGTATTGTCGTCCGGTTGGCGGTTCTCGATTCCGATGCCTCTGCAGATCGTGGTGGACGATGTGGGCTGGTGGTCGGGATCGGACGATTCCGAGAAGGGAGGTCCCGGACG
>Ga0209089_10003138_pt1 | contig 14236 bp, 9 predicted proteins | sample ArcticOcean_MG_C_FD_187431 | JGI IMG/M metagenome (GOLD analysis project Ga0209089, IMG submission 187431) | Marine microbial communities from western Arctic Ocean - ArcticOcean_MG_CB2_150 (SPAdes) (version 2) | ecosystem: Environmental > Aquatic > Marine > Oceanic | place: Arctic Ocean: Canada... | reverse complement strand
GGGGGGGAGTTTGCTGCCCCACTTGGCGAGGGGCTACAATCAGGGCACGAGGATTCTCTTAACTGACTGCTGACCGGTGCTGCCATGAAACGACTGCTTGTCTGCCTGCTGCTGGTAGGTGTTGTGGCAGTCGGATGTGGAAAGAACACGCAGCGAGTTGAGATTGCCAAATGGAAAAAGGGGGGGCACCTCGATACCCCGCTTGGATTCGCCATGTTCGTTTCGCAAGAAATCGATGGCACTGGACACTGGACCTCTGGCATCATTGATATCGTTCGGTTTTCTGCCGAAACGGGAAACATCGAAGATCCTCTGGCAGTGATCCCTATCCTTAAAGGTGGCAACGACAAGGTCATCTGTCTCTCACTTGTTGCTGCGGCGGTTACCAAGCAACGGCGTTTCGAGAAACTCGAGGAGATAGTTGAGCTGGCTCAATCGATTGAGAGTGAAAGTCTCCGAATAGAAGCCCTTAAAGGTATCGCTGCGGCAATTGCCGGTGTGGGAGAGCTGCCACATGCACTCAAGGTGGCCAATGCCATTACAGACGACTACTACAAGACAGAGGCCCTCATACGTATTTCAGAAGCGTTGATCGCAGCAGGAGAAGAGGAACTTGCCTTGATAGCCCTGGAGCAAGGCCCGCAGGTTGTGCAGAGAATACCTGCCAATATCGGCCTCGAGAAGGAACAGAGCCGCTTTGCCCTCAGTTTGGCACTTTGCAAGGCTGGTGGTGTCGAACAGGCCCTGCTACTCGCCGAGGAGGTGCGTGACCCGTCCGACAAGGCAAGAGTACTAACTGCCATTGCTCGCAACCTGTTTGAATCGGGAGACCGCCAACAGGCCTTGACGGTGCTAAAACGATCGCTCGAACTCGCTGGGCAAGAGAACGGGGATTTCATGAAATCAATAATTCTCCCTGACATTGCTTTCTTGTTTGCTGACCTGGGAGATTTCGGGCAAGCGTTGGCTGTGGCAGCGAAGTTGGATGATCCTGGCACCAAGTTTGAAATACTAGCCAGGAAAGCGGCTGCCTTGGCCGAAATGGGTGAGCTGGAAGAGGCTCTCAAGGAAGCACGCGCCATACAGGAACCAGGCGACGCGCTTGGTCGCGTCGCTGTTGCCCTGGCGCGGAAAGATGATGTCCCAAAAGCGCTCGAAGTCGCCAATACCATTGAGAATGAGTACCACAGGGGACGAGCCCTGGTAGGTATTGCAGAGGCCCAGATTGAAGCAGGACATGTTGAACAGGCCCTGGAGGTCCTGGACCGTTTAGCCGCGAGTGATCCACCATTCGAAGCAGGTTTCCTGGTCTCATCTCTGGCCCGGTCGGAAAAGCTAGGAATAGCTCTCGAGGTAGCTTCTCGATTAAAAGACAGCAGCCAGAAGGTTCTGGCCCTGGTGGAAATTGCGGTCGCCCAGTTTCAAGCGGCCAATATCGAAGAGAGTTTGCAGATACTGCAACAAGCCTTGGATACTGCCGGCAAGCTGGACGCTTCTCATCTAACGCCGATAGCCCGCCTGAAAATTTCCTCAGCTCAACTGCTGGTTGGTCAACGTGAAGAGGCGCTAGCATCCGCATCGCAGGCGGTAGAAGCAGGTGGCAATCATTACAACAAGGGATCAATTCTCTTGGACGCTACTTTTTTGCGGGCCATGGCGGGAGGTAAGACAGGTTCCCTGGAAGTGCTCAAACAAGCATTGGATCAATCTCGCTCCAATCCTGACGCGAAAAAGAGAAGAAACACCGTGGCCTTCCTCGGAATCGCACTGGCAACAGAATTTGATCCCAACCAGACCCAGCCTCCGGGACACCAGGCGTTGTCCGAGGGGATTCTAAGCAACGTGGCTGTACCTCTTAGGATCAAGAAGACCTTTAACGCCGCGGAACAAGGATTTGCTCGGGAACTGCTGGAAGCTTTCCAGGCGGAATGACCCGTTAGTTACTAACCGACCAGCAGCATAATCTGCTGCTGGACCTCTTTGCTCAGTGTCGGCCAGGCCTGGATCACGGCCACCAGCCGCAGGTCCACGTCGTCAACTGTGCCGCATGGTGTGCCGACTGCTTTTAAAACAGGCTTGTTTCCCGGGGAATCGTCCGATAGTTCGACCCCCCTAGGGGGTACTTGTGGAAGCTGCACCACTACGCCGGTGGTCGCAGCTTTTCGCATGAAGGGCCGTTTCTCACGGGACGTAGAAGGGTTTTGCGGAGCTGTGCCAGTCGGTGCGGCTGGGTGCTGCGCCATCTCGTGCACCACAATCTTGGAAAAATGTGTACCAGGTGCGCCGGATTCTGCACCGCTTTGGTCAGCAGTGCCGGCCCCAGACCGCTAAAAAATATCCGGGCGGGACATAATAGGAGTGCGGGTGGGATTGGGGGTTCTCCCGGCGGGGCAGCAGCGGTGGCGAGCGTTTACAATCAGGGGCATCGCCATTCTCTTAGGTTCACCAGGTGCTGCCATGAAACAACTGCTTGTCTTACTGCTGCTTGCAGGTGTTGTGGGGTGTGGGGAGAGTGATGCTGACAAGTTCAAAAGGGAAATAAAAAAAGATATAGTCGATTCCGAAATGGCAATAAGCGAATTCAAAAAAGGGTTTGAATTTGCTCGCCGGGAGGATTGGGATGCTGCAATTGCTTGCTACACCGAGGCGATTCGAATAAAGCCCGACTTTGCTGGTTTCTACTACTACCGGGGCCTCGCTTACGAAGAGCTAGGTGACGAGGACAAAGCCGAAGCCGACTTCGCCAAGGCCAGCATTCCCCCCGGAACGTTATAATGACTGCTGACGTGATGCGTTCCCCTTGAAACTGGATGCCCATGTTTCCTGCTGCTTTTCACCTGCTCCCGGCCAGCCACTTCCAGCTGCTGGCAGAATTCCCCTTCATGTTATACCCGGTGCTGATTCTCCTGGGAGTTGTCCTCTGTTGGCTCCTCAACCGCCTTGCGATCGCCTCACACAAAAAGACTATCGCGGCCTGGAGGCAGGCTGCCGAGGAACTGGGAATCAACTTCAACACCCCGGACCTGATGGAAGGAAACGTGGCCGGATACCAGGTGAAAGTCCACACCTACAGGCAGAGATCCGGAGAAAACTCCCAGACCTATACCGAATTCTGTGTCAGTTTTCCCGGATCGCTGGACCTGGGACTGGAACTCAGCCGCGAATTGAAGTTCTTCAGTGGTGTCGCCAAGTTCTTTGGTTCCCAGGATATCACGACAGGGGATCTGTCTTTTGATGAGACCTTCGTTATCAAGGGACTCGATGCCGAGGCCGTCAATGATTTCCTCAACGACGATCGGCGGCAGCAACTCGCGGAGCTCCACCAGCAACAGAAAGGGATGGGCATCGTCGTCACCGATACCGATATTTCCGTTACCGGCAGGGGACGTGTCCGCAAGGTCGAGGTGATCACAGGCCATGTGGCGAACCTGACCCGTGTTGCCTTTGCACTCTCCGGGCACCTGGCCAAGGAGCTGGGCGTAGATCCCTAACCGCCGCTCCTGACCTCCGCCAGTTTGCTGCCCTCGTCAGCGAGCGTCTACAATTGGGGGGGGAGTTGGTAATAAATCCAGAATGCGGTACTAAAAGGAATGGCGATGGCTTTCACAAGCAGTTCGCCGAAACTCTCGCCTACGACCTATGCAAGAGACTTGCCTTCTCGGAACTGAAAACACCAACCTCGGCCAAGATCGTGTTTCACTTCGACGTTCATCCTAGTTCAATGCAGGAGTTGCAGAATGAAAGCGGACCCAATATCCAAAACCAAGGATGATTACGCCGACATCATCGGTCATATCAATCTCCCTGAATCGCCAGTGGGAATCGACGCACAATTTACACACGCAATCATCATTGAGTACCTTCAGCAGATTTCAGGGCGGCTTGCCGACATCGAGTCTGAGTTGAAAGAGATGCAATCGTCAGACGGAGGCGGATGACGGAAAACGCCATGGACAACAGTCACGATCAACAAATTGTGCCGGGCATTTCCATTTCCTCTTCTGGACAGGCAACGGTCGATCCGTCTTTGTCCGACGTACTGTTCGATCTAGCCATCAAGCTCGAAGAACCGACGAATCTCCCCGTCGATGTCCAACACGTTTTGGCGGCAATCGTTCTGGCGGCTCGCAAAGGAGAGCTTGACCCACAGACACCGCTATCGTCCGACGATCCGGCGCTGCTAAAGGTTTTGGCGGGTCATGTGAAAACAGTCTTCACAGATTACGGTGGCAAAGTCGGCATGGACGATTGAAAGCACATCTACGCAAGGAAGCTGAAGAGGAATGAGCGGCGGTGCCGAGTAGCGAGGGGGTGCTGGACGCGGGTCGCCGTGTGTTGCGTGGCGGGTCGTTCCTCGTTCCTACGTCGCTCGTCCGTTCCGGCAACCGCTACGGCAATCTACCGGACTACCGTCTCGGCTTCAGCGGTTTCCGTGTGGCCAGAACTTGCAACGCAGCCCCACTAACCCCTGACCATCTCCGTCATGGCGTCCTTCATGGTGTCAGGCAGGTCCGGCCAAGCCTCCAGTGTGCTGGCCTACCTGGCCAACGGCTACAATGGCCAGAGAGAAATATGACCAAGTACTCCAAGAAACCGCTTGTCTGGCAAAGCCGGGCATCTCGTATCGCTCTGCTGATTGGCTTTATATCACTTTTTACTCTGTCAGCGTTCGCCGCCGAGAGGTGGGAGCCCGGTCAAACGCATGCGGTTATCGTTGGTGTCTGCAAATGGAAGGCCGATTTGACCCGCTACTCCAGGCGACACCGCAAGGACAAGGAGTTGCGGGATCTGCTCATCCAACGAGGTACGCCGACAGAGAACATCACGATATTGCTTGACTCCGAAGCAACCCTGTCAAACATTCGTAAAGCGATTGAAGACACGCTCCGCAAGACGACCGAGGAATCGACACTCATCGTCTACTATGCAGGACACGGCTGGAAAGCGGATAACGACTTCTGCTTTGCCAACTACGATGTGCGATTGGGACCGCAGAACAGGAAGACGGTCTGGAGCATGAATGAATTGGCCATCAGTGTAACGGATGGGTTCAACGGACAGCAGGCGATCTTCTGGGCCGACTGTTGCTATTCCGGAGGCATGCAGGTGGTCGTCGAAAAGCTGGCCACCAGAAAAGTTGCCAGTTTCAGTCTGACCTCCGCCGCGACGGCGAACACTTCAACTGGCAACTGGACCTTTACCCAGAGTATCCTCGACGGTCTGGCCGGAGAGCCACTGATCGATACAAACAATGACGGCGAGATCACGCTCGGTGAATTGCAGACCGAGGTGAAAAATGCGATGCATCATCTGGAAGGCCAAGCCAATGGCTTTTACTCTGACGGCACGGATGACAGCTTTGTCATAGCTGAGACGAGTGGAGAGGTCGTAACAGCAGCGAAGGCCAGGTATCCAATCGGCAGCTACGTCAGGGCGACGGGGCGCTATGGCCGTGTCGTCGCTGTCGGGGGCGACGATGCCAGCGCGTATTCCGTACAGTTTTACAACTATACGGACAAGGTCGTAAAAACATATGCCGAAGCGGATCTCGTCGCTTCGACGCGGAAACCACATCGCCGAGTTGCCAGAGTGAAGCCGGACTGCAAGGTTGAGTGGCGGGGAAGGTGGTACGACGCGAAAGTCCTCCAGGCCGAGAAGGACCAGTGGCTTATCCACTATGTCGATGACGACGACTCGTGGGATGAATGGGTCGGAAAAGAACGCATCCGTTTTAAACAGGGCGCATCGGACAATAAATGACCTGCAGTTGGCTGTCTTGCCTTGGCCGTGACAATCGGGGTATCGAAATTCCCTCCAAGGATCACCACGTGCTGCCAGGAAACAACTGCTGTTTGCCTGCTGCTGGTTTTGCGGGGAGAGTCTGATCGCGAGCCGCAGACCGGCAACGATGCTGGCCGTGACTCCTGGGATGATTTGCAGAACGGGCTGTCCTCGCCCGGGGACCTCTAATACGGGCAGGCAATTGGTTCATCCACCTCCAAGGGCCAGGTTCACAAGGACCGTCGACTCTGGACCTACGACATGCTCGCCACGATCTACCGGCACCTGGAAATACCGAGCAGTCACCAATTCAATAACCCGGCCGGCAGGCCGAATCCGATCCTGGTCAGGAGTACGCCAATTCGAGAATTGCTTTGACCTTGAATTCCGATTCGGCCGAATGAGCGAGTAATTGACTTCCGCTGCCGGCTCCTGGAGCCAGCCAAACAGCCAGCCCTCACTTGCCAGGTTCATACCCAGTCTGCCATGACAGCCCACGACGGCGGCGATGTGCTTATACTGACATTCCACTTCTGCTGATTAACTGAAGGCGGAATTCGACCGGATGAATAACATACCCTCAGAGCAGCCCTCGGTTCACGAATCGACCCGCCAGGTATTTGAGCTGGCCTGGTCAAACGGCTCACCGTTGCCGATCGAATCGGTACTGCCCAACCTGGACGATCCTTCCAATCTCCTCACGCTGCTCCAGCTGATCCACATCGAGCTGCAATACTCATGGTCCGCTTCGCAACAGGAAGGCACAAACTCGCCACCTAAGCTGGAAGAGTACCTGGAGCGATTTCGCGTGCTCCGTACGCCGGAGTGCCTAGCTGAATTACTGCAGGCCGAATTAGACGCACGCCGCAAACTGGGAATGCAGCCAACGATCGACGACTACTGCCAGCGATTCTCCCTCTTGATCACCGATACCGAATTGGCCGAGTTGATCGCGACGCCGGCTGCGGAGACGGATCGGGGCCTCCAGGCCGGGGAGACTCGTCCCCAGTTGCCACCGCCAGAGAGTGAAACCAGCGGCCAGGACATGCAGACCATCATGCCGACTGAGGAGGAGCCGATGATCATCCTCGGCCCGCCAGATGCCGTCGAGGACACCAGTTCGGCGAAGGAGATGGCCACAATCGCGCCCGGTTCTCAGCATCCATCCAACTCTTCGGGCAGCCAGGGAGGCACCGTGTCGTCAGAAATGGCTGGCATGGAGTCGATTGTGATTGGCGGCCAGACGCTTCCCGGCTACGACATTCTCGGCGAACTGGGGCGGGGCGGCATGGGCGTGGTCTACAAGGCACACGAACGCAAGCTCAAACGAATCGTGGCGGTCAAGATGATCCTCAGCGGCATACACGCTTCCGAGGAGGACATGAACCGCTTTCAGATTGAAGCCGAGGCGGTCGCTCAGTTGCAACATCCCGGAATTGTGCAGATCTATGACGTCGGCAACCACGGCGACAAGCCATACATCACACTGGAATTTGTTGACGGCGGCAACCTGGACGACCTGACCGGTGGCGATCCGTTAGCCGCTGACCACGCAGCCGGGCTGGTCATCAAGATGTGTGACGCAATCCAGGCGGCCCATGACCAGCAAATCATTCATCGCGATCTCAAACCCGCCAATATCCTGATAACAGCCGACGGCGACCCTAAGATCACAGATTTCGGGCTCGCCAAACGGCTCGATGACGATAGCCAGCAAACCAAGAGTGGCTCGGTGATGGGAACCCCCAGCTACATGGCACCAGAACAAGCTGGCTCAAAACAGGGGAGTATCGGTCCCACCACGGATGTTTACGCCCTCGGTGCGATCCTCTACCGACTGTTAACCGGCAGGCCCCCGTTCCAGGCAGAGACAGCCGTCGACACGCTGATACAGGTTGTCTCCGAAGATCCATTTCCTCCTCGCCGACTGAATCCCAAAGTGCCGCTCGACGTGGAGACAATCTGTCTGAAAGCACTGCAAAAGGAATCGGACCGGCGTTACCCAACGGCAGCAGAACTGGCTGAAGACCTGCGGCGATACAGCGATGGCAAGCCAATCCAGGCGCGGCCTGTGTCGGCCTGGGAACGGACCCGCAAATGGGCCCGGCGAAGACCGGCCCTGGCAGGCATGATCGCCGTCAGTGGATGTGCATTGTTGTTTATCTTGATTTGGGGATCGCTCAAGAATGCCACCTTGCGAACCGCTTTAGGCGATGCCGAAACCCAACGCCAGCTGGCGGAAATTCAAACACAATCTGCCACGGCCTCGAAAGAAAAAGCGGAAGCGGCACTCACCACGGCAGAAGCCAGCCAGCGACGTGTGACACAAGTCCTCTCGGACATGTTGCAGCAACGCAGCCCGGTCGACGCCATCCCCTGGCTTGCCAATGAGCTGCGCAACAAGCAGGACACAGCCGGAACGGGGTGGTCGATGTCACAACAGTCCTGGGAGATTCTCATTCAGAATACCCCCCAGCCGACATTTCACCTCCCGATTCCCGCCTCGCGGGTCAGCGGAATCCGCTTGACTCCGGACGCTCAGATGCTGCTAGCTTTCGGAACCAGCAGCCGTCTTTACTTCTGGAATCCTGAAGACGGGCAACCGCTGATGGACCCGATCAATACCGGGATGAGTCCCAGCCTGGTTGAACTGTCGCCCAACGGCCAGCAGCTGATCGTGGTGCAAAATGTCGAGCAAACCGCAGAAGCGAGACGAGCAGTGATGGATCAGGGAATGATTGTCGAAAGGCTGCTCTTCCGCCTCAACGGTCTGATCCGCGCCTGGGATCTCAGCAGTCGGCAAAAACTCGATTGGAAAATCGAGCATGCTGGCCCGATCAGGTCTGTCGAATACAGTCCTGATGGAACGATGATCCTGACCGCCAGCCAGGACAGCACGGCCCGCCTCTGGGATGCCGCCACGGGTCAGCAGGTCGGCCCCGCCATGGAACATAACGATCCTGTCAGCAAGGCGGTATTTAGCCCCGACGGTAGCCGGATTGCCAGTGGAACGGACACCGGTCAGATTTACCTTTGGGACGGCCAGACACATCAGCGTATTGGCAGCCCGATGTCCCATCGATCGTTCATCCAGGATCTGAAATTCAGCCCGGATGGGACGATTCTGGCTTCCGCGTCCTTTGATGACACCGCCCGGCTCTGGGATGGCAATACCGGACGTCCACTCGGGGAACCACTACCGCATGAGGGAAACGTACTCGGTATCAAGTTCAATCACAGGGGCAGCCAGCTGGCAACGATATCGCGAGACTGGCGTGTTCGGCTATGGGATACCACAACCGGAGCATTGCTTTTCGCCCCTTTACAGCACAAGGCCATTCCCAGCGAGGCAGCCTTCAGCCCCGACGACTCATTGCTGGCGACCAGCAGCTATGACCGGACCGTCCAGGTCTGGGATACGACAACCGGCAGACCTGTCGGCCAACCACTCTGGCACCATGGTCCGGTAATGGCATGTCGATTTCATCCGGACGGTCGCCGCATCCTGACCGGTACGGGTGTCAGAATCAAACAACCAACTGGCGGCGCCGTTCGGATCTGGGACCTGGCAAGTGACCAACTGAATCCGGTCGTGACGGAAACCTCGCCCGAAATAGCCAGAGCTGATATGGCACCCGATGGGAAGCACCTGGTCACCTATTCAGCCAGTGGCATTGTAAGACGACGGCTGACGGACGGCAGCGTGGTGGACCGCTTCGATATTCCCGACCTGCGGGAGAACCTCATCCACATCGAATGGAATCCGGATCGCACGGTGATGATTGCTGCATCTGACAAACAGCTTTTCGGCTGGGATTTTTCGGCTGACCCACCCCGCCCAATTCGCCTGAATGATCCGGCTGGTTTTGCTACTTTCAACCTCAAGGAGAACACTCAGCGAATTGGCCAGCTGCGGTTTTCGTCCGTGAAGGACAGCCTGCTGGTCACCTCAACCGACGGCTGGATTGATATCTGGGACCTGCGTTCTCAGAAAATCGTCTTCCAAAAGCACACCGCTCTGGAAACTTTTGTGCGGGCCGAAATGACGAAAACGAAGGCGGGCCAGCGGGTATTCTACGTTTTCCAGAGCGTAGCTCCCTATATCACTGTTGGCGTCGACACCTCGGGCGTTGACTTGGAGAATCATCCCGGCATCGATCCTGGCACAACCTCCATCGGCACGGAAGTCCAGAATCACGGCCCGTTGATTAACCCCAGCCAACGTCTCGGCGCTCCAAAGGACATGCGACTGGTGGGGAGAATCGACGAAGAAGAACGTATGCTGGTCCTCTTCGACCACAACAGGAAAGGGAGTTTCTTGCTCACGCTTGAAGCTGGCCCACCCGGCGGCGCCAAAGTCCTCTCCGACGAAATGGCACACAAGGAGACGATCCACTTTTTTTGCGCCAACCACGACGGTACGCGATTACTGACGGCCAGCGCCGACAATACTGCCCGCTGCTGGAACCTGCTGAGCGGGAAACCGATCACGCCGCCACTCCAGCACCAGGGAGATGTCCGGCATGCCTGCTTCAGCCGCTCAGGCAACCTCCTGGCCACCGCCAGCCATACGCCATCCGGGGGAGCCGCACGCATCTGGGATTCCAGTACCGGAATTCCGCTCACGCCACCACTCGAACATGACGAGGCAGCGGTCGTTTTTGTCGACTTCTCACCCGACAGTTCGCACCTGGTCAGCGTTGACGCTTCGGGAGTGACCAAGATCTGGCAACTGCGCGGCACACGATCGCTTGAGACAGACGACGATGTACTGGCCGCAGCCGGCCTCGCCACCAGTTCCAGGATCGATGACAGCGGTGCCCTCGTACCGATCCCGGCAGCGGAACTGGAGACATTGCTGGCGAAGCGCCAAACGGAAACGACAACGGAGCGGCGTTTCGCCTGGTACCGGACCCAGGCCACCCGCTGCCGCTCCAGCGAACTGTGGCCCGATGTGATCCGCCATGCGGAACAGATGGGCAGACTGTTGCCCGAGAGCCCCGAACCACATTCGCTCACCGCCCATGCGCTGGCATCGATGGGGCAGATGGAAGAGGCAGCTGCAGCACTGCTAATGGCAACCGAAAAGGGCGCCGCGAATTCTGTGGTTTGGCAAGACGCTGCCCTGGCACTCTTGGAAAGTGAAAACGCCGCCGGCTTTGTCAAACTCTGCCGACAGATGGCCGAGCAATTCAGTCTCAAAGACGCCGCCCGCCGAACCGCCTGGACCCTCTGCCTCTCACCACTCACCCAGCAACTTCTACAAGCCCGGGTAGACGCCGAAAGCTTCCCTATGCTGCTGAATGAAACGGCAGAGACAAACGACAACGAGGACTTCAAGAGAGTAGACGAAGATACTGAAGAACCAGCTCTGTCATTGGCCGCAGCTCGTCAACACGGCGGTGTGCTGTATCGATTAGGCCATTACGAGTCTGCCATTCACGTGCTTCGCGCAACACTAGCCAAGCCGGAGGAATACGAGGAGCAACCTCGCTCCCTTGCCGATTACCGACCGCGCTCGAACCTGGAAATTCACTGCTGGGGGCTGCTGGCCCTCAGCGAGGCTCGCCAAGGGGATTCCGCAGCACTCACCTTTTTTGCCGCTTGGGCTCGCGCCAAACAGCAGCAGGTTGCCTGGCAAGAAGTTCCATGGCAAGACCGCGTGGTGCTGGATACACTACTTACAGAAGCTGAGTCCCTGCTGTCATCTGAAGCAGCCGAGTCCGACTAGCGCTCACATGGTGCCGTATCGCGGAGTGACCTAATGAAGAACCTTGTCCTGATTTGTTCTGTCTGCCTGGCAACCGTCATGACAGGATGCCAATCGGAAGAACCGGACGATCGATTCCCTCAGGTCGACAAGGGCATCCCGTCGGGAACTTCCAGTAATGGACAATCCGGTCAGGAAGGGGTTTCCTTCCACTACAACTTTAACGCAGGGGACGTCTTTACCGAAACTCGCCGGACGACCCAGACAATCAAGACGCCGGACGGCCAGGAATTAATTATCAACGCGGATGTTTTCCTCGACTGGAAAGTCCTCGAAGCGAGTGGCACGGGATACACGATTCAGATCACTGGCCAGAGATACGAAATCCGGGCCCGCGATGGTGATGGCGAGGTGGACGTCGAATATGACAGCGAGGAAGGGGGCAGCATTGACAACCCCTTTATTAGTGGCACGCTCAAGCCTCGCATGGACGCCTGGAAAGCGACCGAGATGACCGTGACGATGACGCGACAGGGAAAGCTGACCGACGTGCAGCTTGGGGAGAAGTTTGAAAAAATGCTGGCAGATGATCCAATCATGCAGGCGGGTGTACCTTCTGACGCTGGCGGTCAGCAGGGAATCGGTTTTCCCTTCTTCGAATTACCCGAACAGGAAATCGTGGCCGGCGATGAGTGGGACCAGGTTTATGAATGGAAACCTAACCCTGAAAGAGACCGCGTCGCGGAAATTTCGAACGTTGTCCAGTACAAGGGAATCGAAGAAGTTGACGGTCGTGAATTACATCGGTTCGAATATGACGCAATGGTGTTTCTCAAGCAGGATCCCGACGAGGTTTCCGGGGCTCCTGATCCCATTGCAACATGGTCGCGAGTGATATTGATTGACCAAGAAGCGGGCAAGCTGTTTCGCACGATCATGATTGAAGTGATTGACCTGGGAGGAACCCAAGTGCATTCCGAACATGTCACGACGGTCGAATAGTTTCTGCCGGACCGTGGTAGCTGGTGCCAACTGAACCTGCCTCGGCCTTGTGGCCAACAGCTAGCGGCACAGTGCTGCCACGAATACTACTGCCCACCTGTACGACTCCATAAAGCCACATTCAATACCCAGATCACTCATGCGCCATCTACACTTCCAGTCCGCATTCCCGCTAGCACTCTGGCTGGCCTGCGTCATGAGCGTCCCAAACGCCCAGGCACAGTCGAATACCGATTTCTTCGAATCCACAATTCGCCCACTCCTGATAACTCACTGCCTGAAATGCCACGGCGCTGAGAAACAGGAATCTGAACTCAGGCTCGATTCACCGGAGCACTGGGGAAAAGGTGGCCTTGGCGGCCCCGTGATCACCCCCGGCAAACCGGAGAGCAGCTCTCTCCTGCGGGCCGTCAGAAAGACCGATCCTGACCTGCAAATGCCACCCGGCAGGAAGAAACTAAGTCCACAAGAAATTCTCGCCCTTGAAAAGTGGATCAAAGCCGGGGCCAACGCTCCACCCCAGACCACCATCACATCTCTCGCAAAATTGACACTGGAGCAGGCGGACACATTCTGGTCTTTCCAGCCGGCAACGCGGCCCACGCCGCCAACGTCAAAGTCAATTGCACGTTGGAGTTGGACACCTGTCGACCACTTCATTCTCTCCCGGCTCAATTCGGAAGGATTGTCTCCGGTAGCAGTTGCAGACAAGCGAACACTCATTCGACGCGCCACGTTTGACCTCACTGGCCTGCCGCCGACCCCCGAGGACATCCACGCCTTTCTTAACGACGGTGAGGCGAATGCCTTCCACAAAGTCATCGATCGACTGCTTGAATCGCAAGCCTACGGAGAACGCTGGGGGCGCCATTGGCTGGACGTCGCGCGCTACGCAGACACGGCCGGTGACGGTGCCGATTACCCGGTTCGGGAGGCCGTCAAGTACCGTGACTGGGTCATCAACGCCTTTAACGCCGACCAGCCCTACGATGAGTTCCTGCGTGAACAAATTGCCGGCGACATTATCGCAACAACGGGCCCGAAAACACTTTATGCGTCACGTGTCACCGCAACCGGTTTCCTGGCGATTGGCAAACGCTATGGATACAAGCCATCACCAGACTACCAGCACCTGGATTTTGCCGACGCGATTGATTCGTTAGGTCGTTCACTGCTAGGACTTTCGATTGGATGCGCCCGCTGTCATGACCACAAGTATGACCCGATATCCACCGAGGATTATTACGCGCTGTACGGGATCATGCAGAGCACCATCTGGGCTTTCCCTGGTGGTGAAGAACAAAAACGCCCCTCCCAGTTCCCGGCACTTGTGCCTCCCGAAGAAGCCAGGCAGCTTGAGGCCAGCAGAAAAGCGGAACTGGCTTCTCTCAGCAGGCAAAGCGCCCTGCTTCAACTGGAACGTGGGGAAACAGACGATAACCGGGTCGCCGGTGCATTCGACCTCGGAATGGAAGCACAAGAACTCAGCGCGCCATTGAAATCCCCGTGGGTTTGTGCGGGCCCGGTGGAAGTTCGGGAAGAGTCGCAAAGCCCCTATCGAAATGTGCACCCCAAGGGGACACGCGGTGTTCACTTGGGCAGTGGACTAAACACTGACGGCATTCGTTACGTCTTCCCAAATCGACTCAAGGCCGTCAGCAATAAAACGATCTCCTTCAACATCGACTTTCGCACCCAGGCTGGAGCCACTCAAAAAGGGGCCTACCGCTTTTACCTGGGGCA
>Ga0209089_10003136_pt1 | contig 14238 bp, 15 predicted proteins | sample ArcticOcean_MG_C_FD_187431 | JGI IMG/M metagenome (GOLD analysis project Ga0209089, IMG submission 187431) | Marine microbial communities from western Arctic Ocean - ArcticOcean_MG_CB2_150 (SPAdes) (version 2) | ecosystem: Environmental > Aquatic > Marine > Oceanic | place: Arctic Ocean: Canada... | reverse complement strand
GAGCAGTTGCCCCATCTCCGCGAAGAAGTGGCCTCCATCGAAGCGCGCTACTTCTCCGAAGATGGCGGCGCAAAGATCGACCTCCCGGCACTTCAGGAGTCTGCCCAGCAGTGGATTGCACGGTCGCGAAATTGATGCTGCGAATCGTCTGTCTGTCTCTGGTTTTCCTTTTGGGCTGCGGGCCTGTAAGGGATCACACCTCACCAGCAGAAGGTCCCTGGACCCGGGCAGAGTCGAGTGATGCCAAGCAGACCTCTTCTCTGGCTGATGTGAACCTTTTCATCTTAGCGTTGAAGGGTCAGGGTGCGCCCATCACCGTCTCTACCCTCGGCAGCAGTGCCGGTGGGCACGAGATTCCGCTGGTGGTGCTGGCCGATCCGCCCTGCTCCGATGGGGCCGAGGCACGCGCTAGCGGCCGAGCGGTGGTTTACATTCAGGCCAACATCCACGGCGGCGAAGTCGAGGGAAAAGAGGCGGCACAGGTGCTCCTTCGCGAGGCGTGTCAGGGAAAGCGCCCGTCCTGGATGAAGAACCTGGTGACGGTCTGGGTGCCGATCTACAACGTCGATGGAAACGAGGCACTGGGGCCCGGGCTACGCCAGCGGGGTCATCAAGATGGACCTGATCCGATCGGCCGCCGCACCAATGACGAACGACTCGATCTCAATCGCGATTGTCTCAAGGCGGACTCTCCAGAGATGCGCTCGGTGCTGGAGAAGATCTGGAAGGTTTGGGATCCCCATCTGGTGCTGGATCTCCACACCACCAATGGCACCCGACATGGATACAGCCTCACCTACTCGCCACCCCTGGGAGCAGATGTCGACAAGGAGATCCAGCACTGGTCGAAGCAGGTCCTGCTTCCGGAGGTGCAAGACAAGTTGCGCGAGAAGCACGACATCCTGACCTTCGACTACGGCAACTCATCATCGAGAGACGGCGAGAGAACTTGGTCCTCTTTCTCAGCTCTGCCTCGATATGTCACCAATCATGCCGGGGAACGAAACCGTTTCGGCATCCTCTCTGAGGCGACCTCTTTCCTTCCTTTCGCACACCGTATCGAGGCGACTTCCCTGTTCACAGCAACGGTGATCGATCATGTCGCAGATCATGTCGAAGATGTGCTGAGAATCTGCGCGTCAGCCGATCGCCGCAGTGAAATGCTGCATGCCAGTGGTGCTACCCTCGGGGTCGCATTCGAAACTCGATCTCGCGGAATCCAATCGCTACTTCTGGAGAAAAGGATCGACGGTCGAAACACGCCGGCCCACAAGGGCCCAGAAGAGGTCGAGTCGATCCCTCATGATGTAAAAGTAGATTTCGCTGCCACCGCAACCACCCCGATTCCCGCTGGCTGGCTGATTCCCGCCGAGGAGAAGGGCCTGATCGAGTTGATCGGACGCCACCAGTTACATCATCAGGTGCTCACCGATGACACCCTGTTACCGGTCGAGTCTCTCTGGCTCACCACATCCACCGTGGCGAAACGCCCCTACCAAAATCGTCTCAATCGAACGGTGCAGGGTGAGTTGATCGAGGAAAACCACCTGGCGCACGCCGGAGATGTGCTGGTGCCATCGGCACAGCCACAGGCTCGGATCGCCTTCTGGCTGCTCGATCCACAATCTCCCGACGGAGCCACCACATGGTCGATACTGGATGATCCACAGTGGCCCGGAACCGCGCACCCGATTCGCCGCATCATCCAGATCTATCCTTCAGCCACAGTCGAGCGCTCACTCTAAATCACTGAAAAATCTCACTGGACATACTTCACCCACTGCCTGAGCAGTAATCGAGGCGCATCGGGATCGTCCTCGTAGCCAGTTCGGTCGTGCAAGGTCGTACAGTTATCGACCCACAGCATCTCTCCTCGCTGAAGTCGAAAGTTGGCCACCGCTCCCTTTTCTTCCAGGTAACCATCGAGAGCATCGAGAGATTCAGGAAGACCCCCTGGAACATCTACTCCTGCATTCTCGTAGCCCTTCTCGATCCAGAATCTCATGTACCGACAGGTGACCCCTCTTCCCGACTGATCGCCGAACACCGGGAACTGATTTCTCATACGTTGACTTCGATCTGCCCCTGGAGTGACGATGTCCCTGAGATGTGGCTGCTGGAGCCATGCGAGGCTCTTTGCATCTTCTTCTACAAGTCTCTGATGTGCGCGTAACGCACAGGCAATTCTCGAAGCACCTCCCGACCTTGCCGATCGAATGCACATCAAACCGACCAGATCTGGAAGAACATCGAGAGCGCTGGAATCGGTATGAAGGCCGGTGGCTGCTCGGGTTTGGCTGACAGGAATCGCCGTCTTGGTGTAATCACCACCGCGATCTTTCACGTCGTAGAGACGGCCATAGTTGCCCAGGGGATCCCCCAGCAATACCCCGAATGCCAGGTAATAGCGCCGCAAGAACAGATCATTGACATCGCCTGGGGATGCCACTCTCGCAACCCCGGTACCCTCGGTCAGTTCGATCCTCACCCTTCGGGCCAGTTGGTTCAACTGTTCCAACTCCTCGACATCGCTCTTCTCGACTTCATCGTCGACCACTTCCGGTCGTCGATCGATCCATCCCTGGACCTCTCCGATGATCGCTTCGGGGAACTCCACCCGATGACCCGACCGAGCGGCCAGTGCATCTGCATCCCAAGGATCTCGACAATAATCACTGGTCATGATTTCACCGTTCCACTCGGATGGCGATGTGAAGCGGAAGACCCTGCAGTGGACCGAAGAATGATTCATCTTTTGCGAGATGTTCCTCTGTCACGGACAGTTCCTTCATCTCCGGAAATTTCTCAAATCCAGCATCACGAAGCGCTGAAAAGATGTCTTCAAAAGTCTTGTGAATGCACCGCACTGCGACCGGCTCGCCTTCTTTCAATGCGATGGTCCCCTCGAAGATTTGATCCCTTCCGGAGAACCAACCTCCCGACCTTTCGAAATGAAATCTTGTATCTTTTCCTGACAGGAATGGATTGACCGGATGCGGAAGTGAGAAGACGAACTTCCCACCCTTGTCGAGATGATTGAAAATTTGGCTCATCGATTGACGCATCTGATCGATCTTGAGGTAGTTGTAAACAAAAACTGCGGTGATCAGATCAAAGCTCTCGCCTGCCAGGGCAGACAGATCGGTCGCACAGCCCACCGCATATTCGATCCCGAGCGGAGCCTTGGCCTCATTGGCTCTGGCTGCATCGATCATTCCGGAACTGATATCCACTCCCTGAACCCTTGCGGCACCCTCGCGACTCAACTGACGGGTGAAGTAGCCCTCTCCACAGCCAAGATCAAGAATCCGTTTCCCCTCCACCGGAAGGCACCAGTCGAGGAGAAAGGGCCGGGCTGTCCAATCGGAAAGAAGCTTCGGCTCATCCCTAGCCCAGTGATCCGAACTGTCGTCAAAGATCTTCTTGGCGCTATCAGGATTCAATTCGACCTCTCTTCTCACTGCCAGACTACCTGTCAGATCCCACGGGAGTGATCTCAAATTTCAAGAATAGTCGTCGTTGATTCCCGACCCCTTCCCCGTGAGACTTTCGGGATGGAATCCTACCCCGCCTCCGCTGTCACCAGAAATTACGATCGACTCGTGGGGTTATATGACCTGCTCGCTTCATTCTGGTCTGGTGGGGCGATCCGAGCGGCAAGGCTGTGGTGTGCGCGCCAGGCCCGATCGAAGGCAAGGGTGTTGGTCGTGGGTCCTGGCACAGGAGAAGATGCTGCCATCTGCTGCGCCACTGGGGCCGAGGTCCATCTGATCGATGAATCGGAAAAGATGCTGGAGCAGTCAGTTCTTCGCTGCAAGTCCTCAGGTGGCACGGAACCGGTGGCGATCCATGACGATTTCCGAAATGTACAGTTCCAGCAGCCCATGGATGACATCTTGTTGCCTTTTATTCTCAACGTTTTTTGCTCCGCTGAACTTCCACAGATCCTGGATCACTTGAGAAAGTCGATCGCAACAGACGGACGTATCATCATCAGCGACTTCAGTCCCCCTGGGCACTTCCTTGCAACCAGGATCTGGATGGAATTGTGGCATGGCATCCCGATGGCTTTCTTTTTCATGTTCACAGGAAACGCCTGGCACGGTATTCACGATTTACCCCGTGCTCTGGAAGAAGCGGGATTGACCATCGTACAGAGAAAGAAGTTCAGGATCTTTGGCTTCGGACCCCACTGGATCGAATCCCTCATCGTCGAGATCAGGAGCGATCAATGAAACGACTTCTTCGCTACCGGATGACTCCGATCCTGGCGACCGGTGGACTGGGCGGATGGGCACTTCTACTGCTGGCTCCTGTGGAAGCGGCGGGGTCTGTACTGATCTGTATCGCTGCAGCGACCTGGATCATCTATCCCCTCGATCCAATCCTCGACTCGAGAGATCGAGGTCCCCTCGAAGGGCCGAGGGTTTCCACGGTGATTCGACTCATTCTGGCAGCCGTGGTGTTCACTCTGGCGATTCTCGCCCTGCGTCTTGAATCGCGAATCTTCGCAGTTTCTGGTCTACTCCTCGCCTTGCTCTACTCGGTGCCAGTGGGCGGTCATCGCATCAAGGATTACTCGGCCATCAAGCTTCCATTCATCTCTCTGGCGGTCTCGCTGGCCTGTCTCGGACTCCCCTGGCTTCAGTCTGGATCCACCTCGATCCGCCAGGCGATGGTTCCATTTCTGGTGATGCTGATGCTGGTGATGTGCAACGTGATCGTCTGTGATATTCGTGATCAACGCAGGGATCATGCCGCTGGACTCAAAACCATTGCCACTAGCAGCCTGATTGTCGCGAGAAGAGTCGTGATTCTTCTCACCCTGGCGATCTTTGGTTCGACCTGGTGGTGGCTCCAAGAATCCGCAGGAGGCGATTCTATTCTGGCAGGGGTGGGCCCGATTCTGGCGGCATTGACCCTATTGCTCGCCTCGAAGATGGAAGCGCATCCTACCGTGATGACCATTCTTGCGGATGGGTCTCTGACACTACCTGTGCTGTTCGAGTGGCTGTCTCGCTGCTGAAGCGCTAGTTCGATGCCATCGACCAGAGAACAGAATCCTCCACGGCAACTCCCACCGCTTCGATTCCAACTGTCCCCATCACTTCGACACGAACATTCTCGGTCGCCGCCAGGGTCCCGCACTCGATCCAGGTTTCGGAGGTCGGGTCCACCGAGACATCGGGGCCGCTGTATACTTCCACCCAGCGGTTGTACCGATCGAGCACCTCGACCGAAACGATGGGTCTGGGATCCCTTCCCTGAACCACCACGATGGCTTCCGGGATGACCCCATCACGAAGTTCAAATTGCTGGATCACGCTGACTTCCCCGGATGGGGCTTCCGGCTCGATGGTCGGAGCCATATCTCTGGTCACGGGAAGGAAGGGGGTATCGTCCTGAGTGCGGTGGAGACGCAAATAGTCCAGTTCTGCTCGAAGATCATCGATCTGCTGCTCCACTCCGGTCATCTCGATCCGGTCTACCCGCAGATGAAGCGCGTCGATCATCCGTTGCTGCTCGGCAATCAGGGTGTTGCCTGCGTGAGCCTCATTCCCCGGCTCATTCCCCCGATCGACCTGGCTGGGTCCTTCCTCGGAGATGATGAATATCGAGCACAATCCGCTGATCACGAGGGTCAGCAAGAACGCTCGAAAGATCGGCAACTGGGTCAAATTGGACATCGAGTGGTACCTCCGAAGAAGAATACCCTGCCCTGGCAATTGACGCACATCTTACGGTGACCCTTGCGGGCCGCCCCGGCTTCAGCCTACGATGGAGTCGACTACCTGAATGGCCCTGAGGAGAACCCTGATGTCGACCACGAACACCCCTGAATTACCACTACAGCCGTGGACGATGACCGACGATGATCCCCCGACTACCGATCCATCACGCGAAGAAAAACGCGAGAGTTCAGTCGCCCTGGATGAACAACTCGATCATCTCTGGAAGGTGATCGTCTGGAATGATCCGGTCAATCTGATGAGTTACGTCGTATATGTTATTCAAAAGCTGTTCGGCTACAGCATCGAAAAGGCCACCAAGATGATGTTAGAGGTACACAACGATGGAAAATCCATTGTGAAAATTACAGAAAGAGAAAAGGGCGAGCGCTATATTGCAAGTCTTCATTCTTTCGGCCTGCAAGCCACCATGGAAAAAGAACGATGACCCGGACCTTATCGATCCGCACCGTCTTGACGGTGCTGATGGTGGGAGAAGTCATCGCAGCGATCGGCATCACTGCATGGCTCTGGTATGGGAACGGTCAAGCTTCCGTCAAAAGACTGACTGAAGATCGGTGCCTCGAGATCTCACTTCGAATCGAAGACCAAATTCTCCATCTCCTCACCACGGCAACCAACTCCGCGAAAACCCAGAAAGATCTGGTCAACTCTGGAATCATCGATCTGAGTTCTGAAGATTCCATCCAACAACTTCTCGACCACCAGTTGCGACATCTGAAGATGAATCGATGGCTTACGACAGTGGGCATCGGTTTTTCCAATGGCACTTTCTACGGTGCTCAACGAGATCCGGATGGACAACTTCAAGAATTGCGCAGTCCTGCCGGAGAAGATGTTCTGGTGGAGAAAACTCTTGGAAGCGACTTCACGAAAACGAGCGACTTCAAACTTCTGACTCGGCCCTGGTATCTGAAGGCCACCGAGACCCACAGGTCGGGCTGGACCGGTATCTACAAGTTTTCAGGCTCTCCTCCGCAACTGGGGGCTTCCGTATTCGAGATCATTCAGGGACCGGAAGATACCATCTCAGGAGTCGCTCTTTGTGACATCACCCTGGGACCCATCGACCAGTTCTTGCGTTTATTGAAAACGACAGAAAATGGTCGAACTCTGGTAATGAGCAAGGATGGGAAATTGGTGGCCACCAGTAGAGGCCACTCCCTCGGGATCAACGAGATCGGCGAAGAGGTCCAACTACGGGCTGACGATTGTGGAGATGCTCTGATCCAGGATACCTTCGCGATGCTGGAAGCCGAACTGGGCAAGGTCAATACTTGGGCCCTACGAGGTTCACTGGAACTGGACACTCTCTCGGGAAAGGTCTTCACCGCATGGAGTCCCGTGAAGGATGAAGGTGGCATCAACCTGGTGTCCTTGATCGTGATCCCACAAGACGATTTGGTCACCGATATCTTGCAACGCACCCGCACCACAGGACTTGTATTTCTGGCCCTGATCTTGACCACACTTCCGATTGTCTGGAGAACTGCGGCCGGCATCACGAGGCCAGTCAGTGAACTGAACAAGGGAATGCAAAAGATCTCTCGATTCGAAATTGAGGGAACAGCTGGAAAGCCCTCGCGCTTGACCGAGCTCAATCAGATGCAGCAGCGGATGGAAGGAATGCGCCTCGCTCTGAAATCCTTCGAAAGGTATGTCCCATCTCGAGTGGTACGTGACCTGGTCCAGAAAGATCTAGTGGCCCAGCCCGGCATGTCAGAAGCCACCGCCTGTGTTTATTTTTCCGATGTCATCGGTTTCACCGGGATTGCTGAACAATTGCCCCCTGAACAACTGGTCAGCCTCAGTGGCGAGTACATGGAAGCGATGTCTCAACAGATCCACAAGCAAGAGGGTGTCCTCGACAAGTTCATCGGGGACGCCATCATGGCGTTCTGGATTGCAGAGGTGGATGGGACTCGCGTCACTTCTCGCGCCTGCATCGCTGCTCTGGAGTCCCAGAGATGCCTGGCTCAGTTACGCGAGAACTGGGCCAGTAGGTCTTTGCCACAGTTGCGGGCAAGAATCGGACTTCACACCGGCCCCCTCTTGGTCGGAAACATGGGCTCATCGACAAGGCTCAACTACACCGTGATTGGTGATTCGGTGAATCTCGCCAGTCGTCTTGAAGGTCTCAACCGACTCTATTCCACCGAGATCATCGTCAGTGAAGAAGTTGCCAATATCGTCGCCGATGAGATGCATTGTCGAATTCTCGACCATGTAGCGGTCAAGGGACGGCGACAGGGTGGCAGCATCTACGAACTGGTGTGCGAAAAGAATCTCGCAACACCTCAACAACTGGAACTGGCCCGACTTCATCAAGGCGCTCTCGCCTGGTACAAAGATGGGGAATTCGCCCGTGCGGCACAAGAGTTCGAATCGGTCTGTGCCAGATTCCCAGATGATCAGCCCGCAAAAGTCCTCGCCCTTCGTTGCCTCGAATATTCGAAGGCTCCCCCCGACGACTGGAACGGGTTCATTTCACTGGATCTGAGTATTCAGCGTGGGTGATCGATGGAGGACCATTGCACCCAAGATCCGTAATCAAGCCCAAGGATTCACGCCTGATCAAAACTTGCTTCGCGTCACATTCAAGGGAAAATAGTAGTGACACTAATGGGTGACATATAATTTGATGTGATTCATGAGCTCATGGACGGAGGCTAAAAAATGTTGACTGCTTATCGTGAAGATGACGGCTCTTATTTCCTGATCGGCCACCCAGTCCTGTTAAAAATTCTCTGGACGATTCCAGAAACCTTGCGATCCATCATCGAAGATCCAATTTCGAACGCCGCTGCCACACTCCGGCTCTTTCCCATCGCATATACCGACCCAGCAGCTCAAGCTGAGCACACACGGTTGCTCGGGGAGGATCTGAAGAATAGCCAACTTGGCAAGGTCGCCATCTTTGAAGAAGTGATCGCTTCCTGCAATCCAGACAGTGGAGAGATCCAGATTCCAGAAGCTCGGTTCGATCCATTCCTGGCAGTCTTGACCGACATTCGCCTGGTTCTTGCTGAAGATATCGGAATCGAAGCGGACGGCTGGGAAGAACTTCTCGATGATGATGCGGCGGAAGACCCGAAAGTTCACCTGCTCAATCTCATCGGTGGTATTCAGCAATTACTGCTGGAAGCGACTGGGATGGTCGATGTGGATCTTCAACCTGACGACCTGAAATGATATCTTCCCACCCTGGAGGGCATTCACATGCAGGAACAACGATCACCCAAAGATTATGTAGTTGCAGTAGCACTCTCCGGAGTCTTTGGCATCATCGGTATTCAGCACTTCTACCTCGGTCGCTATCTCGAAGGACTCTGTGATCTCGGCCTGTCAATTGCCGGATATTACTTCCTGATGAACGGAGAGTTGGCCCTGGGGATCCTTGCACTGTCCCTCGACGGGATACACACTATTATCGTGACCATCATGCTTTTAACGGGTTCTTTCCGGGATGGAGACGGATACCGAGTCTGCTATCCCGGTCAACGATTGAATGGAGAGCGGTTATGAACACAACACCAACAAGTGACAAGGACTTCATACCAACAGTTCTTCTTTGCATATTTCTGGGTGGATTAGGCGTCCACCGCTTTTATGTCGGCAAGGTCGGCACCGGTTTATTGATGCTGTTTACCTTGGGCGGTCTTGGCATCTGGGCACTGATCGATCTGGTCTTGATCGTGACCGGCGGTTTCCGTGATGCGAACGGATTACCCCTCAACAGGTGAACCCGGCGAAAATAACAGGTAGACCAGTTCCAGATTCGATACCGCTGGAGATTATTTAAGACCATGAAACCTCGGGAATTGATCTATATGCTCGGCTTCAAGCCGAAACTCAAGGAGTACTCCCACACCGTGGTCGAGTACCACTTACCCATCGATGGCACCATCAAATATGCTCAGTGGCAGCACCCCGCAGAAAGCACCAAGCCGGTGCGTCAGGATGAGATCACCGAATTGAGATCATTCCTCAATCCTGGGGATGTGGCCATCGATATCGGCGCACATACCGGCGATACCGCGCTACCGATGGCGCTGGCCACCGGTCCGGGTGGTTGTGTTCTTGCACTGGAACCCAACCCCCACGTGTACCGTGTGCTGGAGATCAACGCAGGTCTCAACCAGCAACGCGGAACGATCATCCCGTTGAAGTTTGCCGCCACACCCGAGGACGGTGAGTTCGATTTCGAGTACTCCGATGAAGGCTACTGCAACGGTGGGCTTCATGTCGGTATCAGCAAGTGGCGCCACGGCCATGCATTCAAGCTGAAGGTAGAGGGTAAACACCTCCCGACCTATCTCTCGCAACATCACCCCGACCTGATCGGAAAACTCCGCTTCATCAAGGTCGATGCGGAGGGCTTCGATGCGCAGATTCTTCGATCGATGCACCAATTGATCGAAAAAACCAGGCCATTCATCAAGGCTGAAGTTTTCAAACTGACCACTCAACCTCAGCGAGAACTGCTCTTCGACTTTCTCGATTCCCTCGATTATCAGGTGCACCGGGTCATCGACGATCTGAACTATCGAGGGCCTATCCTGAGTCGCGGTGATCTGATGCAGGTGGCTCACTATGATGTCTTTTGCGATCCGGGTCACTGACTCGACTCAGTCGAGGAAATAACTTTCCCCCACCTCAGCAACCGAAAATCCCCTCCTTTTGACCTCGGCGCGGACCGACCGATCTCGAAGTGCCGGATTGGTGTGGTTGAGGTGGATGAAACGGAATCGCTCGGGCGCTTCGAGCGCCTCATCTGCCAGATGGTCCATCGTGACCACCATCGGAGGATGAGGAATCTCCGACAGATCTCTACCTGGAAGTTCTCTGCCATCGTAGAAGGTCGCATCGAGATAACAGAGATCCGCACCATCGATCAGCAGATCGAGTACTCCATCTTGCCACCCATCGATATCCGGGCAGAAGACAACCGTGCGTCTCGGTCCCTCGATGCGCCAAGCGACCGTGTCGGAGAACTCATCCCGGTGCTGAACACCATGTGCGGTTGCCGTCACGCCGGGAAATATCTCGACTGGCTGCCCCTTCTCGATCACCTCGAGGTCGATCTGATGGAGTTGTACCAGTTGGCTCCAAGGACCGTTTTCTCGCAGGAAACTGGCCATCCTGGATGTGCAATGCACCTTCACCGCATCGGTCGAAGCCACCTCTCGACCCAGATGAATCAACCCGGTGTAGTGTCCGACATGAGCATGGGTCAGCAGCAGTGTATCGATCGGGCGACGACCTTCATTGGCTCGTCCTGTCAGATCGCGAAGCAACGACAACTGCTCCTCGATCGTCGGAGTCGCCTCGATCAGAACCGTCTTTCCAGAAGAGTGATCCACCAGTGCAAGACAGGCGGGCCCAAGACGGATTCCATCCCTGCGTGCAGAACGACAACACGGTTTCTGACAACCCAGATGAGGAACGCCTCCATCCTGGGCGATCCCCAGAACGATCAGTTCAACTCCTGAACGCTGCTCACGCAGGTGGGTACCGTGGCACCCGACCTGCGAGATGAGCAGCAAGAAGATCAACAGTCTACGAATCACTGACCCGTTGCATCCTGAGGAGTTCCTGGCATCGAAAACAGCCGGATGTTCTTGAACTGAATCGGAGTACCTTCCGACTGCAGACAAATCGAACCCGCAACTTCAGCACAGTCGCTGGCACTATTGACGACCTTGCCGTTGACCATCAAAACCACGTCGCCACCGTTACAGTGGATCTCGTAATGGTTCCACTCACCTACCTCATTCTCGTTCATTCCCGTGTGCTTGGTATTTCTACCGCGTGTCCGCTCAGGATCGGTTTTCATCGGAAACTCACCGATGCACCAGAAATCTCCGGCACTTCCTGACTGCAACTGGGCCTCGATACTCTTGGGCCACACCTTGTGCTCACCTATCTGCCGAAACAGAACCCCTGAGTTGCCACCCTTCTGGGTGACAGGATCCCAGCGCCAATCCACTTCCAGAACAAAGTTCTGGTACTTCTGATCCGTGTAGATGTATCCGGCAGGATTGCCCTTGCAGGAAAGAACTCCATCGGCCACCGACCAGACATCTTCCATCTTGACTTCGTTTTTCAGATGAGCTGACCACCCGGCCATATCGTATCCGTTGAACATCTGTACGAAGTCGCCATCGTAACGCCAGCGGTGGGAGTTGGGGATCTCTCGCACTCGTATCGATCGAAACCAGACATCATTTCCATGATCCTGGAGAACGATGTGCCCTTTCTTGACGGTCCCAAAGTCCTTCCACGCGTTGAACTTGCTTGCGGCCACCCTCTTGTTCCAGTCGACCGAACCAATCTTTGCTCGAAGAACCAACACACCATTGACCCAGTGTTCGACATTTCCAGCACAGTGAACGATGCGAGCATGATTCACCTCACCGAGTGGATTCAATTTCTTGTTTTCTGGTGAGTACAGCGCGTACAGACCGCCGCTGGAAGTATTGCTGGACGATGCTAGATCCTCATCGCCAAATACCTGGTACTCCGGTGCAGAAAAATAAGGCGCTCCGTTGTTCTCGTTGGCCAGGTACATGATGCCACTGTTGGAACCCGCTTGTGCTTTCCACTCCATTTCCAGCTCGAAATCGTCGTACTGTTGCAAGGTGACGATATCGCCGCCTCCGCCACCTTCCATCACCTGGAGCCAACCATCCTCCACCTGCCAGCCGTGGGTCGGAAAGACATCTTTACGGTAGCCCCGCCATGCTGCAGTGGATTCACCATCAAAAAGCTGCACCCAGCCATCCTGAGAAACGATCGGGGTGGCCAGATTGGTCGTGGTGGCATCGAGCCAGCCAGGGGCCAGTGACAGTGGCAACAGTAGTACCGAGAGTAGGACCAGCAGCGAGATACGATCCTGCATGGATGCGGGGATCAGCGACATCTTGTTCCTCCTTCAATTGGGCCACTGGATACCGGTCGGAGTCTGATTCCGCCCGGTATTTCCAGGGTATTGCATGTTGCCAAGGTACGCCGAGGTGAGGCCCGGTCAATCCCATACCTCCGACACGAATCAGTACTGGAGTCGATCCCATTCCTGTGAAGGATGGCACCATGAAACGAGGAGCCATGGAAATCTGCCTGCTACTACTCCTGATGACCCATCCCCCCGAACCGAGCCATATCGACCGAATCATCGAAGGTTGGACGATCCGGGTCGAAAAGAAACTGCTCGACCAGGATCCAGATCTCGCTGAACAGGCGCTCTCTCTCATCGAGTTGCAACTACGGGACCTGGCCTGGGTGCTACCACCGAAACGGGTCGAGGAACTGCGCCGGGTGCAGATCGTGTTGGATCTCGATCGTCCAGGAATCCGCGGACTCCAGTACCATCCAGATCTTAACTGGCTCAAGAACGGTGGTCATTCACTCGACCTACACAAGGTGGTTCATATCCCCCAAGCTCGCTCCTATGTGGATCTCAAGAAATCCAATGTGCAGCCGTGGGTCATGCTTCACGAGTTGGCGCATGCATGGCACGACCAGATCATCACCTTCAAGGACCCGGAGGTCCTCGCCGCTTTTCAGTCCGCAGTTGAATCGAAGAAGTACGAGAAAGTACTTCACATGAATGGTCGTATCCGACGCCACTACTCGCTGACAGATCACAAGGAGTACTTTGCCGAGGGAACCGAGGCTTTCGTCGGTACCAATGATTTCTTCCCCTTCGTGAGACCGGAACTGAAACAACACGATCCTGAACTTTATTCACTGCTGGAGAAGATCTGGGGAAGGCCCTGAAATGAATCATTGCATCGCCTGTTTCCTGGTCCTCATGCTTCCATCACTGGACTCTCGAGAACTCCTATCAGATCTGCCCACGGAACCTGTACTGTCCCTGGAAGAGCGCACTGACTGGTTGATCGATCCCTCTCCCTATCGTGCCGGAGTCTTCCGTGGCCACCACGCCGATGAGATCATCCTCTCAAACGGGCTGGTGCGACGCACCTTTCGCATCGCTCCCAACTTGGCCACGGTAGCCATCGACAATCTGGTCACCGGAGAATCGGTGCTGCGCTCGGTGCGCCCGGAAGCCCAGTTTGTCATCGACGGGGTCTCGTTCGAAGTCGGCGGCCTGACAGGGCAGCCGAACCATGCCTTCCTACGTGAACAATGGCTCGATGACATGGACTCCGATCCGGAAGCGTTCCAATTTTCGCGCTTCGAGATCGGCGTTCCCGAACAACGATTTGCATGGAAAAAAGTTCGCCATCATGCCCCGGATGTGGAGTGGCCCCCGCGCGGTGTTTCACTCCGATTTGATCTGATCCCACCCAGCAAACCTGGAATCGACGATAATCCCGACGAGTCCGTGATGATTTCGGTTCACTATGAGCTCTATGACGGCATCCCTTGCTTCAGCAAGTGGGTGAGCGTCCACAATCGCACCGATCAGAAGATCACCATCGATCGATTCACCAGTGAGATCATCGCCGCCGTAGAGCACACA
>Ga0209089_10003135_pt1 | contig 14239 bp, 11 predicted proteins | sample ArcticOcean_MG_C_FD_187431 | JGI IMG/M metagenome (GOLD analysis project Ga0209089, IMG submission 187431) | Marine microbial communities from western Arctic Ocean - ArcticOcean_MG_CB2_150 (SPAdes) (version 2) | ecosystem: Environmental > Aquatic > Marine > Oceanic | place: Arctic Ocean: Canada... | reverse complement strand
GCTTTATTGTCTAGGTAACCTTCTATATAAAGGAGGGGTACCAAAGCGGTCAAATGGGGCAGGCTGTAAACCTGTTGGCTTCGGTCTTCGAAGGTTCGAATCCTTCCCCCTCCACCATGATCAATAAAGTTTTGGACAACAAAAGAGTGTGTTATGTTTGGGACGATGCGGGTGTAGTTCAATGGTAGAACACCAGCCTTCCAAGCTGGTTGTGAGGGTTCGATTCCCTTCACCCGCTCCAAGTTAAAAGTAAATATTATTAAAAAGGATTTAAAGAGGAAATAAAATGGCTGAGAAAAAAAAATTTGAACGTAATAAACCACATTGTAACATAGGTACAATTGGTCACGTAGATCATGGTAAAACTACTTTAACAGCTGCTATTACGAAAGTTTTAGCAGAAACAGGCGGTGCAGAATATATAGCGTATGACCAAATAGATAAGGCACCAGAAGAAAAAGAAAGAGGAATTACTATATCTACTGCGCACGTTGAATATGAAACTGAAAAAAGACACTATGCACACGTTGATTGTCCTGGTCACGCCGACTATGTAAAAAATATGATTACTGGTGCAGCTCAAATGGATGGAGCAATTTTAGTAGTTAACGCTGCCGATGGTCCAATGCCACAAACTAAAGAGCATATACTTTTAGCACGACAAGTTGGTGTTCCTTCGATAGTTGTATACTTAAATAAAGTAGATCAAGTTAAAGATAAAGAACTTTTAGATTTAGTTGTTGAAGAAGTTCGTGAACTTTTAACTTCATATAAATTTCCTGGAGACAAAACACCAATAATCCAAGGTTCAGCTTTAGCTGCGGTTGAAGGAAAAGATGAAACATTGGGAAAAAATTCTATTTTAGAATTAATGAAAGCTGTTGATGAGTTCATACCTCAACCAGAAAGACCAAAAGACAAACCATTTCTTATGCCTATTGAAGATGTTTTTTCAATATCAGGACGTGGAACTGTTGCCACTGGTCGTGTTGAGCAAGGAGTTGTTAAAACTGGAGAAGAACTTGAAATCGTTGGTATAAAAGAAACTAAAAAAACAGTCATCACTGGTGTTGAAATGTTTAGAAAAATTTTAGACACGGGTGAAGCTGGAGATAATATTGGGGCTTTATTAAGAGGTGTAGAAAGAGAAGATATAGAAAGAGGTCAAGTATTAGCAAAGCCTGGATCTGTTACTCCACACACTGAATTTGAAGCGCAGGCCTATGTATTGAAAAAAGATGAAGGAGGAAGGCATACACCTTTCTTTACAAAATACAGACCTCAGTTTTATTTTAGAACTACTGATGTTACCGGTGAAGTCACACTTCCATCTGGCACAGAAATGGTAATGCCGGGAGATGATGCTAAATTTACAGTTAAATTAATTACACCAATAGCAATGAATGAAAAATTAAATTTTGCTATAAGAGAAGGTGGCAAAACGGTTGGAGCCGGTGTAGTAACGAAAATTATAAAATAAGCTACTAGGAGCGTAGCTCAATTGGTAGAGCGCCGGTCTCCAAAACCGGAGGTTGGGGGTTCGATTCCCTCCGCTCCTGCCAAAAGAGTTAAAAAAATGATTAATCCATTAAAATTTATTCAGTCAGTAAAGCAAGAAGCTTTTAAGATTACATGGCCAACAAGAAAAGATGTTATGCTTGGTGCATTAATGGTTTTAGTGTTATCAACTATTGCATCAATTTTTTTCTTGTTATTGGATCAAATATATAGGTTTTTATTAGACATAATTTTAAGTATAAATTTTTAAAATGATAAATTGGTATATAGTTCAAACTTTTTCAGGATTTGAGCAGAAAGTAGCTGAAACATTAAAAGAAACTATTCAAAAAAAAGAGTTGAGTGAAAAAATTACTGAGGTTTTAGTACCAATACATGAAGTTACAATTGTTAAAAAAGGAAAGAGAGTAAAACAAAAAAAAAAATATTTTCCAAGTTACGTTTTAGTAAAGATGGAAATGGAAAAAGAACTTTATCATATGATTAAAAACATTCAAAAAGTTACTGGATTCTTGGGAACTACAGGAACACCAATACCTGTTTCAGATAAAGAGATTGATAAAATTTTAGAAAACATTAAAGAGGGCGCTCTTAGTCCCGAACCAAGTCAAACTTTTGAAATTGGTGAACAAGTAAAAGTTTGCGAAGGTCCTTTTGCGTCATTTAGTGGTTTAGTTGAAGAAGTAGACGAAGATAAATTAAAACTTAAAGTTGCGGTATCAATATTTGGTAGACCTACACCTATTGAACTTGAATATAACCAAGTGGAGAAATCTTAAATTATGGTTAAAGAAATTTCAGGATATGTAAAATTACAAATAAAAGGTGGTCAAGCAAACCCAGCCCCACCAGTGGGACCAGCTTTGGGACAGCGTGGAATAAATATTATGGAATTCTGTAAAGCTTTCAATGAGAAAACTAAAAACTTTATGGGAAAACCTGTTCCAGTTGTAATAACAGTTTATAAAGATAAAAAATTTGACTTTATTATTAAAAGCCCACCAGCATCCCATTTTATAAAAGAAGCGGCAAAATTAAAAGGAGGTTCAAAAGAACCAGGTCGTATCGTAGTTGGTTCAATTACTTTAAAACAGGCTGAAAAGATTGCAGAAGAAAAAATGAAAGATTTGAATGCCCACAATTTAGAGCAAGCTGTGAAAATAATATGTGGTTCAGCTAGATCAATGGGAATAGAGGTTAAAAAATAATGAAAAAAAAAATGTCAAAAAGGTACAAAAAAATTGTTGAAGTTGATAATAATAACAAGAGTCTACAGTTAGATGAAATAATTACTTCGGTTAAAAAAAATTGTACAACTAAATTTGATGAATCTATTGATATTTCTCTTTCTCTAGCTAATAAACAAAAAAAAGATGAATTTAATTTAAGAACTGTTGTAAATTTACCTAATGGAAATGGAAAAAAAATAAAAATTGCTGTTTTGTGTGAAGAAAGCAAAGAAATTGAAGCAAAAAATGCAGGAGCAGAAATATTTGGATCTGAAAAATTAATAAGTGATATAACTTCAGGAAAAATAAATTTTGATAAACTTATCGCAACACCTTCAATGATGTCTAAAATGGGTAAGCTTGGGAAAATTTTAGGACCCAAAGGACTGATGCCAAATCCTAAGCTTGGAACAGTTACTAATAACATAGAATCTGCTGTTAAAGCTTTAAAGTCAGGACAGGTTGAAATTAAAAATGATAAAGATGGGAATCTAGGTCTATCAATTGGTAAAAAAAATTTTCCAAATAACAAGATTAAAGAAAATTTTGATGCCTTAATTCAAACGATAATTAAAGAAAAACCAACAGGCATAAAAGGTGATTATATTCAATCTGCTTTTTTGACATCAACAATGGGCATTTCATTCAAGGTTAAATTAGAAAAATAAATTATGATGAATAAGGATAAAAAAAAAGTTTACATTGATGAAATGAAAGATTTCTTTAGCAAAACAAGTTCGATATTTGTGACTCATTATCAAGGACTAACAGTAAAGGAAATTGATCAATTAAGAGCTGAAATGAGGAACCACGGAATTCTCTTTAAGATTACAAAAAATAAGATTACAAAATTAGCATTAGCTGGGAGCAAATTTAGTAAACTTGAAAATTTATTTTCGGGACCAACAGCAGTAGCTTTTTCTGATGATGCGATAACATCTGCAAAAATTTTAACAAAATTTGCAAAAAATAATAAAAACTTAAAAATTATTGGTGGAATAATGGACAAAGAACCTTTATCCATTAAAGAAGTTGAAATTATTGCCACACTACCCACTTTAGATGAAGCTAGAGCTAATATTATTGGAATTCTTGCTACTCCTGCCCAAAAAATAATAAGTATTTTACTTGCGCCTGGCTCAAAAATCGCTATTTTGGCCCTCGAAAAGAGTAAAAAAAAATAACCAAGGAATTTCAATGACAGATTTAAATAAAATTATAGATGAATTATCAAAACTAACTGTTGTAGAGGCAGCAGATTTATCAAAACAATTAGAGGAAAAATGGGGAGTATCGGCAGCAGTAGCAGCAGCAGCACCAGCGGCAGGAGCGGCGGCACCGGCTGAAGAGCAAACCGAGTTTACGATTTTTCTTTCTTCGTTTGGAGATAAAAAAATTAATGTAATTAAAGAAGTAAGAGCAATCACAGGATTAGGGTTAAAGGAAGCAAAAGATTTAGTTGAAGCCGCACCAAAAGAAGTTAAACAGGGAGTTTCAAAAAAAGATGCTGAAGAAGCAAAGAAAAAACTTGAAGCTGCCGGCGCTAAAGTAGAATTAAAGTAGTATTTTTAATATTAAAAATTTAGCTTACATTCAAAAAATGTAAGATTATGCATGGAATTATCTTTTACTGAAAAAAAAAGTATAAGAAAAAGTTTTGGTAAACTTAAAGAAATATTATCAATTCCAAATTTAATTGAAGTTCAAAAAAAATCGTATAAACAGTTTTTAACAAATCCTGATGGAAATACATCTAATTTACAAAAGGGTTTAGATAGCGTTTTTAAGAGTATTTTTCCTATAGAAGAGCTTTCCGACAAAGCAACCTTAGAATATATTTCTTTTCGTTTAGAAAAGCCTAAGTTTAATGTTGAAGAATGCAGACAAAGAGATTTAACTTATTCATCTTCACTTAAACCTACGTTACGTTTAGTAATTTATGATATAGATCAAGAAAACAACACAAAACAAATCCTTTCTGCTAAGGAGCAAGAAGTTTACATGGGTGATATACCATTAATGACTGATAGTGGAACTTTTGTAATTAATGGCGTTGAAAGAGTTGTCGTAAATCAAATGCACAGAAGTCCTGGTGTATTTTTTGATCATGATAAAGGAAAAACTCATGCTAGTGGAAAACTACTATTTAATTGTAGAATAATTCCTAATAGAGGATCATGGTTAGATTTCGAATTTGATGCAAAGGATCTTTTATATTTCAGAATAGATAGAAAAAGAAAATTACCAATTACAACCTTTCTATACGCATTAGGTTATGACAAAAAGGAAATGCTTAACTTATTTTATGACTTTAAAATTTTTAATTTTGATAAAAAAAACCAACAATGGGAAACTAAATTTAATCCCAATGATTATAAACGTCCTGTAAAATTGAGAATTGATCTCATTAATGCTCGTGACAGTAAAAAAGTACTTAAAAAAGGTTCTAAAATAAATTTTATAATTGCAAAAAAACTTTTTGATGATGGTTTAAAAAGTATATTTTTATCATCTGACTATTTTATAGGAAAGTATGTTAAAGAAAATTTAAAAGATAAAACAAATGAGATTTTTTTAACATCAGCCTCACCTATATTACAAGAGGATTTAGATAAAATAATAGAAAATAATATTAATAAACTGGAAATTGCAGACGTAGATCCAATTATTAAAGGTTCATATTTAATTGATACATTAAATATTGATAAAAATAATTCACGAGATGAAGCTCTTAGTGACATTTATAAGGTGCTAAGACCAGGAGAGCCACCTTCTGTAGACGTTGCTAAAGAAATTTTTAATAATTTATTTTTTAAATCTGAGCGTTATGATTTATCTGATGTTGGTAGAGTTAAATTAAACAATAAACTTCAGCTTAATTGTAGTGATAAAATAACAATATTACGTAATGACGATATTATAGCAATAATTAAACATATGCTTGATCTAAGAGACGGCAAAGGTGAAGTTGATGATATAGACCATCTTGGTAATAGAAGAGTTAGGTCAGTTGGTGAACTTGTTGAAAACCAGTTTAGAATTGGAATTTTAAGAATGGAAAGAGTAATAAAAGAAAAAATGTCAACTCTTTTAGAAGTTGAGTCAGCTATGCCACAAGATTTAATTAATCCAAGACCAATTTCAGCAGCGATGAAAGATTTTTTTGCTACTTCACAATTATCTCAATTTATGGATCAAACTAACCCATTATCAGAAATAACACATAAAAGAAGAGTCTCCGCATTAGGTCCAGGTGGCCTTACAAGAGAAAGAGCTGGTTTTGAAGTTAGGGATGTTCATCCAACTCATTATGGAAGAATATGTCCAATTGAAACTCCAGAAGGTCCAAATATTGGTTTAATAAATAGTTTAGCTACATTTTCTAGAGTAAATAAATATGGCTTTATTGAAACCCCGTACAGAAAAGTTTTAAATGGTGTTGTTACTAATGATATTGAATATTTATCTGCTGTAAAAGAAGAAAAATTTACTATTGCACAAGCTAACTCTCACATAAATGAAAAAGGAGTTTTTACTGAAGAATTAGTAGCTTGCAGAAAATCACTTAACTTTATTTTGTCTAAACCTGATGCAGTTGAATATGTCGATGTATCACCTAAACAATTAGTTTCAGTAGCAGCTTCTCTAATTCCTTTTCTTGAAAATGATGACGCGAATAGAGCTTTAATGGGGTCAAATATGATGAGGCAAGCAGTTCCATTATTAAAACCAGAATCACCATTAGTTGGTACAGGAATTGAAAAAGATGTTGCGATAGACTCTGGCGTAACTATCATAGCTAAAAGAGATGGTGTAGTAGATAAAATTGACGGTAAAAGAATTGTTGTAAATACATCAGAAAAAGATCTTTCAAAATCTGGTGTTGATATTTATAATTTACTTAAGTTTCAAAAATCAAATCAAAATACAACTATAAATCAAAAACCATTAGTTAAAGTTGGAGATGTAATAAAAAAAGGAGATGTCATTGGTGATGGCCCAGCAACAAAATTAGGAGAGCTAGCGTTAGGTAAAAACGTAATGGTCGCTTTCATGCCTTGGCTTGGTTATAACTTTGAAGACTCAATTTTAATATCAGAGAGATGTGTAAGAGATGATGTTTTTACTTCTATTCATATAGAAGAATATGAAATTATGTCTAGAGACACTAAGCTTGGTACTGAAGAAATTACAAGAGATATACCAAACATAAGCGAAGAATCTCTTAGGAATTTAGATGAATCAGGTGTTGTTTATATAGGTGCTGAAGTTAAAGCTGCAGATATTTTAGTTGGCAAAGTTACACCGAAAGGTGACACCATATCTAACCCTGAAGAAAAATTACTCAGATCAATTTTTGGAGAAAAAGCTACAGATGTAAGAGATTCATCTCTTAAAATGCCACCAGGTAGTAATGGAATAGTTATCGACGTAAGAGTTTTTAATAGACATGGAATTGAAAAAGATGAACGATCTACTGCAATAGAAAGATCTGAAATTGAATCTGTTCAAGAAGACAAAGCAGTAGAAGAAGAAATCCTTGAAAGAAATATTAAAATGAGAGCAGTTGAAATGATAAAAGGTAAAAAATTAAGCTCTAATTTCAAAGATATAGAGTCAAACAATGTTGTATCTAAAAATGATCTAAACAATATAAATCTTAATGATTTTTGGAAATTACAAATTTCAGATGAAAAAACTAATGATGATTTAAAGATACTTAAAGAGCAATATTCTAATTTAACTAATGATATAAAAGAAAGATTTGAAGATAAAGTTGAAAAAATTCAACAGGGTGACGATCTTTTGCCAAATGTTTTAAAAATGGTTAAAGTTTTTGTTGCAGTCAAAAGAAGTCTCAAACCAGGTGATAAGATGGCTGGTAGACATGGAAATAAAGGCGTAATAAGTAAAATTGTACCAGCTGAAGATATGCCATATATGGAAAATGGAAAACCAGTTGATGTTGTTTTAAACCCTTTGGGTGTACCAAGTCGTATGAATGTGGGACAAATATTAGAAACTCATTTAGGTTGGGCTTGTTCAGAATTAGGTGAAAAAGTTAATGCTGCAGTAAAACTTTATCAAGCAGAAAATAAAAAAAATACTCAAATTCTTGAAATTTTAAAAAATATATATGGTAGTAAAATTTTTGATACAAAAATTGCAGGTTTAAATAGTAAAGAAATTGAAGATTTGGCTATAAATTTAGCTTCTGGTATACCAATTGCAACACCAGTTTTTGATGGAGCGTCAATTGATGATGTTACTAAATTATTAGAAAAAGCAAATTTACCTACATCAGGACAAACTTCATTATGGGATGGAAGAACTGGAGAAAAATTTGATAGAAAAGTTACTGTGGGAATTATCTATATGCTTAAATTACACCATTTAGTAGAAGATAAGATACATGCAAGATCAACAGGTCCATACAGTTTAGTTACTCAACAACCATTAGGAGGAAAAGCCCAACTTGGAGGGCAAAGATTTGGTGAAATGGAAGTTTGGGCTTTAGAGGCATATGGTGCTGCATATACTTTACAAGAAATTTTGACTGTTAAATCAGATGATGTAGCTGGAAGAACTAAAGTTTACGAAACTATAGTGAAGGGTGATGACAAGTTTGAATCTGGTGTGCCAGAATCTTTTAATGTTTTAGTGAAAGAAATTAAATCTTTAGCCTTAAATATTGATTTAAATTAAATATATATGGAAACAGAAATATCAAAACTATTTAATAACAAGGAAACTATACAAAGCAAGTTTAGTAAAATTAAAATTTCTTTAGCCAGTCCTGAAAAAATTAAATCTTGGTCTTTTGGTGAAATAAAAAAACCAGAGACAATAAATTATAGAACATTTAGACCTGAAAAAGATGGACTTTTTTGCTCTAGAATATTCGGTCCAATAAAAGATTACGAATGTCTATGTGGAAAATACAAAAGAATGAAATTTCGAGGTATCATATGCGAAAAATGTGGCGTTGAAGTTACTAAATCTAATGTTCGAAGAGATAGAATGGGGCATATAGATTTAGCTTGTCCCGTTTCGCATATATGGTTTTTAAAATCTTTGCCTAGCAGAATTTCTGCTGCTGTAGATATGAAACTCAAAGATGTAGAAAAAGTTTTATATTTCGAAAGCTTCATGGTAATCGAACCTGGATTAACTAAACTTAAAAAAAATCAGCTTCTTTCTGAAGAAGAATATATTAAAGCACAAGAAGAATATGGTGATGATGCGTTTGAAGCCGGCATCGGTGCAGAAGCTATAAGAAAAAACTTAATAAATTTAGATTTAAAAGCTGAAAGAGATAAATTAAGAGAAATTTTAAAGGAAGTTAAGTCAAAAGTTGCTGAAGAAAAAGCTATTAAAAGATTAAAATTAATGGAAGCTTTCATTACTTCAGGAAACAAACCTGAATGGATGATTTTAACTTGTATTCCAGTTATACCTCCTGAGCTTAGACCATTAGTTCCATTGGATGGTGGAAGATTTGCGACTTCTGATTTGAATGATTTATACCGAAGAGTAATCAATAGAAATAATCGATTAAAAAGATTAATGGATTTAAAGGCTCCAGATATCATTGTTAGAAATGAAAAACGAATGTTACAGGAGTCAGTTGATGCATTATTTGATAACGGAAGAAGAGGAAGAGTAATTACTGGCACAGGCAAAAGACCACTTAAATCTTTAGCCGAAATGTTAAAAGGAAAACAAGGTAGATTTAGACAGAACTTACTAGGTAAAAGAGTAGATTATTCTGGAAGATCAGTAATTGTATCTGGACCAGAATTAAAACTTCACCAATGTGGATTGCCTAAAAAAATGGCTGTTGAATTATTTAAACCTTTTTTATATGCAAGATTGGATAAACTTGGATTAGCCACCACTATTAAGCAAGCAAAACGAATAGTAGAAAAGCAAAAACCTGAACTCTGGGATGCATTAGAAGAAATTATAAGAGAACACCCAGTAATATTAAATAGAGCACCAACATTACATAGGTTGGGTGTTCAAGCCTTCGAAGCAAAATTAATAGAAGGTAATGCCATTGAATTACATCCTCTAGTATGTGCAGCATTTAATGCGGATTTTGATGGAGATCAAATGGCTGTTCATATTCCATTAAGTATAGAAGCGCAATTAGAAGCTAGAGTTTTAATGATGTCCACAAACAATATACTAAGTCCATCAAATGGAAAACCCATAATTGTTCCTAGCCAAGATATGGTGCTTGGGTTGTATTATTTATCACAAGGAACAGAAAATGAAATTAAAGATAAAAAAGTTAATGGTTATTTCAATACCATTACAGAAGTGGAACAAGCTATTGATGCCAAATCAATAAGTTTACATTCTAATATTATTTGCAGGTTTGAAACTGTTGATGATAAAGGAAATATAATTTTAGAAAAACATCATTCTACAGCAGGAAGATTTATACTTTCTAGTATTTTACCAAAACATTATAAAATTAAGTTCAGTTTAATTGATAGATTGTTATCAAAAAAAACAGTTTCTGAAATTATTGATCTTGTTTATCGTCACTGCGGACAAAAAGAAACTGTAATTTTCTGTGACAAATTAAAAGAATTAGGATTTAAACACGCATTTAAAGCTGGAATTTCTTTTGGAAAAGATGACTTAATTATCCCTACCACAAAAGGTAAACTTGTAAATGATGCTAAAAAACTAATAGAAGATTATGAAAGTCAATATTCAGAAGGTTTAATTACTAGAGGTGAAAAATATAATAAAGTAATTGATGTTTGGTCAAAGTGCACCGATCTTGTTGCAAACGAAATGATGAAAGGAATTTCTTCTGCAACTACGATTAAATCAAATGACCGGATTGAAACAAATTCAGTATTTATGATGGCTAACTCTGGAGCAAGAGGATCAGCAGCACAAATGAAACAATTAGCTGGAATGAGAGGCTTAATAGCAAAACCATCAGGAGAAATTATTGAAACTCCTATTATAGCAAATTTTAAAGAAGGTTTAACAGCTTTAGAATATTTTAATTCAACACATGGAGCAAGAAAAGGTTTAGCTGATACAGCACTAAAAACAGCAAACTCTGGATATTTAACTAGAAGACTTTGTGATGTAGCTCAAGATATTTCTATTACAAAAAATTTTTGTGGAGCTAAAACAAAAGACTCAATTACATTATCTGAAGTAATAGACGGTGGTAATATCATTGTTAGTTTGTCAGATAGAGTGTTAGGTAGGTCAACTGCTGAAGACATAAAACATCCTATTAGTGGAGAAGTAATAGCTAAAAAAAGAGAACTAATTAATGAAGATTTGTGTGAAAAAATTGATACCGCTGGTGTAAAAACCATAAGAGTCCATTCTGTTATGACATGTATATCTCAAGATGGAGTTTGCGCTACTTGTTATGGTAGAGACTTATCTAGAGGTAAACTTGTAACAATTGGTGAAGCTATAGGAATGATAGCCGCACAATCAATAGGTGAACCTGGAACTCAATTAACAATGAGAACATTTCACGTTGGTGGTACAGCGCAAGTCAAAGAAGAGTCTCAAGCAATCGCACATTTTTCAGGAAAAATTAATATTATTAATAAAAATATTATTGAAGATTCTAAAAAGAATAAAATTATAATGGGAAGAAATACTCAAATATCTATTGAGGATTCAAACGGACAACAGCTTGCAATTTATAAAGTTCCTTATGGAGCAAAACTTTTTTGCGAAAACGATGAAGAGATTAAAAAAGGAAAAAAAATATGCGAATGGGATCCTTATACTTTACCAGTTATTGCTGAAAAAAGTGGTTTAGCAAGTTATATGGATTTAGTTGATGGAGTTTCATTAGCTGAAATAGCTGATGACGCAACTGGCATAACATCAAAATCAGTTTTAGATTGGAGATCTCAATCCAAAAACGCTGAATTAAAACCAAGAATTACTTTGAGAGATGAAAAAGGTAATGTTATTAAAAAAGCAGACGATAATGAAGCAAGATATTATTTAGTTCCAGATTCAATACTTTCAGTAAATGATGGTCAAAATGTTTCTGCTGGGGATGTTTTGGCAAGATTACCAAAAGCAACATCTAAAGCTAGAGATATAACGGGCGGTTTACCCAGAGTGGCTAACTTATTCGAAGCAAGAAAACCTAAAGATAGCGCAATTATTGCAGAAAATGATGGAACTATAGAATTTGGTAAAGAACTTAGAGGAAAACAAAAAGTTTCAATAGTAAAAGATGAAAAAAACTCATCAGCATATTTAATACCTAAAGGAAAACATATTAATTTTAATCAAGGTGAGAAAATCAAAAAAGGGGAATACCTTCTTGACGGAAGCCCAGCGCCGCATGATATTTTAAGAATATTAGGAGTAGAAGCTTTAACAGAATATTATGTTTCTGAAGTTCAAGAGGTTTATAGACTTCAAGGTGTAGTTATTAACGACAAACATATAGAAACTATTTTAAGACAAATGCTTAAAAAAGTTGAAATTAAGTTACCTGGTGATTCCTCATATCTATTAGGTGAATTAGTTGATAAAATTGATCTTGATATTATAAATGATAAATTAAAAAAAGATAACAAAAATCCTGCTGAAGCCGAAAGAGTATTATTAGGTATTACTAAAGCTTCTTTACAAACTAATTCTTTTATATCAGCTGCATCTTTCCAAGAAACTACAAGAGTTCTAACTGATGCAGCTATAAAAGGTAAAGTCGATACACTTAAGGGATTAAAGGAAAACGTAATTGTTGGACGTTTAATACCTGCTGGAACAGGACACACGCAAAACAAGTGGGCAAATATAGCTAAAGAAAGAGACGCTGCCCTTTCTGAACAATTAAAAGAAGATGCTAAAGAAAAACAGTTACCTTCATCTTAAAATACTCTAATTACTATAGTTATTTAGTTGACTTTAAAGACCTCAATGAGTAATTTGACGCAATTTTGATGGTTGGAAGTAAGGCGGCATTAACCTTAAACACTAACTAAAAAAGATTGAAATATTTCAAGCCAATATTATTTTTTTCCATCATATTAATTGTAAATTATGCCAACTATTAACCAGTTGATAAAAAGATCAAGAATTAAACCAAAGCTGAGAAGCAAAGTCCCGGCTTTAGAGTACTCTCCACAAAAAAGAGGTGTATGCACTAAAGTTTATACAACAACCCCAAAAAAACCAAATTCTGCTTTAAGAAAAGTAGCTAGAGTTAGATTATCAAATGGACACGAGGTTACTTGCTATATACCAGGAGAAGGTCACAACTTACAAGAACACTCTGTAGTTTTAATTAGAGGCGGAAGAGTAAAAGATTTACCAGGTGTACGTTATCATATTTTAAGAGGAAACTTAGATACACAAGGTGTTACAGCAAGAAAACAACAAAGATCTAAATATGGGGCAAAAAAACCTAAATAAATCATGTCTAGAAAAAACAAAGCTCCCAAAAGAATTTTTTATCCAGAAGCTAAATACCAATCATTAACGTTGTCAAAATTTATTAATTTTATTATGTACGATGGAAAAAAAACTGCAGCAGAAAAAATAATTTATGACGCAATGGATCAAATTAAAAATAAAACAAAGGAAGATCCTATAAAAATTTTTAACGAAGCAATAAATAATATTCGTCCTAATTTAGAGGTAAGATCTCGTAGAGTAGGTGGAGCAACATACCAAGTCCCTGTTGAAGTAAAAACAAGAAGAGGTCAAACATTAGCATTAAGATGGCTTTTAGAAGCAACTCGAAAAAGAAAAGACAAAACTACGTCTGAAAAATTATCTAACGAACTTATGGATGCTTCACAAAAAAAAGGTTCAGCTATAAAAAAAAGAGAAGATACTCATAGAATGGCAGAGTCTAATAAAGCTTTTGCACATTTTAGGTGGTAATTATGTCTAGAACTCATAACTTAAATAAATATAGAAATATTGGTATAATGGCTCACATAGATGCTGGGAAAACAACTACCACTGAAAGAATTTTATATTATACAGGTAAAAGTCATAAAATTGGAGAAGTACATGACGGTGCCGCAACAATGGACTGGATGGAACAGGAACAGGAAAGAGGAATTACAATTACATCTGCTGCTACGACATGTTTTTGGAAAGATCATAGAATTAATATTATTGATACACCAGGTCACGTGGATTTTACTATTGAAGTTGAAAGATCACTAAAAGTCCTTGATGGTGCTGTTTGTGTTTTTGATGGTGTAGCTGGTGTTGAACCACAATCTGAAACGGTTTGGAGACAAGCTGATAAGTATAAAGTTCCAAGAATTTGTTTTGTAAACAAGCTTGATAGAACTGGTGCAGATTTTTTTATGTGTGTTGATATGATTAAAGACAGACTTGGAGCTAAACCTCTAGTTATGCAAATACCAGTTGGAATTGAGTCAGGACTAAAAGGAGTTGTTGATTTAGTTAAAATGAAAGCTGTTTTGTGGAAAGATGAAAAACTTGGTGCTGAA